>Ga0209955_1000748_pt1 | contig 10890 bp, 8 predicted proteins | sample SalPonA_A_H2O_MG_FD_185716 | JGI IMG/M metagenome (GOLD analysis project Ga0209955, IMG submission 185716) | Water microbial communities from South San Francisco under conditions of wetland restoration - Salt Pond MetaG R2A_A_H2O_MG (SPAdes)... | ecosystem: Environmental > Aquatic > Non-marine... | reverse complement strand
CCTATGTGGCCACTTGCTGTTTTACCTTGGGCGCTTTTCAAAAAAACGATAAGTGGATGCGGTTGATTATTGCTGTTGCTATTGTGTTGTGGCTGATCCACAACATTTTGGCGGGATCTTATATGGGTGTGCTAATTGAGCTGGTCTTTTTGATGAGTAATATTGTGGGTTATTACCGGCGATACTTGTCGCAAGGGGCGGTGGCAAAATAGGATCTTTTTTTGGTGGGGCTTGTCCAATTCAAGCTATAGGTCGGCTCGATGAATTTTAATGATGTACACAACATGAAGCTTTAACTATGAAAGACTCAACGTGGTTTTTGTTAGGAGATGTTATAGCCAATCTACTGGCAGGTGTTTTGGCGGCGCTGTTTTGTTGGTGGTTCGCCGATGTTGGTGACAACATGTGGGTGTCCATGCTGTGGGGAATGGTGTTGCCAATGTTATTGGTGATGCCCATGGCCTTAATCTTAGGACGTCACTTCGGTGCTTTGGAAATCATGCTTACCACCATGGCAACGGCGATGGTGGTGGGTATGGTGGTGGCGATGCGTGGGGTGATGAGTAAGCTGATGGTCATAGACGCGCTGTTGTATGGAGTATTAATTGCACTGTTAATGGTTTGCTGGACGGTAGGATTAAATGCAAAGTTGCAGGCGCCCTCGCTCCGCGGAGGTGATCGTCATGACTGATAGGTTACGTTCTAACCAGCTTAAATGGGATCGCTTGGCGAAGAGCTTTGACTTGATGGCGGGCGATGGAGGCGAAAAGCGCTGGCGTCAGGCTAAGCAGTATCTTTTTTCTGCTATGGGCGATGGCGACATTTTGTTTATGGCGCTTGGCACTGGCCAAGATATTGCTGCTTTTCCAGAGGGTAAGACCCTGCATGCCATCGATGTTAGCCAAAAGATGCTCGATATTGCCCAGCCGCGGGTAGATGCCTACCAAGGGACCATCCATACCCATCAAATGGATATCCATCACCCCAGTTTTGAATCGGCAAGTTTTGATCAAGTCTTTACTTCGTGTACTTTTTGCTCGGTACCAGACCCGGTTGCTGGACTTAAACAGGTGTTCAATCTAATTCGACCTGGGGGTGAATTATTGATGTTTGAACACACTGCGAGTCGCTATTTTCCTTTTAATCTCATGTTGCACAGCATGACCGCGCTGACCAGTAAAATTGGACCTGATATGAATCGAAATACGGTGGAAAATGTTAGGTCTGCCGGTTTTGACGTGGTGGCCGTTGAAAATGTGTTTTTAGATGTGGTCAAAATTATTCGCGCAGTTCGCCCAATCGGTGTTTAGTGAGTGGTTTTTTCTTGACCTATCAATCAGGGCTCTGTAGAATTCGCGATCCCTTAAATAGGGTGATTGCGGCAGTTTCAACGAAGCTGCTTAATGTTGACGGGTAGTTGTTTGCCGATGACTACTCAAGTTTTATGAAATTTTGGAGTTTATAGATGGCAACGATCAATCAGTTGGTCCGTAAGCCAAGAAAACGTAAAGTCGCTAAGAGCGACGTACCTGCTTTGCAGGCATGTCCTCAGCGTCGTGGCGTTTGCACACGTGTTTACACTACTACTCCCAAGAAGCCAAACTCAGCACTCCGTAAAGTTTGTCGTGTACGTTTGACAAACGGCTATGAAGTGTCTTCATACATTGGCGGTGAGGGTCACAACCTGCAAGAACACAGTGTTGTTTTGATCCGTGGTGGTCGTGTAAAAGACTTGCCAGGTGTTCGCTATCACACAGTCCGTGGATCTTTGGATACCTCGGGTGTAGCTAACCGTAAGCAGGGTCGCTCTAAGTACGGTGCAAAGCGTCCTAAGTAATTAGGACTGTTTTCTTGATTAAGAAACTGGAGTAAGGCTGGGCTGAAATAGTCTCAGATTATCCTGAAGAGTAAAGGTAAGGTTATGCCTAGAAGAAGAGTTGTCGCCAAGCGCGAAGTATTGCCAGATCCCAAGTTTGGCAATGTGACCTTGGCTAAATTTATGAACCACGTAATGATCAGCGGTAAAAAATCTGTCGCTGAGACTATCGTGTACGGTGCATTGGATATCGTTGCACAAAAATCTGACAAAGATCCTTTGGAAGTTTTTGATGAAGCGTTAGAAGCCATTGCTCCACTGGTCGAAGTAAAATCACGCCGCGTTGGTGGTGCGACTTACCAAGTACCTGTAGAAGTTCGTCCAGCTCGTCGCACTGCATTGTCAATGCGTTGGTTGGTTGAATATTCTCGTAAGCGTGGTGAGAAATCTATGCGTCAGCGTTTGGCTGGTGAGATTCTCGATGCGGCTGCGGGTAAAGGCGCTGCGGTTAAGAAACGTGAAGACGTTCACCGTATGGCTGAAGCGAACAAGGCGTTCTCGCACTACCGCTTCTAAGCACTTTGTGCTTGAGAAAAGGCGCTTCGGCGCCTTTTTTATTGCCTTGTTGGAGCTGGCTGCGTGGCTATTTCTTCGTTGTATCCGCTTTTCCACTCGTCATTTAGGCCTACTAAAATCCTCGTGTAAAAGCGAAATACGCCTCGAACTAGCGGCCTCGCCGACGCTCCTCGATGAGTATTGTGTTGGAGCTGGCTGCGTGGTTATTTCTTCGTTATTAAAGCTATTTCATAAAAACTTCGTGTATCTTTGAATGTTTTTCGGTTTAACGCGCAGCTAGCTTCCCCCCAAAAAGAAAGCTAACACTGGAAGCCAGAACAGGCCGAGTAATATCGAGATGGAGATTGCCGACGCGAGCACTTGGGTGTCCAGTCCTGAAATCAAGCCATAAGATAGCGACGTCATTCCCATCGGGGCTGCCGCCACCATCACCATACCTGCCACGATGGCGGTATCCGTTACGCCAAGTATTTGCACGAGTACCATTATTACCGCTAAACCCCCTAGCATTCTAAAGGCGATAATCACTGATGCGCTGGGTAGGTGTTCAATCTTTGGGGTAAACAATACGCCCATACCAATGAGTAACAGTGGTCCTGTGAGACTGCCAAAGCTGAGTAGTGCGCTATCAAATGGTTCAGGCAAGCGCCACTCTAGGAGTGAGCAAATAATGGCCAGGGTGAAAATTTGAAGCAGGGGTGAACGGACAATGCGCCCTAATACGGCGCGAGTAGGTAAAGCGTGGTCGCCATAGTGGAAGGCAACAAAATAGCAGGCGGTAAACACCATGATTGCGTTGCCAAGATCGAATAACACGGCGTAGATCATGGCGTCGTGGCCAAAAAATAACAGCACAAAAGGGATGGCGAAGGCGGCGTTCATCGACATGCTGCCAAGGATGATGGTGCCTCGCTGTTTTTGGCTGAGTGACTTGTTGCGGGTGTAAAGCCATACGGCGAGCGTCACTAGAGCGATGGCGGCCATGCCAGCAGCGGGTAAGTAAATAAGGTCAATGGTGAGTTGGGTGTGGGTTAGTGAGTGAAAAACCAGTGCGGGCAGGGTGTAAAAAAAAGAGACTTTTACTAGCAAATTGCCCTTGGGTTGGCTTATCAAATTCAGCTTTTGGCCAATAAGACCGAGACTAAAATAGCCAAGAATGGGGAGTATTTTGCTTAGGATGACTTCCATCGGGTGGCGGCTCAAAAAATGCCATTATAGCGGTGGATTGCAATAAACCCTAGGTGTGTTTTGTATTGTGTCTACTTGCGTTTACTACGTATTTTGTACTGGGTTGAGCAATAGCCGCGCGAAACGCCCTCGGGGCGAAGCTTTTGGTGTTTGGTGGTGCGTGCAGAAACCCGGGCGCGCCACAGTCGAAAAGAACTGGGCTTCATATTGGCTCGCATGTGCTTGATGACATCTGCCTCACACAGGCCGAATTGGTTTTCGATGGCTTCAAAAGGGGTTCTATCCTCCCAGGCCATTTCTATAATCCGCGAGCTATCTTGTTCGTTAAAATCTGCCATTACATCCTCACTTTGCATTGTTTTACGTTCAATTGGGCACTGTGGATGAGCTAAAACCCGTAATAAGATTGATCTCGCCCAGTATCGTTTGGCGCGCCCTTGCGCTATAATTTCGCTCTTTAATTTTTACCTAAAGGGATACTTCTGTGGCTCGTAAAACACCGATTGAACGCTATCGTAATATTGGTATCTGTGCCCACGTTGACGCGGGCAAAACCACCACTACCGAACGGGTACTTTACTATACCGGTCTATCGCACAAGATAGGCGAGGTACACGATGGTGCCGCGACAATGGATTGGATGGAGCAGGAACAGGAACGGGGTATTACAATTACTTCGGCGGCGACGACCTGTTTCTGGGCTGGTATGCAGCAGCAGTTTGATCAGCACCGAATCAATATCATCGATACCCCTGGGCACGTTGATTTTACCATTGAGGTGGAGCGATCTTTACGCGTACTCGATGGTACCGTGGTTGTGTTGTGTGGCTCGTCCGGCGTTCAGCCCCAAACCGAAACCGTATGGCGTCAAGCCAATAAGTATGAAGTGCCCAGAATAGTTTTCGTTAACAAAATGGATCGTACGGGCGCGGATTATGTCAAGGTTATCGAGCAGCTACGCACACGCTTGAAGGCGAATGCTGTACCCATTCAGATGACGATCGGTAGTGAAGAGGATTTTACCGGGGTCGTTGACCTGATCAAGATGAAGGCGGTTATCTGGAATCAAGATGACATGGGTATGACCTTTACCTATGAAGAGATTCCCGCTGAGCTGCAAGATCAATGCGAAGAAATGCGCGAATTCATGGTTGAGGCAGCTGCCGAGGCCAATGAAGAGTTGATGGAGCGTTATCTGGATGATGGTGAGCTGTCTGAAGAAGATATTAAGTTGGGCTTGAGAATTCGCACTCTAGCCAATGAGATCGTACTCGTACTCGGTGGCTCGGCTTTCAAAAATAAGGGTGTGCAAGCCGTATTGGATGCGGTGATTGAATTCCTACCTTCTCCGACAGAAGTTAAAGCGATCGAAGGTCATTTGAACGATAAGGATGAGACATTGGCAGAGCGTTATGCCGATGATGCAGAGCCTTTTGCCGCTCTGGCCTTTAAAATTGCTACTGACCCCTTTGTTGGTACTCTTACTTTCATGCGAGTTTACTCAGGCACTCTCAAGACCGGTGATGTGGTTTGGAATGCAGTGAAAGGCAAGCGTGAGCGCGTTGGGCGAATGGTACAAATGCACGCCAATTCTCGTGAAGAGATCAAGGAAGTGTTGGCGGGTGATATCGCGGCCATCGTGGGTCTTAAAGATGTCACTACTGGAGATACCCTGTGCGACCAGAACAAGGTGATCACACTAGAGCGTATGGAATTCCCTGAGCCCGTCATTTCGGTGGCGGTTGAGCCACGTAGTCAGGCTGACCAAGATAAAATGGGTACTGCGCTGAGTAAGCTGGCGCAAGAAGATCCGTCTTTCCGGGTGGCTACCGATCCAGAGACTGGGCAGACCATTATTTCGGGCATGGGTGAATTGCACCTTGATATTATCGTTGATCGTATGCGCCGCGAGTTTTCGGTTGATGCCAATATTGGTAAGCCACAGGTGGCTTATCGTGAGGCGATCCGCAACACCGTAGAAATCGAAGGTAAGTTCGTTCGCCAGTCCGGTGGTCGCGGTCAATATGGTCATGTGGTCATCGAGTTTTCACCTCTGCCAGAGGATGCGGAAATTCAAGAAGGTCTCGACTTCCAGAACGAAATCGTTGGCGGTGTCGTACCCAAAGAATATATTCCTGCGATCCAAAAAGGTGTCGATGAACAAATGCGAAATGGTGTCTTGGCGGGATACCCTTTGCTTGGTTTGCGTGCAATTCTTAAAGATGGTTCCTACCACGATGTGGATTCCAATGAAATGGCGTTCAAAATCGCAGCTTCAATGGCGACTAAGAAACTCCATGAATTTGGTGGTGCAGTATTGCTTGAGCCATTGATGAAAGTAGAAGTTGCCACCCCAGAAGAAAATATGGGGGATGTGGTGGGCGATTTGAATCGCCGTCGTGGTGTCATCAATGGCATGGAAGATAGCTTGTCGGGGAAAATTGTGTTCGCCGAAGTGCCACTTTCAGAAATGTTTGGTTACGCCACCGATTTGCGAAGTCAAACTCAAGGTCGCGCTACCTACTCGATGGAGTTCTTACGTTACGAAGAAGCGCCTAAGGTAGTGGCTAACGCAATTATTAATCGTCACTAAGTCCTCTCCTGCAAGCTGCCCACAGTGGGTGGCTTGCCTCTCTTTGATTTTTCTCTTTTTCTGTTGGCGGGAAAAATATCATTATTTGCCCAATTTTTAAGTAAAAAAAGCTGCTTTTTGGTGTGAAAAATTATTATTTACACGATAAATCACTATTTTGCGGGAAAATAATATTTCTTTAATGATCGACAATGTAGTCAATTATTAAAGGTAGAGCAGATCATGAATACTCCCATAGATAACCTTTCCGTGATTCGTCAGCGTGTGCGTCAGCATCTATATGCTGATGAGGCCATTCTGGTGCGGCAACTGGCGGAACAAGCTGCGCTTAGCCCATCTGAACGCAAAGCGATTTGCGATGATGCTGCAGGGCTCATTGCTCGTGTTCGCGATAGCGGTGCGGCCTCTATGATGGAGGCATTTTTAGCGGAGTATGGGCTTTCTACTAAAGAGGGTGTGGCATTGATGTGTCTTGCTGAGGCCTTACTTAGGGTCCCTGATGCAGCAACCATTGATGCTTTGATCGAAGATAAAATCACAGCTGGACGATGGCAAGAGCATCTTGGGCATGCTAGTTCGCCTTTGATAAACGCGGCTACATGGGGCTTATTGATTACGGGCAAGTTGCTTTCGCCAAGCGAAGAACGGCACTTAGGTGGCACATTGCGAGGAATGATTAAGCGCATGGGCGAGCCTTTGGTAAGAACCGCTGTGGCACAAGTGATGCGCGAGATGGGGCGTCAATTCGTGTTGGGTACGAATATGGATAAAGCCCTAAAACGCGCCGAAAAAATGCAGGCGGTGGGCTACACCTACTCATACGACATGTTGGGTGAGGCGGCTAAAACAAATGATGATGCGCTTCGTTATATGAAGGCCTATCAAGATGCCATCAGCGCTTTGGCGCCGCATTGTCATGGTGACGTGCGTGAAAATCCTGGTATTTCTGTCAAGCTTTCGGCGTTGTTTCCTCGTTATGAGTTTGCTCAGCGCGATCGAGTGTTGGAAGAGCTGCTGCCACGGGTGCATAAACTCGCTGATATGGCTGCCCGTGCAAACATGGGTTTCAATATCGACGCCGAAGAGGCGGATCGTTTGGATGTGTCGCTCGATGTCATTGAAACGCTTGTAAAGGGTGCGCACTGGGGTGATTGGCAGGGCTTCGGTGTGGTCGTTCAGGCCTATGGTAAGCGAGCTAGTTTTGTCCTTGATTGGCTCTACCAGCTTGCTTCACAGCAGCAGTGTAAAATGATGGTTAGATTGGTGAAAGGGGCCTACTGGGACAGCGAAATTAAACGCGCCCAAGTTTTGGGTACACCTGACTATCCTGTCTTTACGCGCAAGGTCAATAGTGACGTTTCGTATCTAGCATGTGCAAGGCAGTTGTTTGCGATGACCGATCGAATCTATCCGCAATTTGCCACGCATAATGCACATACTGTCGCGGCTGTGATGCATATGGCAGGTGATCAAACGAATTATGAGTTTCAGCGTTTGCACGGCATGGGGGAGTCGCTCTACCGTTCATTGGTAGCCAATGGGCAGGTACAGTGTCGAATATACGCCCCAGTGGGAGCGCATAGCGATTTGTTGGCCTATCTTGTTCGGCGCTTGTTAGAAAATGGTGCAAATAGCTCCTTTGTTCATCAATTGGTAGATAGCTCGCTTACCCCTCAAATGATTGCCTCTGATCCGTTTGTGGGTGTGCTTGATGGTGGGCGAAGCTTAAGTAGTTTACAAATACCCGCTCCCAAAGATATTTTTGGCACTGAGCGACGCAATGCCAAAGGCTGGGATTTAACTGACCCACAGCTCCTCGATGAGTTGTATGAAAAGCGCCAGCGCTTTGCTAAGCATCATTGGTATGCAGGCCCTTTGGTGGCGTCAAATCTGGTGGGCGGCAAAGTGAATGAGGTGATAAATCCATCCGACCTACAGGACGTCGTTGGCTATGTGACTGACTCAACCCTTGAAGATGTTGATCTTGCCCTAGCTGAGTCGCTAAAAGGACGTGAGCTTTGGCATGGCATGCCTGTAGCAGACAAAATCGCTGCGTTTAGGCGCTATGCTAAAGCACTGGAAGATAATGCAGATGAGTTGATGGCGCTGGCCTGTCGTGAGGCTGGTAAGACATTAGCGGATGCGGTGGCTGAACTGCGCGAGGCGGTCGATTTTGCTTTGTATTATGCGAATCAAATAGATAGTTCGCGTGGTCGCGGCACTATTTGTTGTATCTCGCCATGGAATTTTCCTTTGGCTATTTTTGCTGGCCAGTGTTTAGGGGCTTTAGCTGCAGGTAATGCTGTGGTTGCTAAGCCCGCAGAACAAACTCCGCTAATGGCATTTCGGGCGGTGCAGTTGATGCATGAAGCGGGTATACCGGTGGCCTCAATGCAGTTATTAACTGGTCGCGGTAGTGATATTGGCCATGCGCTTACCTCAGATGCAAGAGTGAGTGGGGTTTGTTTTACCGGCTCTACGCCAACCGCACAGCGCATTAATCGCAATATGGCGAACCATTTATCGCCAAATGCTCCTTTGATTGCTGAAACTGGCGGGCTTAATGCCATGATTGTTGATTCGACAGCCCTGCCTGAGCAAGTGGTCAGAGATGTGGTCGCTTCAGCGTTTCAGAGTGCGGGGCAGCGTTGTTCTGCACTGAGAGTGCTGTATGTGCAAAAGGATATCGCCGACAAGTTGCTTGAAATGCTCTATGGCGCCATGGATGAATTGGTGGTGGGAAATCCCTGGTATTTATCAACAGATCTTGGTCCTGTTATTGATGGGTTCGCTAAAGACCGTATTAAAAAGCATATAGATCATTTCGCGGAGCAAGGTAGGCTGCTAAAGCAGTTGGAGGAGCCTACCGATGGCACCTTTATTGCCCCAACCGTGCTGGCGGTAAATAGTATTGCTGAGTTAGGTGAAGAAATATTTGGTCCGGTGTTACACGTGGCACTCTTTGAGTCATCTGAGTTAGAACAGGTCATTAGCGACATCAATAGTTGTGGTTATGGCTTAACGTTTGGTTTACATACCCGACTTGATCACCGTGTGCGCGATATTAGCCAGAAGATTATGGTGGGTAACACCTACGTAAATCGTAATCAAATTGGTGCGGTGGTTGGTTCGCAGCCTTTTGGTGGTGAGGGCTTGTCTGGTACGGGACCAAAAGCTGGAGGCCCATTGTACGTCGCTAGGATGCGAGGAACAGAGGTGTTGCATGAGCAAGAATTTGGCGCGGATTGCATTGCCTTAGATCAGCTGCAAGCAGCGATAGATAGCTTGATCGATGCTCGCCATATGGCTCATGATGAGGCAGAGTTGAGTGCCGAGGCGATAGCCCTACCGGGGCCTACTGGTGAGTTAAATTTGTATTCACGCCACCCGCGTGGTCTAGTGATTTGTTTGGGACCAAGTACCGCGGCGGCAACGTTGCAATTAGAAACGGCATTGGCTGCAGGTAATAGTGTTGTTTGTGTGGTTGAAGCGTTTAATCCTCAACTGATGGCTATGGCTGAAGCCAGTGATCGCGTACGAATTTTGGTGGGGCAGTTGCAGCCTGACGCCTTGCGACTCGCGATGGGGTTTCATGCCGTGGCTTGGCAGGGGTCAACCCTGCTAGGTAGAGAGTATCGCAAGGCGCTAGCTGAACGTGGTGGTGCACTCATTCCTTTGATTGCTGAGGCGGATCAGCAAGAGCGTTTTCAGCTAGAGCGCCATCTATGCATTGATACAACGGCGGCCGGAGGCAATGCAAGCTTGATTGCGATTGCTGAGTAAGTTGGGATAATGGGCTACTGCGAAGAAGCCCACCAAATCCACACTTCTCGACACCATGAATATTGGGTGAGCTCGGCGACGATTTGTTTTTCGAATTCACGTTGGTTGATTGATTGGTTGGCCAGTTCGGCAACAATATGTCCACCAATTCGCAACTCGAGGTCGATGTATTGCGGATTGTAAAACAACATGATATCGACATCTTGGGTGGTTAGCTTGGTGTCGATATCGAGAGCACTTTGTAATGTTTTAAGCGCCTCGCGCTCAACGTCTTGGCGACTGGGCATGATGGGGCACACTGCGTCGTGGAAAGGGCGGTCATCAAATGTGTCGATGTGGAAAATGACGTGACCAATATCTTCAAAGGCATTTTGCAGGGCGCAAACGGCGGTGTCGCCAATGAAGTGCGCTTCTGCTGCGCTAACGTAGGGTTTAACTTGTAGATGCATTTCCAGCAAGGCTTGGTTGCTGGTGGTTCTTGTTTTAAAGCCGTGCACGCTAACTACGCCTTCAACACCCATCACAATATCGCGATACTCCGTCACTCGTTCGGGCGGGAGTGCGGTATCTACTAATTCAATGACGCTTTTAGCCACGAGCTCCCAGCCGATTTTACCGACCATGACGGCAACGATGACGGCGGCGAGCGCGTCTAGCCACCAAAGCCCCATAATCGCTCCTGCCACTGCAACCAGTACCACGATGGATGAGAGAGCGTCGGTGCGGCTATGCCAGGCATTGGCAATAAGCAGGTCTGATTTAAGTTCTTTGCCGATTTTTAAACTGTAGCGGAAGATCCACTCTTTGCTGATGATTGAGATAGCAGCAACCACAAGAGCGGGCCAAGTAGGGGGTGGTTGTTGCCCTTCATTAAAGACATTCATGCCGATCTCATAGACCATGCCAAGGCCAACTACAATGAGGAGTGTGCCTA
>Ga0209955_1000746_pt1 | contig 10904 bp, 8 predicted proteins | sample SalPonA_A_H2O_MG_FD_185716 | JGI IMG/M metagenome (GOLD analysis project Ga0209955, IMG submission 185716) | Water microbial communities from South San Francisco under conditions of wetland restoration - Salt Pond MetaG R2A_A_H2O_MG (SPAdes)... | ecosystem: Environmental > Aquatic > Non-marine... | reverse complement strand
TATAAAAACACCTATTATCGGTGGAATATTTCCTCAAATAATTTTTGAAAACAAAAATTATGAACAAGGTGACATTATTATTTCACTTCAAGATGAACTAGATGTAACTATTATTAAAGAATTATCTCAAAAAGCAGATGATTTAGAAGATGAAATTGAAGATAGAATTGGAGACTTAGAAGATGAAACAAACTCAATGTTTGTTTTTGTAGATGGGTTGACTAAAAATATTAATGAATTAATCTCATCATTATTTAACAATTTTGGGTTAAATATTAATTATATAGGTGGAGGAGCAGGAAGCTTAAGTTTTGAACAAAAACCTGTAATTATTTCTAATGAAGGACTAGTTCAAGATTGTGCAATATTAGCTCTTTCAAAAAATCAAATTAATCTTGGTGTAAAGCATGGTTGGTTTGAAATTAGTGATTCAATTAAAGTTACTAAATCTGATTCAAATGTGGTTGAAGAACTAAACTATAAACCAGCTTTTGAAGTTTATAAAGAAATTGTTGAAAAACATTCAGGAAAAACTTTTACAGATGAAAACTTTTTTGATATTGCAAAAGGTTATCCTTTAGGTATCAATAAAATATCAGGGGAAGCTGTTGTAAGGGACCCTATTATTTTAGAAGACAATAAGTTAATATGCGTTGGTGACGTGCCTGTTAATTCATATGTAAATATTTTAGGTGGAAGTTTAGACTCTTTAACTACAGCTGCAAGTCAAGCATCAAAAGAATCTAATGCCAATAACAAAGAATCTTTTACACTATTTATTGACTGTATTTCAAGGGTATTATTTCTTGAAGAAGATTTTACTAAAGAATTAGACATTGTATATTCTGATAATAAAAAACTTGTTGGAGCATTAACATTAGGTGAAATTGCAAACAACAAAAAACACTATTTAGAATTTTATAATAAAACATCAGTTATTGGAAATATCATAGAATGAATTCATCAGAAATCAACACAGCGATATTTGAAATATCACTAAATATCGGTACATCTTTAGATTTAAATAAAGTTCTTAAGGAAGCTATGACTAGCTATTTAAGACAATTAGATTGTACTGGAATTGCTGTGTTAAATGATGATTTTAGTATATTAAGTAATAGACCAAAAGTATTGAAAAATGATGCTGATTTAAGTTATGTAATAAAATACACAGAAGAAAATCTAAATGATATTAAAAAAGATTGTTTTGCTCAAAAAAATCCATACTATTTGGAATTAAATGATAGACACTTTTACATATATTCATTGGAAAGTTTTGGATATTTGATTTTTATTAAAAATCAGGAGCCTTTTTCATTGGAAATTGTTAAAGCATTATCTCAAATCAATGAAAAATTTGGAAACTCTATAGTTGCATGTATTGAAATAGAAAAGTACAAAGAAGAACAAATACAATTACTACAGCAATCAAAGTTAATATCAATGGGTGAAATGATAGCAAATATTGCTCATCAATGGAGACAACCTTTGAGTGCTATTACATCTTTATCTTCAAGTATGCTTGCATATAAACAAATGGGAATGCTTGATGATGAAACAATAGATAATAATTTAAATCAAATTATTAAAAAAAGCGAATATCTTTCAAATACTATTGAGACATTTAGAAACTTTTTAAAAGAGGAAAAATCAATAAAAGATGTATGTATTCAAACTAGTTTAGTCAAATCTTTAGATATTTTACAAAGTACTTTAAAGTCTCATGACATAAAACTTGAAACTATGATTGATGAAAAAGAGGATTATACTATTAAAGCTTACGAAGGTGAGCTTTCTCAATCAATTATTAATATTGTAAATAATGCTAAAGATGCTTTGCTTGAAAGAAAAGTTACTAATCCTTGGATTAAAATCGAACTTATAAAAAATGAAGATTATATTAGCATTACTTTTGAAGATAATGCAGGTGGAATAAAAGAGAGTATTCTACCTAAAATATTTAACCCCTACTTCACAACAAAGCATCAAAAGCAAGGAACAGGACTAGGTTTAAATATGAGTTATAAAATCATAAAAGAGAGTCTAAAGGGTAATTTATACGTTAAGAATACAAAGAACGGTGCTAAATTTTTTATTGATTTACCTTTAAGTATTGAAGACAAATAAATAATTTATTCTACTACTTCAGTTTTAAAATTTTTGTTTAGCTTTATATTAACCTTATATTCTATTGAACTTCCCTTGTCTATTTTGTGAAAATCTCCATTTACATAAAAAAGTAAATTTTTTACTAAAATTAGGTTTCTATCAGGGTCTATACCGGTTAAATTTTCTTCTGTACTATTAGAATACAAACCATCAAATATACAACTAATACTAAGAATCTTTTTGTTTATATCAACTTTTAATAGTATAGTTCTATCACTTTTTGTAGAGTATCTCTCTTTTTTTATCATTTCTAAACATGCTTGCTCAATTAAAGCAGAGATTACATTTTCAATATAAACTCTATTTACCAAATAATTTCCATGAACTTTACTAAGATTTCTAAAGTCTAAAAAGAATTTATTTTTTTTGTTGTTATATATAAACTCAGATATTTTTTCACTTTCAGATACTACTAAACTATCAAAAAAGTTTAAATCCAAATCTACCTCATCAAAGTAATCTTCCTCAAAAGATTGAACTCTATTATAAAAATCATAAAACGAATTTGTAACCATTCCTAAATGATCAATTATAGTAAAGATAGTTTTACTATCTTGTAATTCATTTACAGTCAATTTGTTTAATTTCTTTGTTACAGACAAAGTACTAGAACTACTTAAAATATATTTTAAAGTATATAATTTATCTTTGATATACAAGATATTTTTAACGGTTTTTTTAAAATCTTTCTGAATATTTAAAGTGTTTAATCTATTCAAAAACTCTACATTATCAAATATAAAAGTAGAAATATTTAATTCATCTTTTTTGTCTTTAGGAAGATTGTTTAGGATATATTTTTTAAATCCTAAAAACATTTCATCAAAGATAGCGTTTATATTTGCAGTTGTTTCTTTTAGATTTTGATTAGATTCATATATATAATCTCTATTTACAGCTGTTTTAGAACCTGTATCACTTGTTAGAATTATATTAAAATCAAAAAATGATTCATAAATTCTTTTAAGTTCTTCACTTTCAATTTTTATTTGTTCTATAGAACGAGTGAAACTATTTTGTAAATCTACATCATTAAACAAATCTAATTCCTAAAAGCAATTTTCTTTATTAGCTACAAATCTCTTTGTAGATAAACCAACCCAATATTCCCTGTCAGATTTAACTGTTTGTCCTGAAGTTCTATAGAAAGTCTGAATTAAAAGTTTATCATCAGTTTTCATACCTGAAACCTTATCACCTCTTTCTAGAACTTTTAATATTTTTCCATCTAAGTCTTTATTTGCTCTTACATTTAACATAGGTATAGTTAATTCATATACACATGAATCCATATTTTTATACTTTGGATCTGTTTGAACACTAACTAATTTTACTTTTTCTTTTTTTGTTTCGTCTTTTACAATCTTTTTTAAATCACTTACTGTTACAGACTCATTATTTAAATAAATAAAGTATCCGTAATCATCATCAAGTTTTTTGTATAAAGTAACTGTTTTTGTTCTAGTATTAATATAAACAATTCTGTGATTTAAAATCAAGTCGCCTTTTTTATATCTACCTTCTATATTTAATGTTGATTCAACATTTTGCGTATTTGATCTTCTATCTGTTTCTTTTTGCTTTAGTACTACATAATTTTTACCATTAAATTTATACATACTTTTAATGATTATATCTCTTATATTTTTACTTTTAGCTATATCAGTTGAAAGTCTTGTTTTATCATACTCATTTTCTAGTAAGTTTCTTTCAAATTCTTCTTTTGATATTTTTTTTACTTTTTGAACATTACCATTTATTATGACATCTTTTCCATCATCTAAATCAGTCTGAATAGTCTCTTTTCTTTTTTTAATTTGCTCTTCTAGGTAAGTTTTCTCTAAACCTGTAATAGCATTAAAAAACTCTTGAGATTGTTTATCTAGTTCATCTAGTTTATTTTCTTGTGCTATTAAACCACATGCAAAAATTAAAAGAGAGCTATAAAAAAACTTTTTTAACATTTATATTTCCTTTATTTAAATTCAAAATCGTAGTTAAAACCACTTATATATGTTGGATATTTCAATTTTAGATCTTTCACATCATCTCCATCATAGACCATACTATCAAAATGATTTGTATTAAAAATTGGTATTGCTATAGTTTCATATTTATTATCATCAAGTCCAACTTTTCCCCAGCAGTAAGTTTGATAATTTGTATCTATTGCACACACTAATTCTTCATCAATAAATTTAACTTTTAGCCATTTATTGTTTTTAATAGCAAAATCTAATTTATCTTCATCGGTTCTAACTAAATCAAGTACGTTATAATCGCCTTTAATTTCATTATTTTCATCAATCCAAACAGTTTTTAAATCAGTTCCTTGAAGAATTGAATCAGAATTAATCTCACTATCATTTTTATCTATTTTTATTGTATTTATTGTGTTATCCCTTTTATACATATAATAATCTGTATTTGTATTTGTAGTAGCAATAACACCTTTTGAACTTCTTTTTAATTTTACGAAAGTCACTCCTGAATCAACTTTTAATGGTGTCGTGTCTTCATTAATTTCACCATCTAAAATATATACATAACCATCATTTCCCAACAAAAAAACTCTTCTGTAGTCTTCTATATAAGATATTTTAATATCTTTATAAGAATTCTCTTCATCAATTTGTATTGGATCAGAACTACTTGAGGGATCATATTTAAAAAGTTTAGCTCCTGAAAATGTATTATTATCTCTTTCACCATTTACAAGTACATACCAATTATCACCATAAGCCTCTATTTTATTTGATTTATATGTTGAGCCATCAAAGAATTGTATAGAATTTAATAAAATTTCATCATTATCTAAACTTGTGCAATATAGTTCATAATTCTCACTAATAGCACAGGTTCCATTTTGAACTGATACATAAAAGTCTATAAACTCCGTTCTATTTGGCGATGAAAAATAGTTTTGACTTGATATATCTACATCAGAGCTTTTAACTTTTAATCTTATGGGTGTAGGAATTACTCCATCTTTTTCTATAGTGATTATTCTATTTTCGTTATTACCCCAAGTGTAAATGTCACCATTTAATAAATATCCACCTGAATATGGAGTGATTAAAAGCTTAGCATTTGTATCAGCTGTTTCACCTATACCTTCACCTCCACCCATAACTTTAAATATATCTTGTCCTAAATACATAATTTGACTTACAGCATCGCCATCAATCATATATATAAGACTACCTACACTTAAAAAATTGTTTGCTAATAATTTAATAATAGTAGGATTTGTTGTGCTTAATTCTTCATTTCCAAAAATAATAATATCTCTACTATTATAAGTGAATTTTTTCGTACCTGTTAAGTCATACCACGTTAAAGTTCCATCTTTTAAGTAGTATTTATCGGTTAAATTAAGTAGAGGTAAATCTAATATATCAACTAATATTGAAGCTTGATTGTTTAAAACAAATGACTCAATACTTGATAGCTTTATTTTAACATTGTAAGAACTAATTGTTGTAGGAGCTAAAGTATGTTGTCTATTATTATTTGAATAATAGTAATCATAGAACTTTGTGATTGATTTAGTGTCTAAATTTATCTCATTTTCTATATAAGCATCTTGTAAAATTGTAGTGATTTTTATTTCTTTAGAAAAATCATTAAGAATAGAAAATCCATCATTTAAAAATTGATTATCAACTAAATCAGATAATGTTGGAACTTTATTATTTTTAAGAAGATATTCTTTAAACGCTAAGGCAATTGCTTCTTCTTTTTGAACAAAGCTTTTTGCTTTCTCATAGGCTACATTTGCTGCAAAATCATCCATAGCAAATATTTTAGATATAAAAATTATACTGATAAAAAACACTACTATCTTTTTCATTTTAAAGCCTTCTTTTGAGCTATATAATCAACAAAATATACATTTTCATCTTTAGAACTTTGTTTGGTCTCACCCAAATAATTTAATATACCCAAAGCCGCTTTCTTATCTTTTTGAGTTTTGGCATCTAATCTTGAAACTAAAATATGTCTATCTATGCAGAGTTTTTCAGTTCCTAATAAAACTAAATTATAATCTAAAATAGACATTCTTTTAAATATTTCTTTTAATTTAGACTCTAATTCTTCTGTTGTTGGATAAGCTTTTTTTGTTTCTTCAATTTTTGTGTTTAAATCTTTAGTTTTTGATATTAAATGTTCATTTGACTTTTTTTGTAATTCAATCTGAACAGTTAAATTTTCTACTTTTGATTTATTTACAATTATAACATACAAGTTTTTTATTGAAAAAAGTACAATTAATAAAAACAATAAACCAAATAAGGCTTTAATAATTACAGAATGTTTTTCTTTTTTTATACTAATCATTTTTTTGCACCTGAATATTGCTTATACATTGAGTTAAATCTTTATGCTCTTTTGCAACCTTTTCAAAACGATTTAATAATCTCTTATTTAATCTTTGTTCAATTTGAAGCTCTTTTTCATATTTTTCTATAAAGTTATCTTCTAAATAGTTTTTTTCAATAAATGGAAGCACACTATTTACTGTTAAATATATTATAAACAATACAGCTGCTATTACACTATTTTTCTTTACAAAAGTTGATAAAGTATCCATTTCTGGAACTTTCTTTACTAAAGTTTCTACATGACCTAACTCTGTAGCAATTACTTGATTATTTTCATTTTTAGTATTTTGCTTTAAAATATTTTCTATGGCAAATTTATACTTCGAATCAATAATATAATAAATTTTATCAATAGAACCACCACTTGATAACATAGTCAAATGTTTAGCGATTAAAATTGATTTAATCATATCATCTGTAATAAAATTTTCATTTATTTTTGCAGAATATATTGTTTTATGATTAAATAAAATATAAAACTCACTATCACCAATGTAGATCAAAAAGTTATCATAATCTAAGTATTTTCTAGACAAAATATTTAGTGAATATATATTTTCATGAACATAACTTCTTGGTAAATATGCTTTATATTTTCTATATTTATAATAAACAAATAATTCTTTTAGAGGTTCAAGTTCATCTATACTTGTGTAGAAGTCTTCATATTCTTCTTTACTATGATAATCAGTTACAATTAATCGTACCATAACTCTTCACCTCTTGTGATAGCTAAAGAATCTTCTTTAGTTATATTACCAGCTTCATATTGTAATTGTGAAGCTCTTTCAACTGTCATATACTCAGCAGGATCATTAAAATCTCCACCATGACCTATTTTAAATCTAATAACCTCAGCAATTGGAACCCTGTCTTTAAATCCTGAATTATTACATTCATGACAACCCATCTTTTTATATCCACCCTGACCATCTGGTTCTTTACAAAATTTACAAAGTTTTCTTACTAATCTTTGAGAAACAATACCCCTTAAACTATCGTTAATATCTCCCATATTAATTCCCAAAGAAGTTGTCATTCTAGCTACTGTTGCTTGAGCTGAGTTTGTATGCATAGTAGAGAATACTAATTGACCTAAGTTTGATGCATTTACAAGCTGCATAGCTGTTTGCGGTTCTCTTGTTTCACCAATTAAAATGATATTTGAATCTTGTCTTAAAATATCAACTACAGCTTCAGGGTAACCATATTTAAACTCTTCACTTGCACTTGCATATTCAGATAAATCAATTTGGAAGAATTCCTCATTTGTATACTCTACAGGATCTTCAATTGTAACGATATATTGTTTTTGTAAAGCAAGTTTTTTTAGTAAAGCATACATTAGGTGAGTTTTACCAGAACCAACTTGACCAGTAATTAAAATCATACCATTGGCATATTTATTTAGATTATCAAGAATTTCAACTGTTTCAATTGGATAATTTAAGCCAACTAAATCATGTGAAATAACACCTTTCCCACCAATCATTCTTAATACTAATGAAAAGTTTAATTTTGAATTAATTAATCCAAGTCTGAATTTAATATTTTTCTTTCCGTACTCATAATTAATGATACCATTAATAGATTCAAAATCAGAATCTTCTTGATCAGCCATAGTTACAAGTCTTCTTTTTAGTGTCTTTGCTACAACTGTAGGCATAGTACCCATATCAACTTTTACACCATCTATTCTAAACCAAAGTGTTGCAAATCTAGTTGATTTTTGAATATGAATATCAGAAGCTCCTAAAAGAATTGCTTGTGACATCATTTTATCAAAGTATTTTTCTAGTTCGTCATCATTATCTAATTCAGTATTTGAACTAAATACAATTTCTTGATCTTCTCCAAATACAGAAGATAGTACATCTTCTCCTAAAATTACAATTTTTGAAAAATAAAATTTACTTAGAATTTCAAAATCAATATTTACAACATCTCTAATACCAATTACTTTATTTTTTGTTTCTTTATCCTCTAAAGTAATAATATAATGATTAGAACATAATTCCATTTTTTCATCATTTAATTGATAAGAAGTATCTGTATATTTTTTTGTTAGTTGTGAATATGTTTCATAATAATCATACCCCATACCCTCAACAAACTCTTTATATTTTATTTCGTTGGAAATAAGATCAGCAAATCCACCAGTAAGACTATATTTGTTATTTACATGTTCTTCTATTATGTGAATTAAGTTTTTATCAGATTCCATTTCTGATTTTTTAAATTTATTACTAGAAGGTTTTAAAGCTATAAATTGTTTTAATTTCTTAATCATGTTTTTCTCTTACTGGTACAATGTTTTAAAAGTAAATGTACTAATTACAAGGTTAATAATATCAGAACCAATTATAACCGTAACCAAAGTTGCAATTAACCAAAATAAAAACTTCCATTGTAAAACTACGTATTTAATATTTTTTTCAAACATAGTATCACAAGTCTCATACAAAGATTTTGTAGTTTCTGCATAACTTGTCTGACTAAGTTCCGATAGCTTTATATCAGCTGTTACTAAAGTTGGAAAATTGTATTTCTCAAAAACTACAAACAACTTTTTATTTTTATTAATATTAAAAGCTAATTCTGTAAAAAATGGTCTAAGACCTATTTTAAAATAATCCTTTGATAATATAATAGAACATTTATGTAAAGAAATACCTGCACTGAGCATTTTGTTCAAAATTCTAAACATAAATCTTCCATCTGAATAACACTGAGTTTTGAATACTTTATATAACCATCCTGGCTTTAATTTTTCAGTATATATATATCCAAAGAATATAAATATCATCAAAAATATTGTGATAAACATTCCTGTGTACCCTACTGTATAAGAAAAATATCCAGGAATATTTAAAAATTGTTCAACATCAGGATTTAATTTTTTTAGCGTTACTAAATCCTTCGTTAAAATATCCATATAAAATACAAGTGAATAAAAACTCAAAGCAATAACTGATAATGGAACAAATATTGGGTTAACCATACTTACCAATAAATTAGAGTTTGATTTTTGGAAGGATTGTACTAACTTTAAACCATCAACTACAGTTGTACTATTTACTACTAAGCTGTATTGAAATGTATTTAAAAATTTGTATTTATATAAAATGGCCTCTAAAGTATGTTTACCTATTTCTAAATCCCTAATAGCTAATTCTAATCTTTGTTTGAACTTTGAATTTTTTGTAATTTGTTCTTTATAAAGTAATAAAGCTCTTCTAGTATTTGAACCATTTTCTAGCTTTGTTACTAAATAATCAATTAGAAATTGCTCATATGGATCTGAAAATAAGCTCATTTATTAAAAACCTTTAATACTTCTAAGAGTTACAATATAAACTATTTCTCTTCTAACATAAGAGTTTGAATCAGTACCACCAATTGCAAAACTTTCAACTGGTAAAATCCCCTCATACTCTTTAGCATCATCATGAACTATAATTGAACCAACAATTGCAGTTTCTCCAAGTCTTATTTCCCTTGAAATATTATAACTTTGATCATTGTATTGAGGTAAGGCAATACTTGTACCATTTATTTGAGTACCTGCATTTAAATCAATAAGTTTTTTTATACTTGGTGTAATATTTAAAAATATTTTATCCCTTGAAACTTTTGCTTGAGCTGTAATTGCAGTACCATCTTTTATTGTATTTACAGTTACATCAGAAGTAACATTACCTGTATTTGCATCAGTTGTTGTTTCTATTTTTTCAATGTAATCTGTATTTTGAGAAGTAGATTGTACAGTTGGAATATTATTTTTTAGAACCATTAGATTTCTACTATAATTTAGAATTCTTCCAATTTCATTGTTTAGTTTTCCTTCAATAGTAAGATCTCTTACTAAATTATTACTTGAAAAACTTAAAACTCCATTTGTGATATTTCTAACTACACCATCAGTTGATGCTGCAGCTGTTTGCCTATTATCTATTATAGAACTTATTCCATATTCCATACCTTTATTAAGTACAAGTTCTATTCTTTCAAATTCTATTATAGCTTCTTTTGAGAAAGTATCTTCGTATGCTTTAGCTATTGTTCTTACAGCATTTTCAACATTTTTTGTTGATTTTAAGTAAATTAGACCACTTGCTTTATCTATATGATATGTTGAAATTGTATCATCTGAAATTATACTTTTTAGCATAGAGTTTAATTCATCATATAAAATAATAGATGAAGTATTTTGAACTTTACTCTCACCTGCTGTTTCACTTGATGAAGTTTGATTTGATGATTGAAGATTTAACATAGGAATATTTAATTCAATAACTATATCTTTATATCTTCTAATTTCAAAAGTTTCATTATCATAATCAATATCTA
>Ga0209955_1000740_pt1 | contig 10998 bp, 9 predicted proteins | sample SalPonA_A_H2O_MG_FD_185716 | JGI IMG/M metagenome (GOLD analysis project Ga0209955, IMG submission 185716) | Water microbial communities from South San Francisco under conditions of wetland restoration - Salt Pond MetaG R2A_A_H2O_MG (SPAdes)... | ecosystem: Environmental > Aquatic > Non-marine... | reverse complement strand
TGAAACAATATCTAATACTTTTTGTGGATAAGTTGCAGAAAACATAAGATTTTGTCTTTTTTCTGGAATTGAATTTAAAACTTCATCAAGTTCTTTTACAAAACCTAAATCTAACATTTTATCTGCTTCATCTAAAACAAAAAACTCAAGATTTGATAAATCAATTTGATTTCTTCCAATAATATCGAGTAATCTTCCAGATGTAGCAACTACGATATCGCAACCTTTTTGTATTTTTAAAAGTTGTTCACCAATTTTTTCTCCCCCTATGATAGATACTATAGAAGGTTTTTGTGAAAAAAATTCACTAAAGTTTGAAAAAGTATCGGCGATTTGTAAAGTTAATTCTCTAGTTGGAGCTAAAACTAAAACTTTTATTTTTGCTTTTTTACTAACTTTTTTTGCTCTTAAAGACTCTAAAATAGGAATAACAAAACTTGCAGTTTTTCCACTACCTGTTTTTGCTTGTGCAATTATGTCTTTTTTTGTTTTTACTAAAGGTATTACCTCTTCTTGAATTTTAGTTGGCGTTTTGTAATTGTTTTTTTCTAGTGATTTTCTAATTTCTAAAGATAAATCAAATATATCAAATGTCAAATCATTCCTTATTTTTTGTTTATTATAAATTTTATTTTGTATTATATCAGCAAATCTAAATAGGCAAATTAAAAAAATAAGTTAAAGAAGATATAATCTAATAATATAAAAATATGGATTTATAAATGAACTTAAAAAAATTGATTTTCACAGTACTACTTTTGGTGATATTTTATTACGCTTTTATTGCTAATTTCTTTATTACTATTTCTATCATTGCTTTTTTATATGTAGCTTTTAAAATATATAAAATTTATGCCAGAAAAAAATTAAATAAACTTTCTGTATCAAAAGAAGTTTTTAGGGAAAGTGAAATAGGACATTTTATTGCACTTGTTGCAAAAGTTGCAAAAGCAGATGGAAGAGTTGATGAACTTGAAGCTCAACTTATTAGTATGATGTTTGATGATATCTCAAAGGTTTTTGATGAAAAAGAAAAAACAAGAGCTATTATGAAAGAAATATTCAATGAAGAGAAACAAAAAGATGATGATACACAACAAATTGCTAAATCACTAAATCAGCTTTTAGGACGTGGTTTACACAAGAAAAAACAGTTTGTAGGTTTTTTAATTCAACTAGCATTTATAGATAATGGAATTAGTAAAGAAGAGGATAAAGTTCTAAGAATCATCACAAATGAACTTGAAATTTCATCTGAAATTTATGAAGCTATAATCAAAAACTTTGAAGCTAAGATGAAAAATAAACAACAGTCAATGACTACTCAAGAAGCTTATAAAATCTTAGGTGTTAATGAAACAGATGACATAAATACAATTAAAAAAGCTTATAGAAAACTAATTAGAGAATATCACCCTGATATCATAAGTTCACAAGATAAAGACGAAGCTTATATAGAAGAAGCTACTGCTAAAACACAAGAAATAAATCAAGCCTATCAAATAATCAAAGAATTAAAAGGGAAATAGATATTTTCCTTTTAAAAAACTGTACTTTTCCCTAAACTAAGATTCTGTAGAGTCTTCTGGATTTTTGTTCTCTTTTTGAACTTGTTTCTTTAATCTTTTTTCTTCTTTTTTCTTTTGTTTTTCAAGCTCACGAGCTCTTTTTTCGTAGTTGTAATTTGGTTTAGCCATTTTATGTTCCTTTTTTTCTATTTAATAAATAGAACAATCAATAATCACTAATAAAAGGAGTAAAAAATGCCCTAAAAAACTAATGTTTTTGTATTAATATTGAGTATAACAAAGATGAAGTTAATTGTAGTTTATTGCATCATCGACATTATTCATTGAAATAACATCTCCTGGTAATAAATCATCAATATGTATATCTCCAATTCTAACTCTAACTAACCTTAAAGTTGGAAATCCAACAGCAGCTGTCATCTTTCTTACCTGACGTTTTTTACCCTCACAAACTGTAATTGATATCCAGCTTGTAGGTCCATGTCTTGGATCTCGAATATTTTTGGACCTATTTGGCAAATTTGGTTCATTTTGTAATTTAAATGCCTTACAAGGAAGTGTTAAATACTTCTTTCCACTAACAGTAATCTCAACACCTTTTTGCAGTTTAAGTATTGATTCTTCTGTAACTTCACCATCAACTTGAGCATAATACTCTTTTTCAATACTTTTATTTCTAACTTTATAACTCATCATACCATCTGTAGTAAGTAAAAGTAATCCTTCTGAATCTTCATCTAATCTTCCTATAGCCATAGTATTATTAGGAAAATCATAAAAATCACCTAACAATAATTTCTTTTTTAGTCGTTCTTGTACAAATTGACTTAAACAACCATATGGTTTGAACATTTTAAAATGATGGTGAGAATCTTGATTAGTGATAATTTATTCCTTTTAGTTATGATTTATTTATAGAATTGAAGTTTGAATAATTTAATGTAAGTTTGTAAGATTTATTTTTTAAAGATTAAAATTGAAAAATTCAATTTTAAGAATAAAAGCTTTCGCTTTTATTCCCATTCAATTGTTGCAGGTGGTTTAGAAGAAATATCATAAACAACTCTGTTGATTCCATCAACTTCGTTGATAATTCTTCTTGAAATTGTTTCTAACACATCATGTGGAATATGAGCAAATGTTGCTGTCATACCATCTGTTGCTTCAACAATTCTAACACATACTGTATTGTCATAAGTTCTGTTATCACCCATTACACCTACAGATTTTACATTTAATAATACTGTAAATGCTTGCCAAGTTTTATCATATAATCCTGTAGCATGTAAAACATCTAACATAATAGTATCTGCTTTTCTTAATAACTCTAAATCAGGTTTATTAACATCTCCCATTACTCTAATAGCAAGTCCTGGTCCAGGGAAAGGATGTCTACCAATCATATCTTTTGGTAATCCTAATTCAAGTCCTAATAATCTAACCTCATCTTTAAAGATTTCTCTTAAAGGTTCAATTAATTCAAAAGTCATCCAATCAGGTAATCCACCAACATTGTGGTGTGATTTAATAGTTTTTGATGGTCCTTTAACTGAAACTGATTCAATAACATCTGTATAAAGTGTACCTTGAGCTAAAAACTCAATTCCATCGTGTTTTTTTGCTTCTTCATCAAACACTTGAATAAATGTTTCACCGATGATTTTTCTTTTTGTTTCTGGGTCTGTTACACCAGCTAATCTAGAAAGGAAAGCTTCACTTGCATCAACTGTAATTAAATTAACACCTCTTGCTTTGAACATAGCTTCAACTTGTTCTCTTTCATTTGCTCTTAATAAACCATTATCTACAAACACAGGAATTAATTGATCCCCAATAGCTTCTGCTAAAAGTGTTGCTACAACTGATGAATCAACTCCACCTGAAACTCCACATAGAACTTTTTTAGTTCCAACTTGGTCTTTAATTTTTTGCATTTGCTCTTTAGCAAATGAACCCATATTCCAAGTTGATTCACATCCACAAATGTGTTTAGCGAAGTTTTTAAGTAATTTTGCACCTTCATCTGAGTGATAAACTTCAGGGTGAAATTGGAATGCATATACTAATCTATCTAAATCAGCGATTGCTGCAAATGGAGAGTTTTCACTAGTAGCGATTTTTTCAAATCCTTCTGGAATTTTTTCAACTCTATCTCCATGGGACATCCATACTGTTTGACCATCAGTAGTATCTTTAAAGATATCACTTGGTGTTTCAAATTTTAATTTAGCTTTTCCGTATTCGTGGTGATCAGCTGGAATTACGCTTCCACCAAAGTGTTGAGAAATAAGTTGCATACCATAACAAATTCCTAAAATAGGTAAACCTAAATCAAAAATTGTAGCGTCTGGATGATAAGCATCATGAGCATAAACTGAAGCAGGTCCACCTGAAAGAATGATTCCTTTTGGTGTTCTTGCCATGATATCTTCAATACTTTCACTGTATGGAACGATTTCAGAATAAACTCCTGATTCTCTTAGTTTTCTAGCGATGATTTGTGTATATTGACTACCAAAATCAAGTACAACTATTGGTACGTGTTTCATATATTAATTTCCTTTTTGTGCTTGTGTTTTACAAAAAATAGTCTTGGATTATATCTTAGTTTATGTTAAATTATATTAAAGAGAATTTTTGATTAATTCTCTTTTATAAAGTGAGCGCCCACAGAAACATCTCTGTTAAAAGCTGAAATTAAAACTGCTCTTGCAGTTAGAAGTCTTAAGTATAAAAGTCTTCCAATTTTTTCTTTTAGATAAGAATCAAGTTGTGCGATTGATTTTTCAAGAGTTTTTTTATCCCTTTGAATTCCTGCACTTTCCCACATAATTTTTCTTAAGTGAGTTTTGATTTTTTCATCATTTTTTTCATTTCTAACAAAAGTTCTAATAGGCTTTTTATATTCATCAAAATCAAGATGTAAATTATCCTTTTGAATATTTTCTACAGCTACTTGAGAAAATACTAATCCTTCAAGCAAAGAGTTAGAAGCAAGTCTATTTGCTCCATGAACACCTGTACAAGCACATTCACCTACAGCATATAAATTTTTCATTCCAATTACTTTTGCATTTAAAGTAGTTTCAATTCCACCCATACTATAATGAAACGCTGGAGAAATTGATACATTATCCTTAGGTAACTCATGACCTAAAGACTTTAGATTTGCATAAATATTTGGAAATCTTTTTCTAAATTGTTCTGGTTCAAATTGCTCAAATGATAAAAATACTGGTTTTTTTGTTCTCATATTATAATCATAAATAGACCTACTAACCACATCTCTAGGAGCTAATTCGCCATCTTCATGATAATCAAATAAAAATCTTCTATTTTCATCATCAACAACATAAGCACCCTCACCCCTCAAAGCTTCAGAAATCAAAGGTTTTCTAGCAAATGTTGTACCTCTTACAACTGTAGGATGAAATTGAGTCATCTCCATATCTTTTAAAGGCAAGCCTTTTTCTAAAATAATACCTTGAACTTCTCCTGCTATTACAGTTGAATTAGTATGATACTTATATAAAGCACCTATTCCACCACTTGCAATAATAGTATTATGTGCATATGCTATTTCAGTTTGTGTTTCACTTACAAAGTACTCAACTCCATAGCAAATATCATCTTGAATTAATAAATCACAAACTACTACATTATCTTTTAGTTCGTGTTCATTTTTTGACATTAAAAATTCATGAATCATCTTACCTGTTGCATCACCATCTGCATGTAAAATTCTACTTCTACAGTGTGCTGCTTCTTTTGTGTAAACTACTTCACCTTTTTCGTTTTTGTCAAATTGCATTCCTGCATTTATTAAGTTTGGAACTGCATCAATAGACTTTTCACTTAAAAGTCTAACTGCATCTTTGTTGTTAAATTCAGCTCCTGCAATTAATGTATCATTGATATGATCTTCAATATCACTTTCATCAACTGCTTTTGCAATTCCACCTTGTGCCCAATATGTATTACAGTTCCAAGGATTTTTTTTACAAAGTATTAAAACTTTTTTATCTTTAGGAATTAATCTTGCTGCATTTAAACCAGCAATACCTGTTCCTATGATTATGTAATCATAGATTTTTTTCATTGTTTAATTTCTTTTTGAGTGTGTTTAGGAGTATCTTTATATCCACAACCACTGAAAGATAAAACAAAAATTGATATAATAGTCGCATGAAAAATATGCTTGAAATAATTAAACATTTAAAAAATAATCCTCAATTTGGTAAAATCAACTCTTCGCAAGCAATTAAGAAGTTTGTAGAGCTTCTTCCTTTGAAACTTAGCAAAGGTGTAAAATTCGGTTATGTAAGAAATAATATTCTATTTTTTGTACTTACTCATCCCGTTTATAAAATGGAGTTTGAGTATAACAAAGCACTTATAAAATCATTATTAAAAACTTATAATAAAATTGATGTTGCAGATGTAAAGTTCTTCGTAACTAATGTTATTGAAAAAAAAGAAGCACCTAAAAAAGAACCGATTTTATATGAAGAAAGATCATACGGAATATTTGAAAATAAGGTTACAAATCCTGTTTTAAATGAAGAGTTTGAGAAGATAAGAAATATTATAAAAAAGTCTTAAATAATTTTTCTCTATCTTTGTAATCATTACAATATGTCTCAACTAAATTCCAAAAATCTTTTGAATGATTTTTATGGACAATATGAGCTAATTCATGAATTACAACATATTCAATAATTTGTATTGGATATTTCATTAATAAAAAATTAAATCTAATTTCATTTTTAAAGTTACAAGAACCCCATGTTCTTTTATTTTTTCTAAAAGATACTTTTGTAGGAAATAAATTCATAATTTTAGAATGTTTATCTACTAAAAAAATTATATATTCATTTGCTTGTTTTCTGTAAAATTCATCAACTGATTTTTCATCTTCTAAATCATAAAGCTCTTTTTTTTCTACTTTTCCAAAATACAAAAATTCATCTTTTAGTAGAGCTACTTTTTTTAATTCTATTAATTTATTGTAAATCCAGTCTTCTTTCTTATCTAAGAAGATTTTTGCATCAATAGAATTAAAATAAGAACCTGCTTTAATATGAATATTCTCATTATCAATTACTCTTATATAGAGGTTTTTCATTCTTTTTCGAGTCTCGAACTTTACGGTTACATTTAAATCTTTTATCTTTGTTTCAAAATTCAGCAAACTAATCCTTAAGCATATGTTGGATATAATCCCGTACTATTATATCGAAAGTATATAGATTACTTTAATTGACAAGGAAAAAGTTAATGAAAATTGCAAAAAGAATGGAGAATTTGTCTCCTTCAGTTACTATGGCAATTACAGCCTTAGGTAGAGAACTAAAAGCTCAAGGAAAGGATATCCTTAGTTTTAGTGCTGGGGAACCAGATTTTAATACTCCAGAAGTAATTAAACAAGCTGCTATTCAAGCTATTATAGATGGACATACTAAATATACAGCAGTTGAGGGTATTCCAGAAACCAAAAAAGCAATTATCGAAAAACTAAAAAGAGACCATGGTATTGAATACAACATGGATAACATTATTATCAGTAATGGTGCTAAACACTCTTTATTTAATCTATTTCAAGTACTTATTGAAGAAGGTGATGAAGTAATTATTCCGGCTCCTTATTGGGTTACTTATCCAGAGCAAGTTAAGTTTTCAGGCGGAACACCAGTTGTTATTGAAACTGATGATACATCAAACTTTAAAATTACAGCAGAACAATTAAAAAATGCTATCACACCTAATACAAAAATCTTACTTTTAAACTCACCATCTAATCCAACTGGTGCTGTTTATTCAAGAGAAGAACTTGAAGCTATTGCTGAAGTTTTAAAAGGTACTGATATTTTATTATTTGCTGATGAAATGTATGAAAAAATCATGTATGATGGAAAAAAATTCACTACATGTGCAGAAATTTCAGAAGATATGTACCAAAGAACAGTAACAATCAACGGACTAAGTAAATCAGTTGCTATGACAGGATGGAGATTTGGATATATTGCAACTCCAAATGTTGATTTAGTTAAAGCTATGATTAAACTTCAAGGTCAAGTAACTTCAAATGTTAATTCAATCACACAATGGGCTGCAATTCCTGCACTTATGGGTGAAGCTGATGAAACAATCGAAATGATGAGAGTTGAATTTGAAAAAAGAAAAAACATCGCTGTACAATCTTTCAATGACATTGAAGGTTTATCATGCGTAGAACCTGATGGAGCATTTTACTTATTTGTAAATATCCAAGGGGTAACAAATGACTCTGTAAAATTCTGTGAAGAATTATTAGAGCAAAAAGGTGTAGCTTTAGTTCCTGGTTTAGCATTTGGAACAGAAGGTTATGTAAGATTCTCTTTTGCAACTGATACAGCAAGTATCGTTGAAGGTATCAAAAGAGTTAAAGAGTTTGTAGAAAATAAATAATCATGACTATACAAAAAAAAGCCACAGTAATATCATCAAGCGTCGCAGCAGTACTAACAATCATGAAATTAGTGATTGGTATTGCAAGTGGATCAGTTGCCGTATTAGCTTCAGCAATTGATTCAGTTTTAGATATGTTTGTATCTATTTTCAATTATTTTGCAATATCAAATTCTGAAAAACCTGCTGACAAAAATTTCAATTATGGAAGAGGTAAAATTGAAGCCTTAGCTTCTGTAATTGAAGGTACGATTATTACTATTTCTGGTCTTTTTTTACTTTATCAAGCAATTGATAAAGCTATAAATGGAGAGATATCACAGTATTTAGATATCTCTATTTATGTTATGATTGCTTCACTAATTATTACTATTTCTTTAGTAATATTCCTAAATTCAATCGCTAAAAAAACTAATTCTATGGTTATTAAAGCTGATGCCCTACACTATAAAACTGATGTTTATAGTAATGCTGCTGTTTTAATTTCACTAGTTTTAGTTGGTTTTACGGGATATGAAATCATCGATGTTTTTGTTGGTGGTGGAATTGCTTTATATATTATGTACTCTGCTTATGAACTTATCAAAGAAGGAGTTTTAGTATTACTTGATAGAGCTGTTGATGAAGATATAACTGAAAAGATAGAAACTATCATTAAAGCAAATGAAAAAGTTAATGCTTACCATTTACTAAGAACAAGAGAAGCAGGTCACCAAACATTTGTTGAAGTTCATTTAGTTTTTGACTGCCTAATAACTTTAATGGATGCACATAGAGCAACCGACAATATTGAAGATAAAATTAAAAAAATCGATCCAAAAAGAGATTGGATAATCAACATTCATATGGATCCATATGATGACTTTTTAATGAATGAAGAGAATAAAAACTTAAGTTACTCTACTAATCTTTAATCTTTGAATATTAATTCCAAGGAGAAGATATGAATTATGTAAAAGTACTTGGGGCTAATGGTTCAAAGTCTAGGAATAAAGGTACTACTTGTTTCCAAATATCTAACAATACTTTAATAGATGCTGGAAATGTACTTAGTACACTTGGTAATAATTCCATAGAAATAGAACATATTTTTCTAACCCATGCCCATAGTGACCACATAACAGATCTTCCTTTTCTTCTAGATAATTTCTATGAAAGTAGACATAAAAGCCTCAAGATTTATGCTTCAAAAGAAACTATTGATGATATAAAAACTCATCTTTTTAATGATAAAATTTGGCCTGATTTTCAAAAAATAAATCTCTTTAAACAAACTACTCCATCTATAGAATATATAGAAATAAAACCTAATGAAATAATCACTATAAACAATCATTCATTAATGCCATTTAATGCAAATCATTGTGAAGGTGCATATGGATATAAGGTATCTAGAAAAGATAATAAGTCATATGTAATATCAGGGGATACATACATCAATGATGAATTAACATCTATTTTAAATAATGACGAAAATATAGCTGGTCTAATTATAGATTGTTCTTTTCCAAATAGACTAGATGCAATTGCTAAAAGTTCATATCATTTGACTCCAAACTTGCTAAAAGAACAACTAAATTCAATAAAAAACAAAAATCTAAATGTATATATTTATCATTTAAAACACATTTATTTTGATGAAATAAAAGATGAACTTATAAGTAACAAAATCCTAGAAAATTCAAATAAAATACTTGAAGATGGAGATATAATTCAATTTGACACAGGGAAAATTGAACAAGAACTTTTAACTCATATCAAATACAAAAGACTTCTTGGAATTAATTTAGAACTATCAAGTGAACTCAATAAAGATAAACTTTTTGAGATGATTATTGAGCTTGCTATGGATTTAACAAACTGTGAAGGTGGAACTTTATATACATTAAACAATGATAAAAAGTATTTAAACTTCCAAGTTGTTCAAAATAAAAAACTTGATTTATTTATGGGTGGTACAAACAATAAAATCTCTTGGGATAGTATTCCTTTATTCCAAGAAGATGGTGTTGAAAATAAATCTATGGTAGCAGCTGTTTGTGCTTTGGAGAATAGACTTATAAATATCGATGATGTTTATGAATCTAATAAATATAATTTTATAGGCACTAAGAATTTTGATGCAAAAACAGGATATAAATCTCAATCAATGGTAGTAATACCTTTAGTAAACCATGAAGAAGATGTAATAGGTGTTCTTCAATTGTTGAATAAAACTACACCTTCAAAAGAGATAATATCTTTTAATTCAAATGATGAAGAAGTAGTAATTGCTTTAGCTTCACAAGCTGCTATGGCTTTAACAAATAGCTTTTTAATAGATAGCATTGAAAAGTTTTTAGAAGCTATTGTAAAAACAATAGCAAAAGCAATTGATGCAAAATCTAAACATACATCTCATCATATAGAAAAAGTAGTTAAAATAGCTGAATATATTGCCCTTGCTATTAATAAAGATAAAACAATATATAAAAATACTGTCTATACTAAAAATGATTTTGAACAAATTAGATTAGCTGCCCTACTTCATGATATTGGTAAAATATCTATGCCTGAAGCCATCATAGACAAAAGTAGAAAACTCGAAAAATTGATTGATAGAATTGAAATTGTTCAAGGTAGATTTGACATTCTAAAAAAAGATTATGAAATCAAACTTCTAAAAAATGAAATAACACACGCAGAGTATAATGAAATAATAGCTCAAATAGATGATGATTTAGCATTTGTAGAAAAATCAAATATAGGTGGGGAGTTTATGACTGAAATAGAAATTCAAAGAATCCATGATATTTCAAAATACAAATATACCCATAAAGGTGAACTAAAAAATATCCTTACCGATGAAGAAATTTATAATCTTAGTATTCAAAAAGGAACTCTTACAAAAGAAGAAAAAGATATTATGAACTCCCATGCACAATTATCTTATGAAATGCTTTCAGAGTTACCTTTTCCTAAAAAATACAAAGATGTAATGCATATAGCTGTAAATCACCACGAAAAACTAAATGGAAAAGGA
>Ga0209955_1000739_pt1 | contig 10998 bp, 14 predicted proteins | sample SalPonA_A_H2O_MG_FD_185716 | JGI IMG/M metagenome (GOLD analysis project Ga0209955, IMG submission 185716) | Water microbial communities from South San Francisco under conditions of wetland restoration - Salt Pond MetaG R2A_A_H2O_MG (SPAdes)... | ecosystem: Environmental > Aquatic > Non-marine... | reverse complement strand
CACTCAACTCCTTTCATCTTCAGGTAGCACAATGCTGCTGCTTTTGTTGGTGTTTCAGCAAAAGCTGTGAAATTCCCATATCCGTCATGTGTAAAATAAGTTACATAAGTATCATTGTACCCAAGCGTTAGCTTTTCACGCTCAATGACTGGGCCAATCCAATGCCACTCCATATAATCTATACCTCGGATACTAGGATGCCCGACAGGAGTTACAGTAGCCTTACCTTCCCAAGCTCTAATCTTGTAGTCGGGATACTCTAGCTTTGCTATTGCTAAGTTAATCTTTGCGTCAGTCATCCTACCACTCCCACTTCTCAATGAATGCAACTGCATCAGCACGATTCTTAGGATTGTTGTAATGATCGCACAACAAATCCTCTACCAACTCACGCATCTGTTCCTCATCCAACTCTTCAACGTAACGCTCTACGCACTTAACTAATGTTGAACTTGTGAATAGCATCGTCCTCTATCTCCTCAACATACCAGTACAGTCTTGCGTACTCACTTGTACGAGCTCTGTTATCTATTACTCTCTGTGCTTCTTCTACAGTTGTGTATCGTTTATTGAACAGTACACCCTTAGCATCCCTGATAATGTACATACATACCTCCCTATGTCTGTAGTGAGACTATATGCTTAAAGGGACAAAGTGGGTAATTAATAATACCTATTAGGATGCAGCATGGCGATAGCCAGGGGTTATGAGAGTGTATGAGCGGGGTGTATATATTATAAGATTAGAATGGGCGGCAGGGACAAGCGAAGCTTATCATCAGAATTAGCAACTGTAAACCCCTTTACAGACTTTATTTCGCTGTACAAGGTTTTGGTTTGCGTACAAGGTTTTGGTTTGCTATCTTAGCTTCAAGTTAAACAGGAGAAATTACAATGAGATATACATATAGCAAAAAACCAATATTCCCACGTATGCAAACCCTATCTAGAGATCCAAAGACAGTTAACTGCCCCATATACGAGGGGGTATTCAATTTCTTCAAGGATCGCAACCACAAACCTGCTGTGCTCCCAGTTCACACAACCACCTTAATTAGGGTGTGCTTAAATAGCAGGTACTATGAGTATGACCCCTACGAAAACGTGTGGAGGTGTCAAGGACAAACAGATTACAGCTCCTTCTACCAATGTGCCAGTGTAGAGGAGTTCTATGATCTAGTTATGGAGTGCTCCACTTACAATTTTACACCTGCTCAACTACTAGCTGCGTATACTATGTGTGGTTACCTAGATGTAGACTTTGACGTGGACGAATTTCGCCACGATCACAATTCCTACATACAAAAGCTAAAGGATGCTAGGGATGAAAAGAGGCAAGCGTAGCCATGAACGTAAAGCAATACATCAGCACACTTGATCTAGTAGAGGGCAGGTCCACTCGCTGCAATTGTCCTGTATGCGGTGGGCGCAATACCTTCACTGTATCTCGTGAAGATGGCAAGGTCCTGTACAATTGCTACAAGGCATCCTGCCGCATAGCAGGTGCGTACCAGAAAGACAGATCTCTGAAGGAACTCAACTACATACTCAGTAGAGTTAGTAAGCCTGAAGAGCCAACTTTCACAATGCCACCTCACCTAGTCTCTGGAGCCTTTAATACGTTTGTACAAGAGTATGCTTCATCTGTACACGCAGAGAATGCAGAGCTCATGTACGACCCAGAGGAACATCGTGCAGTGTTTGTCATACGAGACAGGGATAGCAAGGAACCCCTAGGCGCAGTAGGTAGAGCCCTAAACAAGAACATGATCCCTAAGTGGAAACGATACGATAAGCGTAATGACCTACTCTACATTACAGGCGATGGTGATACGGCAGTAGTAGTGGAGGACTGTGCCTCTGCAGCGGCAGTAGCCAGTGCAGGATTCATAGGCATTGCTGTACTAGGCACTAACCTATCCGCAGGCGTCATACCTAAGTTTAAGCCGTACAAGAAAGTGATCATAGCTCTAGACAAAGATGCCAGTAAAAAAGCCTTAAAACTTAAGAAGATGCTTGACCCTCACACTCCATGTGCGGTACGATTCCTACCTGATGACTTGAAGTATTTTCCGCCTACGAAAATACAAGCCATCTTACATCTCTCTCGATGACACCTTTGCCCCCTTCATGGGGGCTTTTTTTATTCTGATGCTGGTGTTATAGTTCTCCCGTCATTAAGAGGAGATACCCATGAAACCAGAATTAATCAAATTACTTCTTAACAGAGATTTCTACCTGAACAACAAGCACAGAGTTAAGGACTCTATGTTTGAGGATTCAGATCTTCTGCCTATCTACAAGACCATTGCAGATGCACACACTCGCTACGAGACGGACTTAACTGTGTCTGATGTGCTGGCCCTGTACGAGGCTAACAACCCTACCTCCACACGCAGTAAGCGAGAGAACCTACGCTCCCTTATGAAGGATGTGATGGACCGTGAGGATATAGCACACGAGATAGCAGAAGAAGTACTACACAAGGCGTACCAGCAAGACGTTGGTATGCGCATTGCCAATATGGGTCTGTCCATATCTGAAGGCGCTAGTGATTCTCTGTCGGAGATACGTGAGTATCTGTCTCTAGTCAACGAAGACTTTTCAGTAAAGCAATCCAGTGTTGAGCCTTGTACTACCGACCTAGACGAACTGTTTATGCAGATAGATGAGCTACCACGCTGGAGATTCAACATCCCTGCACTCAATGCCAAGGTAGATGGTATAGCCGCAGGAGAGCTCTGTATCGTCTTTGCACGACCTGAGACAGGTAAGACTGCAGCACACATATCCTTTGCCTATGGGCCTGGCGGCTGGGCCGAGCAAGGCGCAGATGTACATACGTTTGTGAATGAAGAGCCTAGCAGACGTACCATGATGCGAGCTATATCCTCATGGACAGGTATCACACGAGAAGAGATCAGAGAAGATCCAGTGTTTGCTAGGGATGAATGGCGTAGCATAAAGGATCAGGTACATATGGCGGATGCCCATGGCATGACCATGGATGAGCTAGAGGTGTACTGTGATAAGAACAGACCAGACATAGTAGTAGTGGACCAGCTAGATAAGATGCAGATCACCGGTACATATGCACGTGACGACCAGAGACTGCGAGCTATCTACACTAAAGCACGTGATATTGCTCAACGTTACGACCTTGCTTTTGTTGCTGTATCGCAGGCATCTGCTGAAGCTGAAGGCAAGACACGCCTCAATCCTACAGAGATGGAAGGTAGTAAGACTGGTAAATTTGCAGAGGCTGATATTATACTAGGCATAGGTCGCACTGAGTTAGGTGCTGACGATGAGCCAGACCATACCCGCTACATCACTGTAGGTAAGAATAAAATAACGGGATGGCATGGTGTTGTTATTTGTATGATTGAACCAAAGGTGTCTCGCTATGTCGCTTGAGAGTATGAGAATAACAGTGGTGGACGTTGAAAACACAGTCCAGAAAACAGAGAAGGGTAAGCTGGACGGCTCGCCCTTTAACCCAGATAACTACTTAGTGTCTGTAGGTTTAGCGCATATTGATATGACTACAGGTAATATAGAACCTGAGTACTTATTCTTTAAGCATGATGAGTTTGATGGGGATGCATCTAAATCTGCTATGCGTCTCAAGGAAGTCCTAAGTACTTCACAGATGTTGATAGGTCACAACCTGAAGCACGACCTACATTGGTTGAGGGAGTCAGGATTCCACATAGATAGCCACATGCACTACTGCACCATGATAGGCGAGTACATCCTGTCTCGTGGCCGTAAGTGGCCCCTGAGCCTTAAAGAGACTGCTATCAGGCGTAACATCACACTGAAGAAGTCTGAGCTAGTAGATGGTCTATTCAAGTCAGGTACAGGCTTTGAGTCCATGCCTCTGGAAGTAGTAGAGGAATATGGTATAGCAGACTGTGTGTCTTGTGCTGATCTATTCCTAGCCCAAGTCAAAGACTATTCTACTAATGAAGGTAAAGGTCTTAGGTCCACCCGTAACATGATGAATGAGATGCTGATGGTGCTTCTGGATATGGAGCGCAATGGCATCAACATAGATCTAGAAGAGCTGGACAAGGTAGAAGTAGAGTTCACCAAAGAGAAAGAAGAGATAGAGGCAAAGATCAGGGATATAGTATCTGAGGTCATGGGGGACATCCCAGTGAACTTGAATAGCCCTGCTCAGCTATCTGAAGTTATCTACAGCCGCAAGGTGCTAGATAAGAACGAGTGGCGCAAGACATTCAACATCGGCCTAGACGCCAGCGGTAGGCCTCTACGTAGGCCGTACATGAACGATAGAGAGTTCGCTATAAACGTCAAGACAAACACTGATGTGTTGTACCGTAAGCAGGCAGAGTGCTGCATGGGATGCAACGGTGAAGGATCTTTTCAGAAGGTACGCAAAGATGGTAAGCCCTACAAGAACAGAACTAAATGCCCAAGCTGCGGTGGCACTGGCCTCATTTACCTTAACACTGATCGTATTGCTGGTCTTAAACTCAAGCCCAGTGGCGTCAGCATGGTATCAGCTAACGGATTCGTCACAGACAAAACATCCATTGATTACCTTATCAAGCAGGCAGGACTCAAGAACAACACAACAGCCATACTCTTTCTAGAGAGTATACGTAGGCTGAACGCTATCAGTACGTACCTGAATTCTTTCTGTGGTGGTATTAAACGTAACACCCGCCAAGATGGGCTACTGCACACTACGTTCAACCAGTGCATTACAGCTACAGGTCGCCTATCATCTTCTGATCCTAACTTCCAGAACCAGCCAAGGGGCGGTACGTTCCCTGTGCGTAAGGCTGTAGTGTCTCGCTTTGATGGCGGAGAGATAATGGAAGCAGACTTCTCGGGCCTAGAGTTCAGGGTTGCAGGAGAACTGTCTCGTGATCCTCAGATCATTGCCGACATCCTTGAGGGCAAGGACGTACACAAGCAGACTGCAGCTATTATAAACCAGTGTGATATATCTGAAGTGACTAAGGATATGCGACAAGGTGCTAAGGCCTATACCTTTGCCCCACTCTATGGTGGTAAGGGAGGGGGCGAACCCTTACACGTACGTAATTACTTTGTAGAGTACTTTAACATCTATGAGGGTTTGGCGGAGTGGCACGATAAGCTACGCTCACAGGTATTGAATGAGGGCTACATGACTCTGCCTAGTGGTCGCCAGCTAGCATGGGATAACGTACAGCGCATGCAGAATGGTAGCGTCACGTACGCCACACAGATCGTTAACTATCCTGTACAGAGTTTCGCTACAGCTGATATCGTACCCTTAGCATGCATCCGTGCGCACAAGGCAATGAAGCGTAGGCCTGACCTTAAGTCTTTGATTGTGTTAACAGTTCACGATTCTGTAGTGGTTGATATCTATCCTGGCGAGGTAGATGAAGTAAAAAATATTTTAGTAAATGCGATGGAAGGGGTTGCAGACGAACTAAAACATCGCTACAGTTACGACATGGCTCTCCCGCTAGCCATTGAAATTAAAAGCGGATCAAATTGGTTAAACGGAAAGGTGATTTATGAGTAATGTAACTACGTACAACGAAATGAATGCTAACCAGCTTATGGCTATGATGGGCGGTCAGCAACAGCAACAGCAGCAGGAAAACAACCTACTGCCTATCTTGCGGATCAACTATCAGGAAGAAGACGATAATGGCAATGAGCTGAAGAAGGGCTCATTTACGTTGCAGGGCGATGATTATGATATCTACGCCAAGGAAGCAACCTTCCGTGCTCTAGGGGATTACATGCAGTACCTCCACTACTCTCAGGAAGAGGAAGCTGTAGTGAACCGCTCTATCGTTCACCGCATGGGTGATGAGCCCATTGATGAGAAAGGTACAGTGCGTTGTGGCCGACCAACAGGTAAAGAGCTACAGCAGATGACCCCAGACCAGAAAGCGCAGTACAAGGATATTACTTGTTTCCGTTACATCTACGGCATTGTTTCTATGAGTGGAAAGACTGCAGCAGGTGAAGACGCTGAAGTGACTGACATCCCTTGCCTGTTCCGTATGAAAGGAACAAGCTTTATGAACTTCTCTCGTGAAGTTGTTGAGCCTTGTAACAATAAGGGACTGCAGTTCCAGCAAGTTACGTCTACGCTCTCCACTAAGCGTCACAAGAACGGTTCAGTAATTTACTTTACTGCACACTTCGCCCCTGACCTATCTCGTCCTGTAGAGATCTCTCCAGCGGACGTAGAAGTTATGCGCAACATCCTTACTCTGATCAAATCAACTAATGATCAGGTCAAATCTAAATACGATGACGCACTGCGCTCTAAGTCTAGTGACGCCATTGATGCTGAAGTTGTAGACTCTGTCGATGCCGACTACACTGAAGTAGCTGATCTGGACTTTTGATTATGAAGTTGCCGAATGAGTATGAAGTGCTTGTTCGCAACTTCCTCAAGGATGTCACAGCGGGGGATCATTCCCCCGTTTCTGATTCTCTGATTGAAGAAGCTGGCGAACACTTTAAGAACGCACTAAAGAAGCAGTTCCGTGAAGGGAACAGAAAACAGTTCTACCTACGCATGAGCAATCTAGGTAGACCCACCTGCCAACTCTGGCACCAAAAAAACAAACCTGAAGCCGCTGAAGATAAACCATACGATTTCCTTATGCGTATGTTGCTGGGCGATGCTATTGAGGTATTGGCCTTGTTCATACTTAAGGCTGCAGGAGTAAACGTAGAAGACTCTAGCGGCAAGGTTAACATGAACCTTGATGGTCTAGAGATCAATGGCGAGTACGACCTTGTTATTGATGGCAAGGTCTGGGATATAAAGTCTGCATCCCCCTACTCATTCCAGAGTAAGTTCAAATCGTTTGAAGCTATGGCAGAGGGCGATTCGTTTGGCTATGTAGCGCAAGGCTACGGCTACGCTAGAGCCTCTGGTAAGCCTTTCGGTGGTTGGATAGCTGTTAACAAGTCTACTGGAGAATGGGCCTTTGTAGAGGCTCCTGATGACCCTGAGAAGGTCAAAGAAGTAGAACAGAACATGATAAGTACTAAGCAGTACATAGAGCAGGATAAGCCCTTTGAGCGTTGCTTTCAGGATCAGCCTGAGTACTTCCGTGGTAAGCCTACAGGAAACCGTACAGTACCTATCAACTGCCAGTTCTGTGACTTCAAACATACTTGCTGGCCTAACCTGCAGTACAAGCCGCAGGCTAAGAGCCAAGCTAAATCTCCTAAGTGGATCTACTACAGCGAGTATACCGAGGAGGATTGATGGCAGGTTGGCCTAGACGTTCTGCAAGAGCCAGAGGTTATCGCTCTGGCCTTGAGCAAACAGTAGCCGATCAGATAAAGCAGGCGGGGCTTAAAGTAGAATATGAGAGCAAACGCTCTAAGATACCTTTCGTCCAGCCTGCTAAGAATCGGACATATACCCCAGACTTCATATTGCCAAATGGCATAATCATAGAAACAAAAGGTAGGTTCACTACCGAAGACAGACAGAAGCACATGTGGATAAAAGAGCAATACGGAGACAAGTACGATATCCGTTTTGTGTTTACTAGGTCCGCACAAAAGCTATCTAAAGGTTCAAAGACCACTTATGCTGATTGGTGTACAAAGAATGGGTTCTTGTACGCTGATAAGCTTATCCCTGAAGAGTGGTTATCAGAGAAGCCGAGAGGTAAGAAACGATGAAGTTTAATATAAAAGAAGGCCAAGGCTTTATACTGTTCACCGCTACGGAAGGCGGTACGGTACGTGTAGACTACGGTTTTGATGTGAGTAATCTGCGTGATGCTGTAGAGAGCAACGATGAGGATTACCAGAGCAGTGCGGCATCTATAGCGGCCTTAGTTGCTTCCCTAGCTAGTCAGTGCCAGAACGAGATGTACGAGCTCATTGCCGATGGGGCGCAAATGATTGAGGATGGATTCTTTGAAGTTGATGAAGACTCAGAAGGAATGTATGCTAAGCAAGTACTGCTACCTAATGCAGACGATTATGATTTAAGCAACATGGAACCAGAGGGCAACGCCTAATGTCAGTATCTATTGACCTAGCAAGAGATTCTTTACTTAGCGAGCAGGCTATGGTCTTGCTCAAAGACTATTACATGATTGAAGGGGAAACATCCCCACAGGAGGCATTTGCACGTGCAGCTACAGCATACTCCTACGGAGATAACGATTTCGCTCAGCGAATTTATGATTATGCAAGCCGTAAATGGTTTATGTTTGCTAGTCCTGTGCTATCTAACGCTCCGGCTGCAGGGGACAAACCACGAGGACTCCCTATCAGTTGTTTTCTTACTTATGTTGGCGACAATCTTACTAGCCTTATCGGCCATAATTCTGAAGTGGCATGGCTATCTGTAAAGGGTGGTGGCGTAGGAGGCCATTGGTCTGACGTACGTGCAGTCTCTGACGTCAGCCCTGGCCCTGTCCCGTTTATGAAGGTAGTAGATAGTCAGATGACTGCCTACAAACAAGGCAAGACTCGTAAAGGATCTTACGCTGCTTACATGGACGTTAGCCATCCTGATATCGTGGAGTTCGTTAACTCTAAGGTACCTACAGGCGGAGACATCAACCGTAAGCTGTTCAACATGTTCAACGCAGTCAACGTCCCTGACACATTCATGCAGGCTGTTGCTGAAGGTGCTAAGTGGGAACTACGGTGCCCTTCTACAGGTAAGGTACGTGAATCAGTGGACGCACGTGAGCTGTGGCAACGAATCCTTGAGGTACGTTTCCGTACAGGATCACCGTACATTAACTTCATTGATACGGCTAACAAGTACTTGCCGGATAGTCAGAAAGAGTTAGGCCTGCAGATCCACGGCTCTAACCTGTGTAACGAGATCCACCTAGCTACAAACGAAGAACGTACAGCTGTTTGCTGTCTGTCTAGCGTTAACCTAGAGATGTTTGACGAGTGGAAAGATACCACTATGATTCAAGATCTGGTGCGTCTGCTTGATAACGTGCTGACCTTCTTCATTGAGCATGCCCCTGACGATATCAGTAAGGCACGATACAGTGCTGAACGGGAACGGTCCATAGGTCTTGGCGCTATGGGATTCCACGGCTACCTACAGGCTCGTAACATTCCTTGGGATAGCTGGATGGCATCTTCAGCAAACTACATGATGTTCAAACGAATGAAGGAGTTGGCCCTTGCAGAAACTATCAGATTGGGTAAGGAGAGGGGAGAAGCGCCAGACATGGCTGGAACTGGGCGAAGAAATGCTCATCTCCTTGCTATTGCTCCTAATGCCAATAGCAGCATTATATGTGGTTGCTCAGCATCTATCGAGCCCTTAAAGAGCAATGCATTCACTCACCGTACACGTGCTGGCGCTCACTTGGTTAAGAACAAACACCTTGAGGCCTTGTTGGAGACTAAAGGTAAAAACACGGATGTAGTCTGGAGACGTATCATCGCCCACGAGGGTTCAGTACAAGAACTAGAGTTCCTAACTGAAGAAGAGAAGAACGTGTTCAAGACTGCCTTTGAGATTGACCAAAGCTGGGTAGTAGAACATGCAGCCAAGCGCCAGACGTTTATCTGTCAGGGTCAGTCAGTAAACTTGTTCTTTCCTTCAGGTTCTCCAAAGAGCTACGTAAACGCAGTACATCTACGTGCTTGGAAAGAAGGTCTAAAAGGTTTATATTACTTACGTACCAACGCAGGAGTAACTGCAGACAAGATAGGTATGCAAGTAGAACGTAATGCCCTTAAAGATTTTAGTGGAGATGACGATGGAGCAGAGTGCCTCTCGTGCCATGGATGATTTTTACCGGCAGGCCCTAGAACTAGCAGAGGAGCTAAAGAGCATGCATGAGTTTGATCCGGTCAACAAACCCAGCCATTACGCTAACAAAGCTATAGAAGTACTGGACTACATTGACGACACTGTTCCAGACTCTTATAGTTTTTACATGGGGAACGTACTCAAGTACGTTTCTCGTCACATGAATAAGAATGGTAAGCAAGACCTTCTTAAAGCAAGATTTTATTTGGAGAGAATGATAGATGAAGCCGACTTTTGAAACCTTAGAAAGCTTAGTTAACCAGTGGGGAGAGGATAAAGGTATCCTGCCTTTCCCTAACCCAATGGCCCAGTGGGTAAAGACGCAGGAAGAAGTAGATGAGCTTAACGATGCTATCAAGGCTAATGACCGTGAGGCCGTTAAGGATGCCATTGGGGATATTATGGTTACGCTGATCATGCAGAATGCTGCATGGGGCTTCACTGCCGCAGAGTGCCTAGATGCGGCCTACAAAGAGATTCGTGAGCGTACAGGCCAGATGGTTGACGGTATCTTTGTTAAGGATGTGAAGGAAGATAAGTCTGATGACTAACGTTGCTGACACGGTGGAAATCAATGGCGTTTCGTACCCTACTGATGACCTTTCAGATAAAGCAGTAAGTCTAATAAACTTATTGTTGGATTTACGTAAAAAGAAGAGCGATCTAGTACAAGAGATAGACATTATCTCTGCGGCAGAAGCTAAGTTCAATGAGATGCTTAATGCGGAGTTGAAATGAAAGTAGAACTAATTGATTCAGCAGGGGGCGACCTTTCGGTCGTCAACTCTGCAAGAGTAAGCTTCAATAAATCAGCAGACACGATGGAGGGCAAAGATGTACGACTTATTCACTACCTTGCTAAACATCGTCACGACACCCCATTTCGGCATAATTTTATACAGTTGCGCTGCAGTGTACCTCTTTTCCTTGCTAGACAGCTTATGAAGCACCAAGCAGGCCTTACATGGAACGAAGAGAGTAGGCGGTACGTAGATGACCTACCACAGTTCCATGCCCCTAAAGGCTGGCGTAAGCGGCCTGAGAAGAGCATTAAGCAGGGCAGTGGCGAGCATCATCCGTTCTCTCCACGATGGTCACGCTTCTATGACGACCACATAGAGAACAGCATTGAGCTATACCGTGATATGCTACGTGATGACATAGCACCTGAGATGGCACGAATGGTG
>Ga0209955_1000738_pt1 | contig 10998 bp, 12 predicted proteins | sample SalPonA_A_H2O_MG_FD_185716 | JGI IMG/M metagenome (GOLD analysis project Ga0209955, IMG submission 185716) | Water microbial communities from South San Francisco under conditions of wetland restoration - Salt Pond MetaG R2A_A_H2O_MG (SPAdes)... | ecosystem: Environmental > Aquatic > Non-marine... | reverse complement strand
TGTCTTTATTTAATGGTACTGTCTCAGCGTCTACTCCTTCGTCGCCTAACTCTTCTCTTACCTTATCTAACTCTTTTTCAATCTTACTGTCAAAGTACTTAGTAGCATTATTCTGCATATATACATTATCAGGCTCTTTCGCTAGAGTATCTTTTATAAACTGCTCTACTTCTTCTTCTGTAGCCAACGTAGTTGTACCAGTACCTTCATCAATCGAATTAAAGTACTCTATTACATCCTGCTGTACTTGAGCTTCAATAACTTTACGAGCGTTTTCATCTTTCACATTATACATCTTAGCTATAGTATCCGTAACATCGTCCATAGCCTTAATGAACTCAGTTCCATACCCGCTTTTTTCTCTTTCTTTAGCGCTTCCCCATATATCACCTAAGTGCCTAGATATGTCTTTTGCATAAGCACTCTTAGCTTCTTCTTCAACTTCTAGACCTTCTTTAACACTCTCAAACCTAGTTCTTCTACCTGCAGCACTCATAGCCTGCTTAGTCTCAGTACCTGCAGCCTGTACATCCATCTTATCATCATACTGCTCTTTTAGATAACTAAGTCCCTCTTTACCTTCTTTATATGCACTTCCTACACCTGCAGTTACACCACCTGCTCCAGCACCTAAAGCACTTCCTACTACTATACCTTCCCAAAATTCATCATTACCTAATTCATCTTCTTTAGCTGTAGCCAACTTACTACCAATCTCTATAAGACCCGTTTGAGCACCTTCCTCTAAACCTTCTGTAATAAACCCTTTAGTTATTGCCTTACTTATCTCTTTAGCAACACTAGGTCCACCTAAAGTTATCGCTTTTTTAGCAGCTTCGGTAAACTCTCTAATACCTGCATTACCCATAGTTACTTTATTAAGTACTGCTGCAGGAACCGCTGCCAACGGAGCAATCAAGTAATCTTCTCCAGTTAATTTATCAACACCACCTTTTATCTCAGCCCTATTCTCTAGTATCTCATTATTAAAGTTAGACGCGTAAAGCCCTAATCCTACAGGTCCTGAAGCTGCCAAAAGTATGTCTGCTGAACTAGTCACTATTAGATCCGGAGCTGCCTTAACCGTGTCCACTATAGCATCTAAAATATCACCAACGTCTCCTGATTTCCAAGCCTTCTTTACAGACTCCTCCGCACCACGTATTAACGTGTTATCATACCCGTACTCTTCTTGATCTTTATATTTATCAAATAACTGGAAATCTCCATCTTTACCGAACCAGTCTTCCATAAAGGTACCTTTGATGTCCTTTTGAAACTTCTCATTCAGTTCTTGGTTACTTTCACCTGTAAACACCTGTCTAGCCGTTCTACTAGCTTTAACTAATGCATCTGCTACAGTATCTCCTGTTTTAGCTATTAGCCCACCTCCAGATGCCTGTAGTCCGTCAACTAGATTACCTAAGTACCCGTCATCGTCCATAGCTTGCTCTACAGCTCTATTTATATCTTTTTCTGTAATCTTACTAGCATTAACATACTTATTCTGCACTCCAGGTAACTGAGAAAACCCTTCTACTTCATTTACTGCGGCAGCCTTAGCGTACTCTTCTTCAGTCATCCCTGAAGTATCGCCTAGCATACCTTCAGCACTATTATAATACTCACTTACACCACTCGCATGCTGTAACGCTTCATCACCTAAGTAATCTTTATATTTCCTATCTTCTAAAGCTCCTGTATTACCATGAATCATAGCCTCTAGCGCTGTAGCTTGTTCATACGGAAGTAATACATCCATATACTTCTTATTTAAATCTACACCACTTTCACCTGCGTCCCATCCATATCCGTTCTTACCTACGTTATAACCTTCAGCTTCTGCTTGTCCAGGTAAATATCTGTAGTCAGAACTCGGTAAGTCACCTCTCGCTAATCCAAACTTAACCGCATCAGGATCATCTTTAGTACCGTACATGTACGCTCTTCTAAGCGCGCTTAAGTCTCCCGTATATTCTCTTCTAGATGAACCAGTACCTTGATAATACTTATCACCTTCTTTATATACACCATACTCCGCTACAGTATCGCCTAAGGCTGTTTGTTTATTTGCTCCGTCAAGGTCATTCCAAATTTTATTTCTATTACTTTCAATCGTACCGCTTGGCAGTACTGAGTATGAGTTATCTAGGTTTGCTCCTTGGTTCTTTTCACCAAGTCTTCCCATCTTTTGTTTTCTAGCATCTTCTAGTGCTTTAGCTTTTGCTGCACTTGCTGACTCTTCAGCGTAAGTATCTAGTGTCTGATCACTAGTCGCAGCATAATCGCTTTTAGCTAGTATTTCGTCGTAGTTCATTGTAGTCCTTAAACGTATATTTTCTATATTCTAGCTAATATACGCTTAAGTTTAGTTTAGTTGCTATTTCTTGTAGTTTTCAAATACTTGAGTTCCTGCAAGATTCTTTACTCCTGTAGTAGCATTGTATAAATCCGCTGCTTTCCTAGATTTAATGTATTTTTCAAATGTTCCATAACCATCTTGTTGTTCAGGAGTAAGTAACATATAACCTCTTTTATACTTATTCCTATCCGCCTGAGTAACAGGTAGGCTAGCAGTTTTTACTTCCCCTAACAACATACTGTACTGGTTACTGTCTAGCATACCTTCAGCTCTCAGGATATCTAACTCTTCTTTAGTTACATTACCTGAAGAAACTTCTGCAACCAGATCTTCGAATCCTTGCCCAGCATCGTTACCACTTAGGTTACCAGAATTATTTAGTTGATCCGCTAAAGACCCCTTAATGGTACTATTAGACGAATAAGGCGCTAATACAGAATTATAATCAGAGTTTTTTAGTCCAGAGTTTACGATAGGTGAAACTAGTCCTGACATTTTTTCTACGGGAGACACCCCAAAGTTTTCTCCGTTGTTAATACGTCTAGCCATATCTAAGTCAATACCCATCTCAACTAGTTGCTTCCTACCTCCTGGAGATCTCATTCCGTCGGTAATCGTTCGTATCTGAGTACCTGTAAGTGCAATCCCGTTACTCAATTTCTCGGAAATTGACATATTTTTATACTCACTTATCTTTGCTTGATACTTCTCCGCTAATGCTCTTCTTTTTGTAGGATCTTTTTCAGCATTAACCTCTACTAACGTAGGAGCTTTCCCGCCAGTCTCAACTACAGGAGACTCCTCTAAAGGCGTAATAGTAGATTTAATCTGCTCTTGTTCCTTTTCGTCTACCTTAGCCTTAACTTCAGGACTTGTTATCCCTGGGTCTTTAATTCCAGATCTAATGTCTTTCAACATCTGCTCTCTTCTATCTAACCCTAACAGATCCGCCTTGGCTTTAGCTTTTTCTGCTTTAGTTAATAGTTCTTTCATTTGTCTGTCATACTCAGTCACTTCTGGAGACACAGTTCTGCTAAACGAACCTTTTTTTCTTAACTTCTCAAGTTCACCTTCAGCAAGTCCAGCCACTTCCAGTTCATCATCAGTTATCCAGTCTTCGTCACCTTTTACCTTCTCATTCACTGTCTGCAAAGCTACATCTTTAGGTACATCAGCTTCTACCAGCTTCTTATATAGTGCTATAGCAGCCTTCTCAGCGTCCTGCAACGTAGCTCCTTTTCCAGTATCAAACTTACCTGCAATCTTACCTACTATACTTTCTACTTTCTCTATGTCCTTAAAAGTAACCTTATCATCTAAGTCAGTACTCTTATCACCTCCACTAGACGTATATTTCTTAATACTTCCAGTCTCTTTTAACCAGTCTTTCTCTGCTTTAGCTTTCTTAGCCGCTAAGTCGTCATATTTCTCTGAATACTTTTGAGCTTCTTCTAGTTTTTTAGCTGCTTTTTCTTTCTCAGCTTTTCTAGCCGTTACATCAGCCGCTTCTAGTGTTTTCAACCTATCAGATATTGCTGTATATTTAACGTTATCCCCTGCAACTCTTTTAGCTTGATCCCATCTACTCTCAAGTTTACTCAAGTCTTGAGCATAACCACTAGCTCTATTTGATAAAGCATCTTGTAACTCAGCTTTTCTCTTAGCTTCGCCAGTAAGCTTACTAATATCGCCTTTAGCCTCGTCGTATAGCTTCTGTTCATCAGCAGTAAAAGCCAAGTCAACTAATGCTCTCTGTTCTTTGGTCCTATCCTTAGCGTCCATAGCCTGCAACTCAGCAAACGATTTACCGTCAGTATAAGCATCTGTAACTATACCACCTTCAACTTGTCTAGGTCTATTAATATCTATATTAAACTGCTCTATAGCCTTATCACTAGCCAACTTCTTATCTTGTGCAGCTATAGTCCTAGCTCTTTGATCTAACAAATACTTTCTATCTTCAGCCTTTTGAGCCTCCAACAACGCCTGTTTTCTTCTCTCTTCAGGCTCCCTAAGCGCATTTGCTATAGCCTGCCCACCTTGCAGAAAAGCCTTAGTATCCATCTGCGCAGGTGCAGAAACTTTTGGTAATTGATAATACATCTCTACTTACCTAGCGTAGCGTCATAGTTAGCTTGAGCTTCATCTTGCTTAGCTATTTGTCTATTCTGAATAGCCTCTTCACGCGCTTGCGCATCTTTCTGTAGTTTATAGTTCTTATCAGCAAAGTACATACTAGCTAATCCAGACAGTGCGTTTACCGCTGTACCTACGTTACCTAACATACTGCTCCAGTTAGTACCTGTACCGCTGTTTCCTGTAGTACCGTCTGCATTTTTAAGCAGACCTCCAGAATAATCGTACATACCAGTACCAGTACTTGTAGTTGTACCTGCATTAGGTACCATCATACTTTCAATAGTAGGTACATCCAGCTCTACGCCTGATTCAGAGTTACTTACCGCAGGTCCTTGTAAAAACTTAGATACGTCTTGATCTACATACATAGCTTTATTCCATGCAGGTATAGATGCACCTGCCAAACCATTCGAATTAACACTACCACTCATTGTTCTCTCCTATTTTGTTCATTATCCTATACCTCCACCTACGAGCCCCATAGGGGCAACCATAGCTTTACTTCCACCACTAACAAAACTACCCGCCAATCCCATAGCGCCTGTAGGCATTGGATTCACATTTACATTTTGAGGTGCAGCTGCCTGTCCACCCACCAATTGGTTAGCGTCCGTAGGCATAACTATCCCGTTCTGGCCTATGTTACCTATACTGCTTTGCGCATTGTACGAACCCGCATTTGCTTGATTCATCTGTTGCTGAGCTGCTGCTAGTCCGTTACCTTTACTAGGGTTACCTAATGCATCTAGCTCTTGATTCATTTCTTCTGTAGACTTCACTACCGTTTGATTGTTTTGTGGACTAGGTACTGCGCCTAATTCCGGTAAACCAATATTCATCATGATTTTCCTTGTTTAGTTTCTATATGTTACCATAGATAACCTTAAATACTCCTAAGATTTAGTAGGAGAGGTGTTATACAATATGTTATGAAAGTAGTTACTACCTCCACCCATATTGTCATACTTAAACATATCTTCAAATCCAAAAGTAAGACCTCTAACCTCATCATCTGGTGTAAACCTAATACTAGCTACAGGTGTTGTAGCGTAAGGGTCCACATACATGTTAGCTGACGTCATACTCCATATATAGTTATCTATAACTACTTGCTGATCATTCAAAAATGCGCTAGTGTCCTTATAGTGCTTTATAAAGTTCTTACGTCTAAGTGAATCAGCATTTGATTCTAAAGTAGCTAAGTCTTTCTCAAACTGAGATTTTAAGTCCTTATACGCCCTATTAGCTTCTACTACATCATTAACGCCATTAGCTACTACGTAAGCTTGATAAGCTTGCATATACGGCCCTGCAGCAGCCATTGTACTTGCTGAAATACCTAAAGTGGTGCCTGCTTGACTTATCGCCGTTTTCATAATTTCTGTGGTAAAAGACGTATATATTGCAGCTAAAGCTATCGCTGTCTGTACGTACATAGCCATCTGCTTATAATCTTCATGATCACTATCAAACTTATTAAAGTCACTACCGATTATGTCATTCAACTGCAATACATCATTAAATGCAAAATCTAATATAGACATCACAGCCCCTAGCATAGAACCATTTGCATACATACCGTCTAAAGTCAACAGTGCTGATGCTATAGCTAACACAGCTGCAATTATCTCGGCAGTAGCTAAACCACCTGCCGCTAACGCCATAACTAACACAACTATTACTATAACAGCAATAATAGCTACTACTACTCTCTTCCAGGTATCCCCATCAGCTTCACCAGATATTACATCCCCTAAGTCAGACATAAGTCCACCTACAATCATTACAATACTACCGACAATTTGCCCTAAAGGTCCTAAAAAGTCTCCGTTAGACATGCCGATAACAAAGTCGTACTCATTTTCCAAAGCAGCTACCATAGATTTATATTCTTTTATTAATCTTTCTAGTACCTCATCCGCATCAGTAGTATACTCGTCAATCCTGTTAGACATAGCCAATTTAAATATTTCATGAAAAGCGATAAGCCCATTAGTTTTTTCTATCATAATGTCTAAATCATTCTGGTACTGAGTTTGAAAAGCCTCTATCTGAGCAGCTTTCTGCTGCACTTGTTTCATATCTGTGTGGTAGTTACCGCCAAGCACTTTTACTACCTGTCCGATATCATCACCCCAACGGGTAATCTCTTCACCTAAAGACTCTAATCCTAAAATATCATCAACAATATCTCCACCGACAAAATCAGCTACATCTTCTATTGCGTCACTTACAGCTCCGGTTATGGACTCGACTACTTTACCCACCAGCTCTCCTATTCTTAAATCCTACAAACCTATATAGATCTTCTTCGCCTTCTACAGCAACTACGTACTTTTTAAATGTACTTACATCGTTAGCTCTAATATACATAGGCACACTATAATCCGGATTAACATTAGCTATACAAAACTTAAAAAAGTCAAAAACAGCCAACTTACGTCTAACTTCAGGAAGTATGTAAAAGAAAGTAATACTTATATGTTTCTCAAACCTAGTACTAAGCCAAACCCCTAGTATCTCTTTACCTTTCGTACTTTCCATTATAAATGCACTACTATCCTTATCATCTATAGATTTAACTAAAGTAACTAGACTATGTCTATCAGTATTACCTGTACTCTTAAGCAAGCTATTAACAGCCACGCTATCACTAAACTTCAAATCTCTAAATGTAATTTCCATTTACTTCACCATTGTAGTTATAGTAGCGCTAGCCACTAGTTGCCCTTCTACTTTAGCTTTACCTTCAATAATGTAGTACCCATCTAAATCGCTAGTACTTACCTCGTACACCACAGTGTGTCCAGGAAGAGCAGGTGCCCTAAACCTCGCTTTATCTACCTTTAACATATAGTACTTACCTTCTTTTTTACCACTACTAGCATCTAGATTAACCTTAACAGCGCCAGCTTGAGCCATAGCTTCTACTAAATACACACCAGGGTATATCGAGTGTTCAGGGAAATGCCCTTCAAACACCCTATCACCCTCATCCAAATACTTACTACAAACTAGCGTATCTCCATTACTTGTAATCTTATCTAACAAAAGCATATCACCTCTATGAGGGATTAGCTTCTCTATATCAGATCTTTCTAACGAAAGCTGCGCCATAAAACCCTCCTAAACCACTAGCTAATGCTAAAAAACTCTTACCTTTATCTACATCCTCTATAGCCATACACGTTTCTAATACTGCACTAGCACCTTGTGTATGTCCAATATCTTTCTTATAGTATAAGGCCTCAGTATCTCCGAACAGCTCTTCTATAGCTGATTCTTCCTCAATATTATTCCTACCTGTACCTGTACCGTGCGGCTTAATGTAATCAGGATTTTCTATATCCCCTAAATCTTTAATAGCCTTAACATAACCAGCTCTACTAACCGACATTGGAGACGTGTCTGTACCACTAAACACCCAACTAACTCCATTTATCTCAGCTATACTATTCTCTGTACGTTCTCTAGTAAACTGTACGACAGCTAAACCATCTCCACAAATTAAGTCAATACCTAATTGCTTAAACAGGTGCAACTGACTGTCTTCAACCATATCTTGAGCATACACAATAACATTATCAAACCTTTTATTGTGCAACAAGTCATAAGCCTCATACATAGAGTGCATACTACTAGCACACGTATTACCGTTTATGTTAGCGTAATCAAACTCCACGTTTGGAAACCTCTTAGCTAGTGTAAACACAGACAATCCTGCCTGCGATTTTATAGCTATCTCCGAGTATGGTAACAAGTTATTGATATTCCTACCATCGCTATGATGTACAACAGGCCCTGCGGGGTACAAGAACGCATTCTTACTACCCTCATCTACCTTCATGCTCTTCATATACGGATAAGCAAACTTCAGTAATGACTGTGTCATATAAGCACTTCTATCTACAGAATCAATTAGATGAGCTCTGTTATCCTCAGACCTAGTATCTCCAGTAACTTTAAAATACGACTCAATAAACATTAAAATACTCCTAATATTTTTCTATCCGGAGCATACTTCAATTTAAAATACCTAATAACCGGAAACGCCATAATAGCAGGAAGTACCCACCAAAAACCATTACTTGCAGCTTCACCTATATTACCTACAATAAAAGCGGTAACCATAGATATAAAAGCCCCTATCATATGACTTATATGCTGTGACAACCACATCCTACTAGTAACTGTACGTAGCCCAGAAAATAGGTAAACCTGGTAAGCTACTATAACAGAATACAGTACCCCTAACGCAAGCGTAACACTATGATCTGACACCAGCATAACTAGTGCGTTAGCCGTAAAAGCCACTAATATAGTCTTGTCTACACCATCCGCTACTAGTTTTTTGTTGTTCAAGACTCTAAGTCCCATAACAATCTGCAGTAACGTAGCTAGAGCTATATGTATAAAAAACCAATATTCATTGTGTATGGCTATCACACTACCGCAAATAGCAGTAACTATTACACTTATCACAAAAGTGTATCCAAGAACTTTGTGTCTAACATCACCTTTAGTGATAAACATAACTAGCGCACCGCTGGCCAACGTAATAAACCCAAATATAGCATGCAATACAAGTAAAAGATCTACATTCATAATGGAATACTCTCTTTTCTTACCTTATCACCTAAAACGTACTCTTCGTCTACTTTATCTAATATCCATTTAATAGACAACGTACTATAGTCGTACTCGTCTACTTCATTATTGGGGAACACCGGTTTTTCAAAGTATTTACTTAACTTCTCATTAAGTCCTAGCCAAATCATTGCGTAGCCAAAACTATCTATCTCACAGTCTATTAGTAAACTATCTTCTGTAACAGCAATACCCATCTCTTCGTCTATCAACTCGTTGATGATATCTAATACTTCTTTTCTTGTAGGTTGGTTCATGTAAACTCCTTATTAATAAAAGTATACTCCATACCTAATTAAAACTAGCTTAACTAACTCCGGTAACTATTCCATTACTAAAAGTAATAGTCTGCGTAGTAGTAGTCTCATTAACAAAGTCCACTCCTGTAACTACCGTTGCACTGCCAGTAAACCCTGTGAGCGTATCCTGCTTAGTACTCAAAAGCCCATCTACTTCACTTTGGCTATATTTATCTAAATCTGTAATATCAGCCTCAGTGTGGGTATGTGAATTATCAGCTTTACCGTCTAAAGCAGCCTGAAGCCCGCTAACATTAGTTATAAAATGTGCATTAGGGTTAGTTGAAGATATGTGGTTATCATAACTAACCATCGCCGCTTCTATTGTAGTCAAGTTTATATCTGTACCATCTAATCTAACTTGGTTACGCATATCAAAGACCGTTCTTTTTTGCATACCTACTCCTTACTACGGTTTAACGTAGTCAACATCACTACTAGTCAACGTAGCTTTAGCATCCGGATCAGCCATACCATCATTCATAGCTGTAACTAAGTCCCTCATATTCTGGAAGTCAGTAGCCCCAGGTACAACATTCGCTGCAGATATATACTTCATAAACTCTGCAAATTGTTCGGCAGCTTTACTCCGTACATTATCTTTCCTAGTGTTTTCCATAATAATTTTCTTAGATTCATTAAACGCGATATCAGCATTAGCTGATTCTATTTGTTTATCTTTAATCTCCATGTCTTTAACTACGTTCTTTTCTTTATACGCAACATCAATGTTAGACATCTCTAACTGGTTATCTAATACTTGTTTCTGTAAAGACCACTTCTCTGCGTTCTCGGCTAACTGTACTTCGTCCATAGCTATTTTTATGTCTTGTACTTCTAAAGTCTTCTCTAAACTCTTTTTATTTAGTACATACTTCATAGATTCGCTCATCGCAGACTGCAAAGACCCTAAATACACATTAGCGTAATCAGGACCAGTCAGTCTACCAGCTTCAAATTGTACGGCAATATTGCCATTAACTGCTTTCATCAGCTCGTCAAAAACTCCAGTACCTACCCACTCAGGTAGTTCTCCAGATCTATCTACATCACCGTTACTAAAGTCTTCAAATGTTATTTCGTTACTCATACTACCCCCTAAATTTCTAGTGTACTTACATTAGTTATCTTTCTAATATATCCAGAACCTAAAGTAGTCATACCAACTCCATTAACATCTAAGTCCACATTATCCTCAGCTACTATCTGTATAGAGTAGTTGCCGTCCCCCCACAAAACAATATCGGAAAACGTTATAAGTCCACTAGAAGAAGACGTAGCGTTAACTATAGCAGTTGCGTCAAATCTTTTTTCTACACCCTCATGTTTGATTAAAGCAGACACCTTATCAGTAGTGTAACTAGTAGGTACTGAATACCTCAATGTTTTTGTAATTGTTATAGTACTACTTGTAGTAGTCATTCTCACTCCTTATAATCTTACTCAAGCCCATCTAGATGGACTTGATAAAACTACTTCATATCTTCAAAACTAATTGAATACCTATGTCTCATTTCTACTCTAGCTAATCCACTCTTAGGGTCTTTAGTA
>Ga0209955_1000736_pt1 | contig 11023 bp, 9 predicted proteins | sample SalPonA_A_H2O_MG_FD_185716 | JGI IMG/M metagenome (GOLD analysis project Ga0209955, IMG submission 185716) | Water microbial communities from South San Francisco under conditions of wetland restoration - Salt Pond MetaG R2A_A_H2O_MG (SPAdes)... | ecosystem: Environmental > Aquatic > Non-marine... | reverse complement strand
TACATTTTGTACAGAGTGAAAAAAGCGGCCCTTTAAACGTGGGTCTTTTTTTTCTTGCTCGCTAAGTTTTTTAGGGTTTTCTACCTTAAATTTTTTCGCAAGTTGGGATATTTCTATCATCGAATGACCTTATTGAAAAAATAATGAGTAGCACATTAGACATAGAGCCGAACAATGTCTAATGAAATTAAGGCGGATGTTTTACAATTTTTGTTTCAATATGTTTCTGGTATTTACAGAGGAAACGGCATGCTTACTTTTGCTAATTTATATGACAATTTCACATTTGTTAACAAATAAAAACTATATTTATGACACTGATGTTTTATTATTTATTTTGACAACATTAAAACAACAGGACACCCCATGACGCAGGTAACTAATCCAATCCAAGCATGTAATGATATTTTTTTCAGGCCAGCTTCTGTATTTGAAGCATTAAAAACCAATAATAACTGGTCATGGATCCCATTTATTATTGTTTCTATTTTAGCGATTTTACCTAATTACTTGTATTTCTCTTCTGTCGATCCAACTTGGTATACCGAATACGTCAGCACCACGCATGCAGATTTCCAAGAACTAAGCCCAGCAGAAATCGATACTATAATGCAATTCCAGCAACCTGAAACCCTTGCGCTATGGGGTGGAATTGGCGGTATTGTTGGTTTAATTATTATTAATGCTATTGTTGCTGTGTACTACAACTTGGTCACACGTGCTGATGAAGATAACTTAATGGGCTTCACAGACTGGTATGGCGCGACTTGGTGGATGGCTATGCCAGTTGTCCTTGGTTCATTGGCATCAATATTAGCGATATTACTAACCAATGATGCTGGCCAGATTCAGCTACAAGCAATTTCTGCTACATCACTGGCCTTTATTTTTTCGGTAGGAATTGATTCGCACTGGTTTAACTTTTTAAATTCTATCCGTATTGAAACCTTTTTGAGTATTTACATCGCGGCATGTGCCATTGGTACGTGGACGCGTTTCTCGTTCCAAAAGAGTGTTATTTTAGCGGCTATACCCACGGTTGTTGTGTACGGTTTATCTTTTATTTATATGGTCTTAAACTAGTTTTTTAACTAGAATCGTTTAATACATTGCAAGCAACTCTACGTAACAACAAAAAAATGGTAGTTGTCTGATTTACAGCTCACTGCCATTTTTTTTACCTGTAATTGCATAGATTCTAATTTTCAATATACTAAAAAAGCATTCACATTTAAGAGTATAACAATATGAAAAAAACACTCATCGCGAGTGCCCTAGTGTCACTCACCTTAATGGGCTGTTCTGACACTGCACCAAAAGCTACAGATAAAACTGCTGAAGCAGTCGCGCCAACCATGTCGAATGACAGTCATAATATGGCACATTTCGATCTTGCATCCAAACTCATTAGTACTGATAAGGTCAAAGCTCACGCTAAAGTCCTAGCGTCCGATGAATTTGAAGGCCGCTTACCCACCACGATTGGGGAAGAAAAAACTCTCGACTACCTAGTCAGTAATCTAACGTCTTATGGGGTTGAGCCAGGTAACGGTGACAGCTTTTTACAAGAAGTAGCTTTGATGGAGATCACAGCAGATACCGATATATCCTTGCAAATTGGTGCTGATACCTTCGCATATAAAACAGACATGGTGTTAAATTCCAAACGTGAAGTCGATACGATCAATCTCAACGACTCTGAACTCGTCTTCGTAGGTTACGGTGTGAATGCACCGGAATACAATTGGAATGATTACGAAGGGCTTGATGTTAAGGGCAAAACTGTTGTCATTTTAGTTAACGACCCAGGCTTTGAAAACCCTGAAGGTGAACTATTCCAAGGTAAAACCATGACTTATTACGGTCGTTGGAGTTACAAATTTGAAGAAGCTAGTCGCCAAGGAGCAGAAGCTGCACTGATTGTGCATGAAACAGCGCCAGCATCCTATGGTTGGTCGGTTGTTGCCAATAGTTGGAGTGGCCCTCAATACGGTTTAGTCTCACCGGATGGCGGTGCTAGCCGTGTCGCGATGGAAGGCTGGTTAACACTAGAAGCTGCAGAAAAAGTCTTTGCTGCGGCAGGAAAAGATTTTGCTACTGAGAAAGCCAAAGCGGTAAAAGGCCCTTATCACAGTACCTTGGACATCGCTGCTAGTGCTACCGTAAAAAACACCTTCAAAGCATCCAAAAGCTACAACGTTTTTGCGACCGTCAAAGGCTCAAAACGCCCTGATGAACACATTATTTATACCGCCCACTGGGATCATTTGGGTAAAGATGAAACCAAAGATGGAGACCAAATTTATAACGGTCTACATGACAATGCGACAGGCACAGCGGCTGCTTTAGCTATGGCAGAAGCATTTGCTTCATTACCTACAGCACCAGAACGTTCGGTATCCTTCCTTATTGTAACTGCTGAAGAACAAGGGTTACTGGGCTCAAAATTCTATGCGGATAATCCGATAATCCCGTTAGACAAAACAGTGGCAAACATCAACATGGACGCATTGAACGTTTTAGGCAAAACGAAGGATATTTCAGTTGTAGGAATGGGTAAATCTGAACTAGAAGCCTACCTAGACAATGCTGCACAACGTCAAGGTCGTTATCTGACCCAAGAAGATAAACCTGAAGCAGGTTATTACTATCGTTCTGACCATTTCAGTTTTGCCAAACAAGGCGTACCTGCATTATACGCTTCAGGTGGTTCTGAGCCTATCGATGAAGAAACCGCAGCATATCGCAAGCGGACTAAAGTCATTGTACGCGGTTGTTATCATCAAGTCTGCGACCAGTATCGCGATAGTTTTGATTTTAGTGGAATTGAGCAAGATGCCCGCTTATTATTTGATGTCGGTTATCATGTTGCTAACACAAGTAACTGGCCACAGTGGTCAGCTACTAGCGAATTTCAACGTAAATAAATCGTTACAAAAAGGTTGTTTTTCGGTTTGTATCGTAACAATCTTTCACTGCTGAAATAACATGTAAACAAAAGGTCGGTTTTTCCGGCCTTTTTTATGCTTATATGACATTTACACTTGCAATTTCGCTGTAAAATGGCACATTGTACTCGGGCGCGAATAAAAAATAATAAAACCATCGCATAACAATAATTACACCTCCCCTCATACTTTCTGAGAAACGACAGTTGTGTAGCCTTTAGACAATTAATTTCAAACAAAGAGAACCAATTTATGTGTGGTATATTCGGGATCCTGGACATCAAATCTGATGTGTCAGAGCTTCGCACCCAAGCCTTAGAGCTTGCCAAATTACTTCGCCATCGAGGCCCAGACTGGTCAGGTATTTGGAATAATGACAATGCAATTTTATGTCACGAACGTCTCGCAATTGTAGATGTTGACACTGGCGCTCAACCGCTTATTTCAAATGACCAACAGCAAGCTCTTGCCGTGAACGGCGAAATTTATAATCACAAAGCCCTTGCTGCAGAATTTGTCGCAGATTATGACTTCGCAACTCGTTCAGATTGTGAAGTAATTCTTCCTTTATACAAAAAATTTGGCCCTGAATTTATCGATAAATTAGAAGGTATGTTTGCCTTCATTTTGTATGATGAAACAACGAATTCATATCTAATTGCTCGTGACCATATTGGTATCATTCCTTTATATACTGGTTATGATGAACATGGCAATTTTTATGTCGCATCAGAAATGAAGTCATTAGTACCAGTATGTAAAACGGTCTCTGAGTTCCCGCCTGGACATTATTTAGATAGTAAAACAGGTAAGTTAGTTAAATATTATCAGCGTGATTGGATGTCTTATGATGCTGTCAAAGACAATGAAACGAATTTAGCTGATTTGAAAAAAGCATTCGAAGATTCTGTGAAGTCTCACCTGATGTCTGACGTACCCTACGCAGTATTATTATCAGGTGGTTTAGATTCTTCTTTAGTCTCCGCAGTTGCCGCTCAATACGTTGCAAAACGCGTTGAGGATGATAGTCAATCTGATGCTTGGTGGCCTCGTTTGCATTCATTTGCAGTAGGTCTAAAAGGCGCCCCTGATTTAGTTGCCGCACAAAAAGTGGCAGACATGATTGGTACTGTTCACCATGAAATTAATTTCACTATCCAAGAAGGCTTAGATGCGATACGTGATGTTATTTACTACCTTGAAACATATGACACGACAACTATTCGTGCTGCGACACCAATGTATTTAATGACACGTAAAATTAAAGCCATGGGTATCAAAATGGTACTTTCAGGAGAAGGTGCTGATGAAATCTTTGGTGGTTATTTGTATTTCCATAAAGCACCTAACGCTAAAGAGTTCCATGAAGAAACAGTACGTAAGCTAGACCGCCTACATATGTTTGATTGTGCCCGTGCCAATAAATCAACCTCCGCTTGGGGTGTTGAAGCACGTGTGCCTTTCTTGGACAAAAACTTCATTGACGTGGCAATGCGTCTGAATCCTCAAGATAAAATGTGTCTAGATGGAAAAATGGAAAAGTGGATCTTACGTAAGGCCTTTGACGATAATACTTATCTACCTGATGAAGTTTTATGGCGTCAGAAAGAACAATTCGGTGATGGTGTTGGTTATTCTTGGATAGATTCTATTCGCGATTTTGTTGAACAAGAAGTTACGGATCAACAGTTAGCTAATGCAGAATTCCGCTTCCCTGTGAATACACCAGATACCAAAGAAGGTTTCTTCTATCGTACAATTTTTGAAGGTTACTTCCCGCAAGAAAGTGCAGCGAAGTGTGTTCCTGGTGGAAAGTCTATTGCTTGTTCAACAGTTGAAGCATTAGAGTGGGATGAAAGTTTCAAAAACAACGCTGATCCTTCTGGTCGTTCAATGAAAGATGTGCATCAAAGCCAAGAATAACAATGGATTAAAACGTAGCTGAGTAATAGTAAGCCCTTGATTTAGCCGTTTAATAATCCCATTCAAAAACATAAGAGGTGGTCCCCGCAAGGTGACCACCTTTTTTAAATCTGTTTAGTGAGTGTTGCCCACAGCAATATGGGTATTTTCAGATTTCTAAACACTATTGTTCATACCACAAAGCTGGATTTGCAAGAGGTGTTGCCTCGGGTAAAAGTGGATTATTTAAATTCAACATCACCCGCTCAGGCACATTCAATGCCTCAAGCATTGGCTCATATGTAGCTGTGAACAACTCGTCAAACGAACCATCAGCAATTGCCATATCCAAGCCCTGTTGCAGTAATTTAGCAAGGATTTTATTCTTTTTGTTCACGAAAAAATAAACTGCTGTTGGATAGCGCAATACGTAATTTTCCTCTAAGACTAAGTTTTGAGTCAGCTCTGGATTTTCCAATTCGCCTGTTACTTCAGTCACAGAACGTGGCAGAAAATCGGCCTGTTCTCTTTGCATAGTTTGAAACGTCTCAGCATAGTCAGTGGCATTAATTACAGAGTAACCGTTAGCCCTTAAAATCTTTGTGTCTGGCCAATTCATTCCCTGTACTGAGTTTTTAGCCATTACATCACTCGCTTGCAAACGAGCGAAGCGAACTTGATTATTAGCATGCATCAGCAACACTCGCCAACCAATTAACCCTTTATAGATGGGGATACGAATAGGTAATAAATCAGACTCTCGTTGCTTATCAGTCATCGACCAAACCACATTTACCTGACGGTTATCTTTTAAATAATTAAGCGCTTTATGCTGCAGCATGACCTCGGATGTCGGTGTAACAGCATATTTCACACCTGTTTTAGATAATGACAGTTCTAATAAATCCACAACATATGAAAAATCTTTAGCTCTCTCGTTGAGTGCCTTCGGATAGGTAATTTGCCATACTGCAGCATTTGCTGTTTGTATCGCAAATGTGATAGTTAACAACAATACTCCACAGAACCATGCTATGGCATGACCTAAAGTCGATAATTTATAGCAAAGAGAAATTACTGGCGTGATTCGTTGCATAAAACCTCCTACTCGATCCCAATGAACTTATGTGTTTGTAATGATAAACGCCAATTCCGAGCAATACAGGTTGTAATGGCCAATTCAGTTGCTCGAGTTTGCTGTGAGATAGGTTGTAGAAATATCACTGGTTGCTTAGTAAATTGAACGCTAGCCAATAAAGTATCTAATTCATCAATATGCTTTTGCATAGCTATCGCATGCTTTATTTCATTAGCTCTTAACAATGCATCAGCTAAAATTGGATATTTCCCAGGCATATTAATTTTGGGTGAGACCGTTACAAATACATCATCATGTACTCTAATTGGAAATGTACCGCTCGTTTCAATCTGCACGGAAAATCCAGTTTCAATTAACTGCGTCGTAAGCACCTGTAAATTGTGCATACATGGTTCACCACCAGTGATTACTATGTGCTTTGCGGTATAACCTCGACGGGTAAATTCAGCTAGTAAAGAAGTGCTATTAAATAACGCATGTGTCGGTGCCTCTTGGGTCTTCTGCGCTAGGTCTAAAATAGGAATTGTGTCTTTTTTATCCGTGATCCATGTGTGCTGTGTATCACACCAAGGGCATCCTACTGGACAACCTTGAAAGCGGACAAAAATAGAGGGAACACCGGTGTGACTCCCCTCTCCTTGCACCGATTGAAAAATTTCATTAATCGCAAATTCAGACATTCTGGTATAACCTTCAAAGACATACGCACTATTTATTTAGCTTCGTTGTATAATACCTTAAAATAAGGTCTTAACATATAACCCATATAGACTTACTTTGATTAGCCTAGGACAAACAACATGCAAAAAAAAGCGGTGCTTATTTACTCTGGTGGAATGGATTCATACACATTGCTTAACCAAGTCATTCATGATGGACTCAAACCTGAAGAACTGGCTTGTTTAACCTTTGATTATGGACAAAAGCACAATAAAGAAATTGTCTATGCTCAGAACGTATGCAACGAACTAGGTATTACTCACAAAGTAATCGACATCACTTCTATCAATAGCTTGTTAGGCGGTTCATCCTTAACTGACGATATCGATATCCCAGAAGGACACTACGAAGAGGCCTCAATGCAGTCAACCGTCGTGCCCAATCGTAATATGATTTTATTATCACTTGCTGTCGCTTACGCTGTATCGCTTGAAGCAGATACCGTTTATTACGGGGCGCATTCAGGTGACCACGCTATCTATCCCGACTGTCGGCCTGAGTTTGTCGCAAAAATGGATGAAGTATGTCGCATTGCAAATTACCAATCGGTAACTATCAACACACCATTTTTGCATGATAGTAAGATTGAAATTTTACGTAAAGGATTAGCGTTAGGGTTGGATTATAGCAAGAGCTGGACTTGCTATAACGGCCGGAAAGCAGCATGCGGCAAATGTGGTGCATGTACCGAACGCCTAGAAGCTTTCAGTGAAAATAACGTTCTAGACCCATTAACTTACGAAAGCAAATAAGTCTAGGAATAATGCGAGGGCATGCAACTAGCTGATTTTGACGATTTCTGCACGCAATAACTCTATATCGTCACGCAGTTTTGCAGCCTTCTCAAATTCTAATTCGCGAGCAGCTGTAAACATTTCTTTTTCCAGCTCAGCGACCTTATCCATCATTTGAGTCGCCGTCATTGCTTTATAGGTTTTTTCTTTTTCAGCCACCTTACGCAGTTTCACTTTCCCTGAATCAGGATGTGCATTGTCATCACCTAAGTCCATGATATCGGTAATGGGTTTGTTTAGTGCTTGTGGTGTAATGCCATGCTTGGTGTTGTGTTCTACCTGCTTGGCACGGCGACGGTCTGTTTCATCCATCGCCTTTTTCATCGAGCCGGTAATTCTATCGGCATACAAAATAGCACGACCATTGATATGCCGAGCTGCTCGACCAATCGTTTGAATCAAAGATTTTTCAGCACGCAAAAAGCCTTCTTTATCTGCATCTAAAATAGCAACTAACGATACTTCTGGCATATCGAGACCTTCACGTAGCAAGTTAATTCCCACCAAGACATCAAATACACCGATACGTAAATCGCGAATAATTTCGATGCGCTCAACCGTATCAATATCCGAATGAAGATAACGTACTTTTACTCCATGCTCATTCAAATATTCGGAGAGATCTTCAGCCATTTTTTTAGTCAATGTGGTAATTAAGACTCGCTCGTTTACCTCGACGCGTTTATGGATCTCAGAGAGTACATCATCAACCTGAGTTGCAACCGGACGGATTTCAATTTCAGGATCAATTAACCCTGTAGGTCGCACGACTTGTTCAACCACATCACCATCACATTTTTCTAACTCGTAATTTCCAGGCGTTGCTGAGACATAAATTGTCTGTGGTGCAATATGTTCAAACTCATTAAATTTTAAAGGACGATTATCCAAAGCTGAAGGCAAACGAAAACCAAATTCTACGAGTGTTTCTTTTCTGGATCGATCTCCTTTATACATCGCGCCTACTTGAGACACAGTAACATGTGACTCATCGATAATTAACAAACCGTCCTTTGGAAAATAATCTAATAAAGTCGGTGGCGGTTCATTCGGTGCGCGGCCAGATAGATAGCGCGAGTAGTTTTCGATACCAGAGCAATAACCTAGTTCCATCATCATTTCAATATCAAACTGAGTGCGCTGCGAGATGCGTTGTTCTTCAATTAGCTTGTTCAGGTCTAACAATTGCGCTTTGCGCTCTACTAATTCTTCTTTAATCTTATCCACTGCAGCAATAATTTTTTCTCGTGGAGTAACATAATGTGTTTTGGGGAAGACCGTGGTTCTTGCTACAACCTTATCTACGGCACCAGTTAACGGGTCAAACAAACTAATTTGTTCAATCTCTTCGTCGAATAACTCGACTCTTACTGCTTGTTTTTCTGAATCAGCAGGGAAAATATCAATGACATCACCACGTACTCTAAAACTGCCCCGTTCAAAGGCCAAGTCATTACGCTTATATTGCAACTCTGCTAAACGACGCAGAATATCGCGTTGGTCCATCGTATCGCCCTGACGCAAATGCAAAAGCATTTTCATGTAGGACTTAGGATCACCCAAACCATAAATAGCAGATACGGATGCAATAATCACAACATCACGCCGCTCCATTAGGGCTTTAGTCGCCGATAAACGCATTTGTTCTATATGTTCATTAATAGAAGAATCTTTTTCGATAAAAGTATCCGTACTTGGCACATACGCCTCTGGCTGATAGTAATCATAATAAGAAACAAAATACTCAACCGCATTCTCTGGGAAGAACTCTTTCATCTCGCCATATAACTGAGCCGCGAGAGTTTTGTTATGGGCCAAGATCAAAGTTGGACGTTGTACCTCAGAGATGACGTTAGCCATGGTGAAAGTCTTACCGGACCCCGTCACCCCCAAAAGCGTCTGACAAGCTAAACCGTCATTTAACCCTTCCACCAACGAAGCAATAGCTTTAGGTTGGTCACCCGCTGGCGAGTATTTTGATTTGATATTGAATGTTTTAGCCATGTTTAATTTTTCTCGCCAAGTATTACTTAAGAGTTGGGAACCACTGTGGATTCTTCCTGTTTAATCATACGCATAAACCACGCATAAGAAATAAAGGCCATTACTGCATTGGCTAGCACTGCACCAACAAACAATCCCGTAAGGCCATAATAGATACTGCCCAAGTAACAAAATGGGACAAAAAAGATAAATAAACGCAAACTATTTAAACACAATGCAGCCATTGGCCGATGTACTGCATTAAATGCGGAGTTAGTCAGTACCACAACCCCCTGTAAACCATAACCAAGAGGCACGACCATTAGAAAGAGTGCAATTAAGTTAGCAACCTCCGTCTCTTTAGCAAAGACTAATGCTATGTAATCTGCTAGTAAGTAAAGCAAAACAAAGACCAATAATTGAAAACCAACAACAAACTTAATCGCAATTTGATAAGCGGCTTTAACACGTTCTACTTTTTGCGCACCAAAATTTTGCGATAACAAAGGAGGTAATGACATAGACAAAGCCAGCATAACAATACTTGCAATTGACTCTAAGCGTCCACCGACCCCCCACGCTGCAACTGCAGTCGGACCGTAACCTGCAACAATAGCAGTAACAACACCGGCGGCAATCGGTGTCAGCATATTAGCACCCGCTGCGGGGAGTCCTATTTTTAAAACCCCTGACACATGGACTTGATATTCTTTTAGATTTAATAGACGCGCAGTCATTAATGCTCGTTTATGCAAAAGTAAGAGGACCCAAACTACCCCCACGCCCCATGATATTGCAGTAGCAATTGCAGCGCCCTGAATTTCAAGGGCTGGTACTGGCCCCCAACCAAAAATAAGTAAAGGATCCAACAGTGCATTAAGTGCCCCACTACTAGCCATAATTATACTCGGCGACTTAGTATCACCTACCGCGCGCAACACACTATTACCTACCATTGGAATAGCGAGAAGGACCGCGGCAAAATACCAGATGGACATATACTCATAAATAAGAGGAATTAATGTATCGTCAGCGCCTAACCAAGAGAAGATAAGTGGAATTGTGTGATAACCAACAATACATAATAAACCCACTAATCCAAACACAGTCATTAATGCCGCTGTGGCTGTTAGCTTTGCTTTAGCTAACTCGTTTTTCCCTAGTAAATGGCCAATCACAGCTGCTGTGCCAATACCTAAACCAATATTTAAACTGATAACTGTAAATGTGACAGGAAAAGTAAAACTAATAGCGGCGAGTTCATTGGTACCTAGTAAAGACACAAAGAAAGTATCAACTAGGCCAAAGGTCATTAACATAACCATACCAAGAATCATTGGAACGGTCATAGTACGTAGAGTTTTATAAATATCCTCAGTTAACATCGGATTTGTACTGGACTCTGACGCACTTCCTGGATTTATATTGATTTCTGACAAAGACATATCCTCAACCGTTATGCACAGAATAACACGAAATCGATATAAAATAGTCTTTAGAAATGACTAAAGCTAATTCAATTTTTATTGAATGAATATAAATTAATCTATCTGTTGAAAAGTTGTTATTTTTTGACT
>Ga0209955_1000735_pt1 | contig 11031 bp, 3 predicted proteins | sample SalPonA_A_H2O_MG_FD_185716 | JGI IMG/M metagenome (GOLD analysis project Ga0209955, IMG submission 185716) | Water microbial communities from South San Francisco under conditions of wetland restoration - Salt Pond MetaG R2A_A_H2O_MG (SPAdes)... | ecosystem: Environmental > Aquatic > Non-marine... | reverse complement strand
GTGGTGTTGGACCTTACGCAAGCTTGTGGAGTAACGGCGATACGGCTACTTCGCCATCAGGACTGTCAAAAGGAACATACTGGGTGACCGTTACCGATACGAACGGATGTAGCTCTCTAGATACAGTTACCGTAGATGAACCAGCGCCTTTAGCGGTTTCCACTACTTTGAGTGTTTATGGAGGTGGGTACAATGTAAGTATCAATGGCGCGAGTGATGGATCGATCACAACGAGTGCTAGTGGTGGTACGATGCCGTATTCGTTCTCTTGGAACCAGGGTGCGTTTACAACACAGAATCTAACAGGTGTTCCTGCAGGTGTGTACGAACTGGAAATGATTGATTCGAACGGTTGTACCATTGGAACAACAGATACTTTGACTCAACCTGATGAGTTGCTGGTAGAGGCGATTGCACTCAACCAAGTCATTTGTCCATTGGATGATTCAGGGCTTGGTGTAGGTAATATTTCAGGAGGAGTTCAACCGTATTCGTTGTTATGGGATACAGGAGACACATTGGATAACGTCTCAGGACTGATTTATGGCATTTATGAATTGGTGGTGACAGATGCGAACGGCGCTATCGTTGCAGATACCATGTTGATTGATGCCTTGGATTACGATTGTGATGGTATTTACAATGATGACGAAGGTGGTACACCGAACGGCGGTGGAGGTGAAAATGACCTCGATGGTGACGGTATTCCAAACAATGAAGATGAGGATAGCGACGGTGATGGCATTTTGGACGAGGATGAGTTCGATTATGACAATGATGGCGTAGGCTTTGACGATTGTGATGGTGACGGAATTCCGAACTTCTTAGATATGGATTTATGTGAATTGTTGATTCCTTCTGTGTTCACGCCAAACGGAGATGGGGACAATGATACATGGGAGATTCTAGGTATCCAGGCGTTCCCTGATAACAATGTTCAGGTCTTCAACAGATGGGGTGAATTGGTCTACATTAAGGAAGGCTACCAAAATGAATTTAATGGCCGTTCGAACGAGCGCACTTACATGAATAAGGGCGACGGTTTGTTGCCGACAGGAACGTACTACTACATGGTGAAGTTGTACGCAACTGGAGACGTTTACACAGGATATGTTTACATCACGAAATAAGATGAAAAGAGTACTAATAATCATAGGTATTGCTTGTTCCGGAATAGTTCAGGCTCAGCAGAATCCTACCATGGACAATTATTTGTTCAATCCGATCAGCATTGCTCCGTCCTTGAGTGGACAGCAGAGTGGTGTGGTACAAAGCATATATGATGCCCAATGGATAGGTCTTAAGGGAGCACCGCGAACAGCTGGTGCTTATTACGACCACATGAGCCCTGCGAGATTTGGGTTCAATTTTTCATTGATCGAAGACAGAGTAGGTCCTATGGTCAATCAAAATTTGGGCATAAGCACGTCGTATCACCTTCAAGTGGAACGTGAAACGTTCTTAGCAGTAGGGATTCGCTACACGCTCAACCATACTACAGTTGATTTTGACGATGATTTCTGGGTAGACAAGGCGGATGATGCTATTTATAACATCGACGGCCCCTGGTATCAGAATGTGGATTTAAGCGCAACGCTATATCAAGAAAAATTCTATGCCGGGCTGACTATGAAGAACATGGTCAAACAAGCCATGTATGAGCACAATTTCACTGCTCGTGTAGCACATTTCTATGGCGGTTACCATTTTGATGCGAACGACCAATGGACGGTAACACCTAGCCTTTTGGTGAATGTTACCGAAAATGCTCCGCTGGATGTAAATATGCATGTATACGGTGAGTTCATGAAGAAATGGGGCATAGGCGCCAATTTCAGCCCTGGTGACGAAGCTGGGATCTTTACTCAGGTGCATCTACCGGGAAATTGGACCATGTTCTACCAATACAACTACCCTTTAAGTGCTTTGGTGTACGTGACGCGTCAAAGCCACGTGATTGGCGTGGGTATGGATCTGATTCACGACGCAAAAACCATTATTTCACCTAGATATTTCTTGTGATGAGAAAAGGCATACTTTCAATCATTGCAGCGTTAGCGACTTTGCTACCTGCGTCCGGACAGATTTTAGATTCACTGCGCATCGGCGCATCCAGTGTGCAATACAAGGTGATTGCGGCTTCTGCTTACGAAGACTTTGGTGCTACGAATTACAATGGAGACCTTCTTTTCGTTTCCTCCCGTGGTACCAACCTGTTGAGCGCGAAGTACGAGGTGAACAATCAGAAATATTTCGAACTCTTCTTATACGACATCGCTAAGGATCAGGTACGCCCGTACAGCGAAAAGCTTACTGTTTTAGAAGACGTCAAATATCACTTTGGGCCAAGTACGTTACTTCCAGATTCTTCCGGTGTGATTATATCGCGCAATTACAAAAAGCCAAACGTTTTTGACGAAGTGAACTTCTTCTTGACGGAATTGGACTTTAAGGAGGGGACAAATACGAAATTGCCATTTATCAAGCGCGATTACAGCTATCAGCACCCTTATTATGATGCGAAATCCCGTCGCTTATACTTCTCTTCGAATATTCCAGGGGGACAAGGTGGCTACGATCTGTACTACAGCGAATTTTTAAAGGACCAGTACTTGGGAGCGCCAGTGGCCGTGCCTATGGTCAATGGGCCGCGTGATGAGGTATTCCCTACGATCGGACCGAAGGGTACGCTGTATTTCAGCAAAACGGTGACCCAACAAGGTCTGGACCTCTTCGCTTACGATTTTGCGACGCAAACGATACTACCTTTCAACCCGCCGATGTCCACATCCAAGGATGAATTCAGTGTCGTACAGTTAAGTCGTGATTCAGCGGTATTCAGTCAGTCACAGCGTGGCCGATTCAACACCGATCTCGTTCTAGCTTGGGTGGATCCAGTAGAAGCTCCAGCCCTACAGAACTTTGCGACTGTCATTCCTTTAGGAGAGGGTCAGGACCCATGGGCTTCTTTAGATTCTCTTCGTCAAACCCTTCAAGCAGATAGTCTTTATGTGGCTAGCATCAACGGCCGTCCTGTCCTGGTTGTTCAGGGAGAGCAAGTTCCTGAAAATGAAGCATCTTCTGTTCGCGATGCCGTGATTGGTAAAGGTGTATTGGCAGAATTGACCCAAGAGAAATTGGTTCCTATGGATCGTCCTGTAGAGCGCTATCATGTAGTGTATAATATCTACGGTAGTGTGCGAGAGGCATTTGCGACTGTAGAGGATTGGAAAACACGTTCCAACGAGCCTTCACTTTGGCTCGGGGAGGTCAAGGACCAATTAGTGCTTGTGGTCACCACCGATAAAGAACTAGGTGAAGCACAGGCTAAGAAGCAATGGGCCGTACAACAAGGAATGAACTCTGCTTACCTTATCCAAGACCCGATACATCCTGTTGATCTTCCTGCAGAAACGGATGTTAAACACTTCAGCACCATCGCTGGTGTCTTCGAAAGTCCAAAAGGTGCACTAAAGCAGCTCGAAAAATCCCAAGCTTGGGCACCGGACGCGTTCATCAGTCTATACAATGGCAAATACTATGTGGTAAGCGCAGACTACGCTCCACAGGACCAGGCAACAGTGCATCAGCAAACCGCCGTTCGAAATGGTGTAGCAGATGCTTGGCTGCTACCGGAAAAACTATATCCAGTGGTCCTCCCGAACCTCAATGGTTCTCCTGACCTCGTCGTTTACTTCCGCTTTGACAAGTACGATGTGATGGATAAATATGCGAAGCAGATTGACGATGTTATGGCAAAGCTGCCTTCAGACGTTCAGCGCGTATTTATGGTGGGTCACACAGATTCACGTGGTACGAACAAATACAATGAGGTCTTGAGTACGAACCGTGTTCAAGAGGTTTCAAAGTACATTACAGATAAGTATCCAAACTTCGATGCAGCCCGTGAATTAGATGCTCGTGGAGAGTATGAGCTCACCAATAAATGTGATGACGGCGTCGATTGTGACCCTTATGCGCACTTCCTCAACCGTCGCGTAGAGATCTGGTTCTACTAAGTCATTAGTACTCAATTTTTATCAAAAGCCGCCTCCCTAATAAATGAGGCGGCTTTTTGTTTTACCATCTATTCCAGAGCAAACGCGAAATCTTCAATTGAGTATAAAAAACCATTGTTTTATTAATCATGAGTAAAAACAACTAATTAAAATGTCTTCATTTTGTAAAAAAGAGGTCTATAGCGCTTAATGGGTAGAAAAAAGTATAATTAATTATAGCTGTTAATCAACCCGCAGGGTATTTTATACTTATAGGTAAGGGAAGGGGTCGTGGTAAATTTGAGGGTTATTAATCGAGTCTAGAATCAACGATGTTTTTTTACTCAGTTGCAATCCAAAAATTACCTCAACTATGAAACGAATCTTGGCCATTAGAAAGAAGTCTTCTAGACTTCTATTATTCTTGACGCTCTTCGGAACATTATCATTTTCCGCAATCGGACAAGTTCGAAATGCAGAATTCAACAAAACTATTGCGTTAAAGGAGTTAAACGCATCGTCTCAAGTTTTGACATTTAACGATCTCGACATGCGAATGAGTATCGTGGATTGTCAGGACGAAGTTTCATCTATTTCATTTCTGGCATTTGAGATTGAGAATAGAGGTGAGCAGACGGAGTTTTCCTTTGATTTAGAATTCTATAAAAATGGTAAGAAGGTGGAGTGGATGCCTTCTTCGATTCTCACCTATTCTTTAATCATTTCCAAGGGTCACGTCGACCTCTGGTCTTGTAACAGCCTCGATAAAACATTATTGGTTCATGATTTCATTGTCCGTGAAGGCTCGAACGATTTCATGTTTGATTCAATCATTGTTAGAAATACAGTACGATGAAAAAGTTCTACTTATTTATTGCGCTTATTGCGCTTTCACTCAATTCGATAGCCCAAATTACAGTTTCTGGGCTGAATGCCCCCAACTACTCAGTAAATCAAGGTTGGGTTAATGTCGGAACAGGAGTTAATATTTCTGGTTCCACTGCCTATGATGGGGGTTTCATGCAAATAGAGGTGAGCAGTCCAACCTCGGATTTAGGTGATCAGTTTCAGCTTGTTTCGAGTTCATCTCCCAACACCTTAAATCAGGTTTCAATTTCCGCAGGTATCGTTTACTTAGGAAATGGAAGCGGCGTTGATGCGATCGGTAATGTTGATGCGACGAATAATGGCCAGAATGGTAAGCCGCTTAAAATCAATTTCACCTCACCGTTTGTGAATCCATCTTTTGAAAGCGGTACTCTAGGTTGGACCGAGATGGAACAATGGATAAACCTTGGTAGTACAACCATAGCTGGCTTTACTTCTCCTGATGATGGTACTTATCCTTCTAATGCAGGAAATGATAATGCAGCGCCATCCAGTGTTTATGCGTGGACTGTTCAGTCTAGCACGACTACTGCATCTACTGGGACGACTTCATTACAACTCTACAGTAGTATGACAACGGCTGGAGGATGTGATATCGTCCATGGGCCTGCTGTTTACTCTTCTGACTTCCAGGCTTCGACAGGTGATGTCTTATATTTCGATTGGCGTGCTTATGCGGGTAGTGATGGATACGATGTTTTTGGTTATCTACTCAACACCGCCACCGGAGCTACAACAACAGTATTGGATCAAACACAGTATTCTTCTGGGGGTAACACAAACTGGACAACTGCAAGTGTTTCAGTTCCTAGTACGGGAACTTATAAATTTGTTTTCGTTAACGGTACTTATGACTATAGTTGTGGTAAAGCCGCTGGTGCAAGTCTGTACATTGATAATGTTCGTGTATATGGTAATAAAGTCAATAATACAGTAATTAACAATATTGCCAAGGCACTCCAATATCAGCATACTTGTGGTTCCAATACAGCAACTGCACGGACAATGAAATTAACCGTTCAAGACGGTTTGAATGTTTCAGGTAATACTACTGATGCGTTTACGCTAACGTTACCTACACCGCCAAGCATCGTCGCGCCTGCGGATATTACAACAACAACAGATGCAGCAACTCAAGCATCGTGTACAGCAACAAACGTTTCTCTTGGAACCGCAACGGCCACGGGAGGTTGTAACAACACCATAACAGATGATGCTCCAACATCTTATGGCTTAGGTACAAAAACGGTCGTTTGGACCGTGACAGATTCTTACGGTAGAACAGCTACTGATAACCAAATCGTAACAGTTAATCCGGCGGCAGTACCAGTCTTGGTAGCTCCAGCTGATGTAACAGTTAATACTGATCCTAATTCTTGTACAGCTTCGGGTGTAAATCTAGGATCCCCGAATATCACGGGCTCTTGTTATACAATAACGGAAAACGCTCCAACAGTTTTCCCGATAGGCAATACTACTGTTAGATGGACCATGGTTCATAACGGAGTTACGACCACCGCTGACCAAATCGTTACTGTAGTTGATAATAACCAACCTTGGGTTAGTCTTCAGAGTGCTGTAACGACTTCAACAAATGTTGCGGCAATCAATCTAGATGCATCTGCTACAAGTGGTGCGACACAGAATATAGATGGTGCAACAATTGTAATTTCAAATAACTTCCAAAGTGGAGATGTGCTGGATATTGCCTCTACTCTTCCTAGTGGAGTAACCAAATCATACAATACAACGTCTGGCGTGTTGACGGTATCAGGTACAATGACACCTGCACAGTTTGAAACTATTCTTCAAAATGTAACGTTTAGAACCACATCTACGGTAAATAATTCAGTTCGTACGGTTTCGATTACTGCTGGTCAATCAATTAGCTTGAATGGCCACTACTATGAATACATTCCAGGAACCTTTACTTGGGCACAGGCAAAAACGGCTGCCGAAGGTAGGACCTTGAACGGCCTACAAGGATACTTGGCTACCATTACTAGCCAAACTGAAAATGACTTTGTGCGTTCTAAATTGTCTGCAGATGCATGGGTCGGAGGCTCTGATGACTACAACTACATATATAATTCTGGTACGTCTACTAAGACATACAGTTCGCAAAGCGCTGCTGAAGGTAAGTGGTATTGGGTGACTGGTCCAGAATCAGGTCAGCTCATCTCAAGTGGTAATGGAACCCCAATTACTGCTTCAGGTATGTATGCTAACTGGAATACGAACGAGCCGAACAACTCTGGGAACAATGAGCATTACATGCAGTTCTATTCGACTGGAGCAGCTGGACGATGGAATGATCTTCCTGCTAGTTCGCAACTGGCTTATGTAGTTGAGTATGGTGGTTTAACAACGGACCAAACATGTCTAGTCTTTAGTGATGATATTCTTGTCACAGTAAATACACTGCCTCAGGTAACTACAAATTCAGCTCCCACATCTGTAGCAGATATAAGCGCAGTAATTGGAGGTAATGTCATTAACCAGGGTGGTTCCACAGTAACAGAACGCGGTATTGTCTTCAGCACAACGTCCGGTCCTACTATTACGAATAGTAAAGCATTGGCGGGTACTTCTACGGGAGTAGGTACGTTCTCCTCAAACCTTACTGGATTGACCGCTAACACGACGTACTACGCACGTGCTTTCGCGACCAATTCTCAAGGAACTGAATACGGTGCTGAAATTTCATTCACCACCACACCAACTGCGCCTGCAGCGATTACCACAGATTACGATGATGCTACTTTCGGTGGTTCAATCATCTGTGCGGGTCAGACTGCTACATTGACCACTTCTTCATCGACAGCGGGAACCATTACTTGGTACGAAACTGGATGTGGAACAGGAACTGCATTAGGTACTGGCGCTACTTTGGCTGTTACCCCATCTGCAACAACTACGTACTACGCACGCGTTGAGAATTCAACTACTGTTTTGAATTCTACCTGCGCGTCTGTAACTATATCTGTTCAGGCAGCTGCACCGACCATTTCTTATGGTGCAGCTTATTACCTATACTATAGTGACGAAGCGATTGCTGCAAACAGTTTGTCAGTGAATGCTTCAGGTTCACAAGGTCATATCAGTGTCTACAGCATCTCTCCAGCTCTACCTGCTGGACTGAGCTTCAACACGGCTACGGGTCAAATCACAGGAACCCCTACAAACGGTTCGCCACGTACCACTTACACGGTTACGGGAACCACACCATGTGGTAGTGTTTCAACAACAGTTGAGCTAGAAATTCTGGAATGTTCTGGTCTAGATGTGAATGATTTCACACTACGTGGAAACGCCTCGACAATTGGTTCGGGTGCTGCAACTGAATTCCAATTGACACCATTATTGGGCTATCAATTCGGTGCTGTTTGGAACCAGACTCGTTTAGATTTGACGAAAGACTTCGATATCGAAGCAGAGGTCTACTTGGGCAGTAATGATGCAGGAGCGGATGGTATTGCATTTGTTCTTCAGCCGCTATCGACCAATCAGGGCTCTGCCGGAGGAGGTTTAGGATATTCAGGCATTAGCCCATCATTTGCAGTAGAGTTTGATACTTATGACAATGGATCTCATGAGCCTTCTCAAGATCACATTAACTTCATGGAAAACGGAAATACTGCTACGCACAATACGTCGTACCAATACCAAGTTTCAATGGAGGATGGCCAATATCATTCTGTTCGCTTCAAATGGGAAGCGAGTACAAAAACCATGCGTTTCTACTGGCATGGTACGCAGCGTATTGTTCGCTCGAATTATGATATCGTCGCTAATTTGTTCTCTAACAACCCATATGTATACTGGGGTTTCACTGGAGCAACAGGTGGTGCAATAAATGTTCAGAAAGTGAAATTCAACCGTTACTGTTTGACCCTTGCGGCAAATACAGTAGCGAGCTTGACGACTACTTCTCCGGTAATTAGCCAAACATCAACAACGGCTAGCGTTGAGGGTACTTTAGTAAACGATGGTGGTGCTCCGGTAACGGAACGCGGTATCGTTATGGGCACAACGACTGCTCCAACTACGTCCCACTTGAAAATTGCTAATGCAACTACAGGAATTGGTTCGTTCACGGAAGCCTTCGCTTCATTGACACCATCTACATTGTACTACGCTCGCTCTTACGCGATCAACAGCGTGGGTACGGGATATGGAAACGAGATTTCATTCTACACTGCACCTATTGACGTTGCAGCCATCACTTCAACAGATTACGATGCAACAGCAGGGTATGACGTGATTTGTTACGGTGCTTCAACCTTATTGACTGCTACAACACCTGACGGCGTTGTTCAGTGGTACGATGATGCAGCGTTCACAAACTTGATTGGTACAGGTAATACGATTACCGTAAGCCCAACAAGTACGACGACGTACTACGCACGCAACTTGAACAATGGTTTGTACAGCGACAACGCGGCTTCGTTGCAAGTAACGGTTCGTCCACAACTAGTCGCTCCAGTGATTAGCGGAGCAGAAACTGTATGTTGGAACTCTCGTCCAAATGCCCTAACGGGTGTTGCTGCTACGGGTGGTTCATCTGCAGCAGATGCAGCGCTAGGCTTTAGCTACCAGTGGGAGGAGAGCATCGATGGCGGTACGACTTGGACCCCAATCGCGGGTGCAACGAATTTTGCAACCTACCAGCCAGGGTACTTGTACCAAACGACTACTTATAGACTAGTCGCTACAGACCTTGGTTCGCCTTCATGTAATGGTGCTTTACTTTCAAACGAAATTGAAATTACTGTTCGCGATCCATTTACACCTTCTGTTGTAAGCACTAATGGTACTGCAAATACCTTCTGTAATGCGGGAGATATTACCTTGAGTGCTACTCCTACTGTTGGTGGTAGTGGACCGTCATATTTCTACCAGTGGCAAGAAAGTGCTGATGGTGTGAATTGGACCAACCTTGGTTCACTTTTGAACAACACAACGACCTACACTGCAACGGGTGTAACTGCAGATACGTACTACCGTATTATTGCTTTTGACCAAGGAACGCCAGCTTGTGGTTCTGTATTCTCTATTAATACGGTTCAAGCAATCATTCAAACTCCAGTTACTGCTGGTGTTATTGATGGCGATCAACACATTTGTGCACAAACTGCACCTACTGCGCCAATCGGTAATGTTACCGCAGGAACGGGACGTGGAACTATTTTATACCGTTGGGAACAAAGTACTGATGGAGGAACTACTTGGACCACTATCGCAGGAGCAACTGCTGATTCGTATGTTCCAGGAGTTCTTACTACAACCACTAAATACCGTCGTTTCACGGTAAGTGAATTGAACGGACAATCTTGTGAGTCAACTGTTTCTTCAAATGAGATTGAAGTTACTGTGGATCAACTCCCAGTTGCTACAATGACTACTTTAAGCGATGTGACTTGTGTGAACGCTTCATACACCTTGAGTGGAGTTACTGCTCAATTCGGAACCATCACATGGGCACACGACGGTGATGGAACATTGACCGCTACCTCTGGAACGACTCCAGTATACACGCCAGCTGCAACGGATGCAGGAAATACCGTTAACATCACCATGACTGTTACCGGTACTACCATCTGTTTGAGTACTACAGCAACGGCAACACTTGCGCTTCAAGTAGATCCTCTACCAGAAGCAACAGCGGGCGGATCCGAGATCATCTGTTCTAATGCAACTCATACTGTGAGTGGCGCTTCTGCAAGTTTCGGAACGATCCTTTGGACACACGACGGAGCTGGTACACTAACAGATGCAACAACAGAGACGCCAACCTACGCGCCAACAGCTGCAGATGCTGGTAACACTGTTACTTTAACTATGACGGTTTCAAGTAACAACCAGTGTTCGAGTGAAACGGCAACAGCGACCTACACTATCGATGTAGATCCATTGCCGGTGGCAGTAGCAGGTGGTAGTGATATCATTTGTTCTTTGGCAAGCGCTACAGTAAGTGGTGCAAGCGCTGCAAATGGAACTATTCTTTGGACAAGCAACGGTTCAGGAACAATTGCCGATGCGACCACATTAACTCCGACGTACACGGCAGATGCTGCAGATGCAGGTTCAACGGTAACCTTGACCATGACGGTAACATCTACCAATACTTGTACTCCTCAGACGG
>Ga0209955_1000734_pt1 | contig 11033 bp, 9 predicted proteins | sample SalPonA_A_H2O_MG_FD_185716 | JGI IMG/M metagenome (GOLD analysis project Ga0209955, IMG submission 185716) | Water microbial communities from South San Francisco under conditions of wetland restoration - Salt Pond MetaG R2A_A_H2O_MG (SPAdes)... | ecosystem: Environmental > Aquatic > Non-marine... | reverse complement strand
GCTCGGCCGGAGCCATCACCACCGTCTCTGTCACTTGCATCAAGTTTGCAAGCGGCTGTCCGTCTTTGGCTAGGATCCAAGCAGGAACTTCGGGCAGATCGACAGCAAAGATACGTGCATTTGCTGTGTTCAGTAATCGCAGACGTACGCGTGAGCCTGCTTTTACGGTAAAGCTTGGCTGTACCTCTTTATTGATTGTCAGAAAGTTGCCTAGCCGACCACCGTGCGCCCACTCATGAAGGCTCCCAAGACTCTCCGAATCCAGTTGCCCTTCATTGTTCACGCGCCAGTCATCGATAACCATCAGGATATCCTGATCGGTATCTGAGGCGATCTTCTCTTCTACGACTACGGGAAGGTAAAGCCCCCGAGCCAGCTGTTCGTATGTTTTATGATGTGAGTGCGCCCAGAAGGTTCCGGCATCTTCGGGCGTAAAGCGGTAGGTAAACGTGCCGCCGGGTGGAATAGGCTCCTGGGTCAAACCACTCACACCGTCCATCGCATTTTCAATTCGTAATCCGTGCCAATGTAGGGTCGTGGGCTCGGGGAGTTGATTGACCACCTCAATCTCCACCGGTTCACCTTGTCTGAGGGTTAACTGGGAGTCGCTTAGCCCCCAGAGATCAACAGGCATCTCCGATTGAGGAATCCAATTTCGCTGTTCGGGTCTTAATTCCAACCGAAAACGACGCGCCTCTTCGACTGACGGAAGCGCAGCCAGAACGGGCTGAGCGAATACGCTCATGGCCGCTAGGCGCACAAAGTCTCTGCGGTTCAGTTTCATCAGCGAGCCTCTTTCATCTGAGCAAGTATTTGTTCCAGTTTTTGCAGAGGCTGTGCGCCACTGACTGGAATCACATTACCGTTACGATTATCCCGCAAGAAATTACCCGGCGTTCCGCTCACGCCTGACGCCACGCCGTTCTGGTAGTCTGCCTCGACTTTGTCTTTGAATCGTCTTTCGGTTATACAAGCGATAAAAGCGCCACGATCCAGCCCGATCTCTTCAGCAAGTGGAACCAGGTTCTCTATAGGGAAACCTTTCCCGTTGGAGGTCGTTCGTTCATAGATAAGGTCTGAAAACTGCCAAAACGCATCAGATCCGCCCACCGCAGCCGCACATTCAGACGCTTCAGCCTGAGCTTGAGCGCCCGGGTTATGGAAATCGAGCGGGAAGTGTCGGTAGACCCAGCTTACGTCAGGATGCTTCTCAATAAACTCGATCGCGGTAGTATGAAATCGTTTACAGAAAGGACACTCGTAATCGGAGTACTCAATCAGCGTAAAGTCCGCATCCTGAGGTCCGCGAATGTGATCCTTAGCAGGATCTACAGCTGCAAGATTCTTGGCTGCTTGGTCCAACGCCTGACGTTCTCGATCTGCTCGCGCCTGATTCTGCTTTGCTATGTAGCGGTTTATCGATGCTTCTACTTCTCTATCAAAGGCATCGCTCTCTAAATATTCGCCGATACGCTGATCAACAATACGCTCGATCTCGTCGCTGTATTCAACGGCGTAAACAGTTGTACCAAAAACACTAAAAAATGCCGCTGCACAGAGCATGCGGATTAAAAACCGGTTCATCAATATTCTCCGAATAATATAAAAGCGCCGACACAGGTCGACAGTTACTACTTATAAATTTCGGAGTTATTAGCGCGGCGGTGGGACAGAAATCAAATAATGCCCAGAAAGTGTCTTGGGCTCTGAAGCCAAGAAGGATGGAACATCAACGAAGCTAATAAGCAACTTAACGGGAAGTAGCGCTGTAGCAAACAAGCTAGTACAAACGGAGGAACATCTCAGCGACTGTTGACTACAACAGCCCTGTTGTCCGGCGTGCTGACTCATATGAGCAGGCGACGAAATCATCGTCTCACTTGACTCAATACTAGACGCACTAGCTGGGGTCAGGGATGCAAATCCCAGCAGTGTCAGCGACAGCAATGTTGTAATCAACAATCTCATCATTTGAGGTTGCCTGATGCGTCAGTGAAAGACAAGGGGAATCGGTCGTACTGGCCGATCCCCCAGTGCCTCATCAATGCTGCATGAAGCCAAACTGCCCATCCATCATATGACCATCTTCGCCCATTGCTTTCCAATGTACCGTGTAATTATCCGGCTTCAGTTCTGGCATCATAGTACTGTACTGACTCGAAGCCTCGCTTGAACGTTCGAACTCGATTGATAGTGGTTTTCCACTTGAATCGATCACTTTCAGATTGATCAGCTTCATCGGTGATTTAAAATGGAGTTCGACCCTGTCGGTCCGCTCCATCATCATGGCTCCGTCACTTGGATAGGTGTTCTCCATCATTCCATGGGCAAACAGATTGCTGGACGCAACCAGAGAAGCCATCACTAACAGGTTTTTCAGCTTTTTCATTTGTCAGTTCCTCAATTAAGGATGATTGTTAATTACGCTCACCAGACTGCGTAAGCGTCTGGCGTTTCCAAAGAAAATAGATCGCGGGTAATACGAGCATTGTCAGCACAACAGCACTGACCATTCCGCCGACCATTGGCGCGGCGATGCGGCTCATTACTTCAGATCCTGTGCCTGTTCCATAGAGTATGGGCAAAAGGCCAAGCACGATTGCTGCGGCTGTCATCATGACCGGCCTAATTCGCAGTCCGGCGCCCTGAAGAACCGCATGCCGCAAAGTCTCTTCGCGAGGTTCTATCCCCTGCGCATGACATCGCTCAACCGTTTTGTTCCAAGATTGATTCAGATAGACCAACATAATCACGCCGATCTCTACCGCCACACCAGCAAGCGCAATGAAGCCAACACCCACCGCTACGGAGAAATTAAACCCCTGCCAGTACATCAGCCAGATACTTCCAACCATAGCGAGCGGCAAGGTACCCATAATGATGGCGACTTCCGTAAAGTTCCTGAAATTGAGGAACAGCAACACCAGTATGATTGCTAACGTCAGCGGTACGACGTAGGTCAGCTTCTCTTTCGCACGAATCATATATTCATACTGTCCGGACCAGTTCAGGGAATAGCCCGCGGGTATGACCAGCTTCTCTGCAACAGTAGCCTGCGCATTGACAACGTAGGTTCCGATATCCACATCGGCAATATCCACAAAGGTCCATCCATTTAAGCGCGCATTCTCACTTTTAAGTCCCGGCGGCCCCTCTTCAACATAAATATTCGCAACATCACCCAACGCAATTCGCAGTCCCGATGGCGTCACGATTGGCAAGAGTGCTAACTGTTCCGGCGAATCGCGGTAATCCTGCGGGTACCGAACATTGATCGGATAGCGCTCCAAACCCTCAATAGTGCTGGCGACGTTCATCCCGCCTACGGCTGACGCAACGACCGCTTGAATATCGGCGATATTCAGACCATAACGGGCCGCCTTTTCTCGGAGAATATCGGTTTTGATGTAGCGACCACCGGCCACACGCTCAGAATAGACCGAAGCCGTACCCTCAACCTCAGCAAGGATCGTTTCGAGTTGCTGACCTATATCTTGAATCACCCTCAGATCAGGTCCAGCAACCTTGATACCCACCGGGGTTTTGATCCCTGTGGCCAGCATATCGATGCGTGTTTTTATTGGCATCACCCAAGCATTCGTGAGACCTGGGAACTTGATCAACGCATCAAATTCCTGCTTCAGACCGGCAGTGGTCATACCCTCACGCCACTGATCACGCGGTTTTAGCTGAATAAACGTTTCTATCATGGTCAGCGGTGCTGGGTCGGTTGCTGACTCTGCACGCCCCACCTTACCAAAAACCGTTTTAACCTCTGGAACCGTTCGGATCAGCTTGTTGGTTTGCTGCAGCACCTGGCGGGCCTCACCAATTGATATACCCGGATAGGTGGTCGGCATATACATCAGATCACCTTCATCAAGATCAGGTATAAACTCGCTCCCGAGCTTATCCAACGGCCACAACCCGATGGCCAGAACGACCAACGCCCCGGCTAAGGTAGTCTTTGGGTAATGCAGCACGCCTCTGAGTACCGGCATATAGACAAAGGTCAGCAGCCGGTTGATGGGATTCTTATGTTCCGGTAATACGCGGCCACGAATGAAGTAGCCCATCAGAACCGGCACCAGTGTGATCGCCAGTACAGCCGCTGCCGCCATGGCATAAGTCTTAGTGTAGGCCAGCGGAGAAAACATCCGTCCCTCCTGCGCCTCCAACGTAAATACGGGGACAAAACTGACAGTAATAATTAACAGACTGAAAAATAGGGCCGGACCGACTTCCGATGCTGCCGCAGTCACCACTTGCCAGCGGTTCTCTGGGGTCAGTTCGGTCTTTTCCATGTGTTTGTGCATGTTTTCGATCATAACGATCGCACCATCGATCATGGCACCTACTGCGATTGCAATTCCCCCCAGCGACATGATGTTGGCGTTGATACCCTGCCAATGCATGATTATAAATGCCATCAGGATCCCAACAGGCAAACTGATGATCGCGACCAGCGATGAGCGCACATGAAACAGGAACGCCACACAAACCAGCGCCACAACCACGAACTCTTCCAGCAGTTTGTACCAAAGGTTTTCAACTGCCCGATCAATCAGTCCTGACCTGTCGTACACAGTCACGACTTCAACACCGTCTGGCAGACTGCTTTTCAGCACCTCCAGCTTGGTTTTGACACCCTCGATCGTTTGTTGCGCGTTTTCGCCAAAGCGCATGACGACAACCCCGCCAACGACTTCGCCCTCACCGTTGAGCTCAGCGACGCCGCGCCGCATTTGCGGTCCAACCCCGATCTCGGCTACATCTTTAAGCAGTAGCGGGGTACCATTCTGATTGAGTCCCAGAGGAATCGCTTCCAGATCTGCGACACCCTGAATGTAGCCGGACACTCGCACCATGTACTCCGCTTCCGCCATCTCAACAACCGACGCACCAACTTCCTGGTTGCCACGCCGGATAGCGTTCTGAATGTGACTCAGAGGGATGTTCAAAGCGCGCAGCTTTTCTGGGTTTAATCGTACCTGATATTGCTTGACCATCCCGCCAATCGCGGCGACTTCGGAAACCCCCGGAACAGTCTGCAGCTCATACTTCAAAAACCAGTCCTGGATAGAACGCAACTGACTGAGATCCTGCTGTCCTGTGCGGTCCTGGAGTGCATATAGGTAAACCCAACCCACGCCGGTGGCATCAGGTCCCAGCTGAGGGCGTGCGTTTTCCGGTAATGAGGGTGCCACTTGGCTAAGGTATTCCAGAACACGACTTCTCGCCCAGTAAATGTCGGTTTTTTCATTGAAGATAACGTAGACGTATGAGTCTCCGAAAAATGAGAACCCTCGGACAGTAACCGCCCCCGGGACTGACAACATCGCTGTGGTTAGCGGATAGGTCACTTGGTCCTCAACAACCTGTGGCGCCTGCCCCGGATAGCTAGTTTTTATAATCACCTGCACATCGGAGAGATCCGGTATCGCATCCACCGGTGTATTCTTCAGTGAGAAAAGTCCAAGTCCAACAAAGATCAACGTCGCTAGGATTACTAGAAAGCGATTACCGATGGACCAGCGAATGACGGCTTCAATCATACTGGCTGCTCCCTAGTTACTTTCACTGACGTAAAAATCGGTAATCAGATAGGTTGTGCTCCCTGAGCGACTGACCTCTATATGGAGGGGTGTATTCAGAGGCATCTCGTCTACCGAGACAAACTCATCCAGCGGAAACTCCATCTCCATCTCAGGCCAGCTCCACTCCGGAATCGCATCGTGCCGCGCCAGCACCTTCATGGCTGAGTAGTCTAGGCTGATCACTTCAGCCTTAACCCAAACTTTTTTGGGTTTTTCATCGGACTTTTCGGATGCTGAACCTTGCGAAACGTCAGTGGCACTCGCTGAAACAGCAGTCGTGTCTTTTGCGGTGTCAGACGTACCGTCTGGTATATGAAGATCGGTAATCAGATAACGGTTTTCAGGCGTTCGACTGATCTGCGCGTGAGCAATCAGTCCCGGTGATAGCAGATCAAGATCGAGATACTCATCCAGCTCAAAGTCCATCGTCATTGCAGGCCATTGCCAGGCATCGATGGGATCGTGATCGACATTCGCCTTTCTGGCTTGCGCATTGACAGCATTCACTTTGATCTCAACCCAAACCTGATTCGGCCGCTCAGTTTCGCTCTGATCAACAGCGTCGATTCTGAGGAAATCGGAGCTTTTGCTCGATTCCGAATCCAGCAGGAATTGCGCAGAAGTTACGACCGTTTCCCCTTCACGCACGCCCTCTAGAATCTCAATCATCTGAGCGTCGCGCCGCCCTGTTTTGACGGCGATCGATTTAAACCGCCCGTCACCCAAAGCCAATACGACGCGATCCTGCTGACCGCCACGAATTACGGCTTCTTTAGGCACTAACAATCGGCTTACGTCATCACTCGCCTGCACTCTGAGTTCAGCAAACATGTTGGGCTTGAGCGCATGAGCGCTGTTATCCAGACGCACACGAACGCGCAGGGTTCTGGTCTGAGGATCTAAAGATGGATAGACATAATCGACCTGAGCTTGAAACACTTCACCCGGCAGAAAATCCAGTCGCACCTCAACCGGCAAACCCTCGTTGATAAGTCCTGCCTGACGTTCAAGCACCTCGGCATCCAGCCAGATCTCATCCAGATTGGCGATCGAAAGCAGCGTCATACCCGGCTGAACATAAAAGCCATCGCGGATATTGAGCGCATCTACCACGCCTGATGCGGGTGAATAGAAAGTCACTGTTTGAGACACCTGGCCGGTTCTTTTTAGTTCCTGAATAAATGACTGTGGAATTTGCAGAGCTGCTAACCGGTCTTCAGCCGCCTTGACGAGTCGAGGATCCTGTCGTTTGAGCGCAAACAGTAGCTCCTCCTGAGCATTCACCAACGCAGGTGAGTACAGGGAGTAGAGCTTTTGGCCCTCGGTTACCTGATCACCAACACTGCTCACGAAACTTGTCTCTATCCAGCCATCAATACGCGGGTGTATGTGAACCAGACTGTCCTGATTGTATTGCAGATAGCCAACCGTTTTTACTTCGAACTGCAACTGCCCGCGCTCCGCCTTTGCGATGCGGACACCCAAGTTATTGATGAGCTCAGGAGATATCTCTACTGTTCCTGCGCCTAGCGAGCCAGACGCCTGCTCACTGGCATACACAGGGATGAGGTCCATCCCCATCGGCGACTTTCCGGGTCCATCGCGACGGTAATTGGGGTCCATCGGCGCAACCCAGTATAGCGGTTTCTCCTCGTTCGCCCCTTCATTCTGCGCCAAAGAAAGCGCTGAGGGATTGATTAGATACAGAGTTGATATGCCTATCACCGCACCCCCTAGCAGCAGGAATACACCTTTTACCAAGCTCATGATGCATCTCCTTCGCTTGTACCGGTTAATAGGTAATGCAGTTCTGCTATTTTCTTATTCCGATCCGTCTGAATAGCGAGCAGTGCCAGTTTGGCATTCAGCTCGCTAATGCGCGCCTGAATGACGGTGTTAAAATTGCCGTCATCTGTTGTGTAGGCGTTGGTGGCCGCTTCCGCACCCTCGTCCAATCCTGGAAGGAGTCGCTGATTGTAGAGTGCCAACCGGGCATCCAACTGCTCAATCTCAGCGCTCAACGCCTGATAACTCGCAACGAGGTTTCTGAGGGTTACAAGTCGATCAGTTTTGATGGATTCCCGCTCGTAGATCTCTGCCTGAACCTGAGCGTCCTGACGCTTGCTCGAAAATATGGGTATATCAACACTAACACCTACGCTGAACAGATCCGCTCGTGGGTTACCTCGCAAATCATCCCCTCTATAACCGTAACTGGCATTGAGGACCCACTCGGGTTCATATTTCTGTTCAGCGAGCGCGACTTCGGTATCCGCTATCTCAATCGACTGAGCAACCTGCCGAATACTGGGATGTTGAGCGATCAGTTGCGTTATCTCTTCCAACGAACGCTCCGCAATCTGTTCTGAGGACATCGTCAGTGCAGAATCGAGCTCGAAGGCACCGGTGCCAATGGCAGGTATCCATTCGGATAGCTTCGCTCGACTCGCGAACTGCTGCTGACGTAGTTGCACCAACCGGTCATCCAACTGGTCTAACTCTAGCTCTGCTCGCACAAGATCTTGCTGACGTGTTCGTCCGAGCGAATTACTGTAACTGCTAACCACCAATTCGGAGAGTTGTTCAAACAAGCCTCGATTTTGTTCGATCAATTCAATGCTCGATGTCGCACGTAAGTTATCAAGCCATAACAGTGAAACGGCCAACCTCACCTGCGCCCGTCTCACTTCACGCTGGATCGGCATCATCTGACTTTTTTCCAGAAAGATTTCGCTCTGCAACGCCAAGCTGTCGCCCCGCGGGAACATCTGTGACACGCCCATCTGCATCTGAGTCATCGGTTCCTGTCGGTAATTAAATGTATCTGTGGGGAAGTTCGCCATGCCTAGATTAAATTTTGGGTCAGGTAGGTAAGACGCGCCTTCACTCATCGCCATTGATGCCGATTGACGTTGCTCACTGGCAACCAGCCAGGGATCTTCTGTAATGGCAATTTTGACCGCTTGCTCAAGGGTTAACACCTCCGCCCTGGCGGAAACGACGAAGAACAACAGCGACATAGCAGTCGCTATACGAAATGTTGGATTCATTACTGTTCTCAAAAAGCGCCCAGATTAGGGCAACAAGTTTCTTTAGATATTTAGGCGCAATCGCGCTACCGACACTAGGTTCAGATGTAAACGTCTATCGGTGGCATATACGCCGGGAGGGTGGTGATCGATGCATACATCGGCGAACCTAGACTGACTCTGGACTCACCATATACGACCTTTGGCGCGTAACTTTCGCCGGTTAAGGCGACGATACTGCAGTCAAAAGAGGGCGGACATTCCGCTTCTGTTGCGGTGTTCCCCAGACATGCTGCCTGGGAGGCAACATCACAATGATTGCTACTAGAAACGTTACCAGAAGCAACCTCGTGCATAGCATGCGAGAAACTGGGTGTAGCGTGTTCGGATACAGCATCAGTGCCAGTCACTGCAACGGGCACATTGCTGAAAAAAGAGCCTGCAAATGCGAACGCCACCAACACTAGCAGCATGCTGGCAAGCAATCCTTTGTGCGTGTAGTGGAAATCTAAGCTCATTAACGGTTCAAACTCTGCGATCCGAGCTCGCAGTTTACCTCTGAAGTTATCAACTTGTATAGAATCCACGAGAAATCTGAACGTGGCATTAAAGGGATTAAAGTACATATCAATGGGCGATTCGAAAGCTGGTTCGTCGAATTAAGTGAATGCGGATAACTTAACGATGACTACTGATATGTTGCGCCTGCAGGATTGTCCCCTTTGCATTAATATTAGACAAACCTTAAGGACCGCTTCGGGCCAGCAGTCGTAGCGGTAGCATTGGATTCTACCGTCTGTTTAATCGTTTTCGTACTGTGACAGAGTGGATGGAAGATCACGCGAGCCATGAAGCACACGAACAACGCGGATATGAGTATCTAGGATACGATAAAAAATCACATGATTCTGATAAGCGAGACTACGCAATCCGACCCGGATTTCTGACCGTGCTCGTCCAAGCTCCGGGTAATCCACAAGCTTCAAAAGAACCGGCTCCAAGTCCGCTAGATAAGTAATAGCCTGATCGTCACCAAATTCCGAGTAGATGTAGTCGTAGATATCACTGATATCCTGGTCGGCCTCTATGGAAAGTTCATAGGTTGAAATTTTACCCATACCTATCAACGAATTTCCGTCTTGGCTTTGAGGATATCGCTGACAGTCCTTTCGCTAGCTTTCCCATCCCACCCTTTTTCGATCTCGTTTCTTAACTCTCTAATCACGTGCTGCCGATAATATTGGTGAAGTCGCAGCGCATCACGAACCACCTCGCTGGCATTCTGAAAGTCACCTTCAGAGATCTGGCCGGCGATATACTGCTCCTGTTTTTGAGTGAAACTTATATTCATGACTGATTCTCCTACAACTACGTTTGAAATCATCTTAGCATAGATGTCCATTTATGCTAAATATGGACAAGCTAAACTCAATTCGCTCGGATTCTGTAGCCGTATTAAACCCTGCCTCGAAAGGCTACTAGCGAATTCTAAACAGCATAAATGGACAAATTCCTATGCCGGCCTAAACGTCTAGTCTAAACGTCAGTCTGCTCAGCTAAAACTAACGCGTCATCCAGTTCTACGCCCAAATATCTAACGGTACTGTCCAGCTTTGAGTGACCTAATAGCAGCTGCACGGCACGCAGATCATGAGTCCGGCGGTAAATCAGCGTGGGTTTTGTTCTTCGCATCGTATGTGTCCCATAATCGCAGGGATCGAGCCCGACACTCTTGACCCACTTATCGACGATTCGTGCATATTGGCGCGTTGATATGGGGCGACCGCGGCTTATCCGACTCGGGAATAGAAAATCATTACTGCCCAACCCTTTCTCATCGATCCATACACGAAGGGACTTACGCGTCTCCTCAGTAATCTCAAACTGCACCGGCCGCCCTGTTTTCTTTTGAACGACAATAGCTCTGCGCTGAATGGTGTTTCCGTGGCTGATATCCTTCACCCTCAGCCCGACCAAGTCACAGCCTCTGAGCTTACTGTCTATTGCTAAGTTGAACATCGCCAAGTCGCGGGTCTGTCCTGAAAGCTCAAGGCGAATTCGGATTCCCCATATCTCCTTGAGCTTCAAAGGCCGTTTCTGCCCGAGGAGCTTGCCTTTATTCCAGGGTACATTCTGATTTTCTTCGCTCATTATCTTATCCTCGTAAGTATCACGAAGAAGTATTGATGAGCATTTCAATCCTTGCTGGCTAACGAGATCGAAGGTCTGCTTTTGGGTGATTTGAATCAAGTAACGGACGCGTTTTTGGTGAGCCGCTACTCAGAACTGAAAAGGAGCTTAGGTCCGGTTTGGGTCGATAGTTGTCGTTGACTACGCGAGTACCCAAAAGTCTGCTTTTGCGGGTTCTCTGTCATTCGAAGTGTTTTCTCGAATGGCAACTACTGCG
>Ga0209955_1000730_pt1 | contig 11075 bp, 9 predicted proteins | sample SalPonA_A_H2O_MG_FD_185716 | JGI IMG/M metagenome (GOLD analysis project Ga0209955, IMG submission 185716) | Water microbial communities from South San Francisco under conditions of wetland restoration - Salt Pond MetaG R2A_A_H2O_MG (SPAdes)... | ecosystem: Environmental > Aquatic > Non-marine... | reverse complement strand
CGCAGCCTTGGCGCGGCATCATCGATGCAGGCGTCGTATTTGGACTGACCTGGGGATTAGCCTCGATGACCATCTACACCATTCAAGCGATGGTGCGTGATCACTTTCACCACTCCCCAGAAACGCCTTGTGATAACACGAACAGCTTAGGTTAATGGGTGCCATTGGACTCTGCGTCGAATGGATTCAATTCCGTGAGGCCGTTGTGCGTTGTGCTGGTTAGGACGAATACCCAAAAGTATCGGTTGCTCTCTTCTCGCATACAGATTACCCGCTCAGAGCCTGTCTGCTACCTGTCATTTAGCTCTGCTGCTTGCATAATGTAAGGCTCCAGGCTGGTCTCGAAATAGTCACTGAACTCAAGCGCGATTAGTGATGGCGCCTTGTGTACGGGCCGTACGAGCGATATTTTGTGTGGAATGGCCGGAGCGAATGGGCGATAGCTCAAACCACGAGAAACGTATTGAGCGGCATCCAGTTCGCTGACGACCGACACACCTAAGCCCTGACAGATCAATTCACAAGCCGCGGTAAATTGACGAACCTCTATTTTGGTATTGATCCTTGCGTTCACGGTTTGAAAACTTGTCGCGAGGTCCCGATAGAAGGCGCTATTCTTTCGCGTGTGGATTAGAGGTAGGTTGTCGAGCTCTTTTGGCGAGATTGAATCCATGCCTTCGAACACATGACCCTTCGGAAAACAGCAAACGGTGCGCAGATTGATTTCAGTCTGATCGACGGCTGGATGTCCATGAAAGCCGTCTGTGATACCCAAGTCATACTGCTCATTGATGATCCATTCTAATATTCGCTCGGGTCGATCTGGTTCTATTGTCATTGAGACGCTCTCCCTGTTCCGTAGGAACTGAGTTACGACACTCGGTAAGTGGCTTGTAGCAAAGCCCGGAAGGCAGGCGACTCGTAAATGACCGGCCTTGTGCCGGGTGATATCACCACTGACATCGGCGATTCTTCGCATCAACTCGAGTACTCGTCGAATGTCTGGCTCAAGGATGCGGGTTTCGTGGCTAGGTCGAAGTTGCCCATTCCTCTTCTCGAATAACTGAAAATCAAAATCTTTTGCCAGATCAGCTAAGAGTCGGCTGATCGCGGGTTGACTGATACCAAGTTGAGCTGCCGCGGTCGTCATGGAGCCGGTCGTAATAACGGATATCAAAGCTTCAAGTTGACGAATCTTAGGTATGGGGCGCTGTGGCATCGGATTTTGCTCCTTAAAGGTGGTTCTAGGTATAACATAGTATTATGAAAACCTGTAAAAATAATATCTTGAATTATGCGTTAAGAGGATTTAATGTCGACCCACGGGCAACAGCGGTGTCTGTACCCCCGGAGTGCATCAAAATTATCAAAACGGTGTTACGGAGAATAACAATGAAAAAATATCTCGCGAGCGTAATCGCAGCGTCGACGCTAGCTTCACCACTCACGGCTAGTGCTCAAACTGAAGTTAATTTTTGGCATGCTTTCACTGGTCGATTGGGCGAGCTAGTAGCGCAACAGGTCGATCAATTCAATGCGAGTCAGAACGATTACAAAGTCGTTCAGAGCCACAAAGGCAACTATTCTGAAACACTCAATGCGGGTATCGCCGCATTCCGTGCCCAGGAACAGCCACACATATTGATGGTATTTGAAGTCGGTACCGCGACTATGATGGCAGCAAAAGGTGCGGTGCGCCCAGTGTATGAGGTGATGGCAGAGAGTGGCGCGAGCTTCGATCAGAACGCATATATCGGCGCAGTGAAGGGGTACTACACGACGACTGATGGCGACATGCTTTCACTACCCTTTAACTCCTCAACACCGGTCTTGTGGGTAAACCGCGATGCTTTTAAAGCGGCAGGTCTAGATCCTGATATGGACCTGTCTACCTGGGAGAATGTAGGGGCAGCGCTGGATGCCTTGAAAGCAGGTGGTGAAGATTGTCCTCTGGTGACGGCTTGGCAGAGCTGGATCCATCTCGAAAATTTCTCGGCCTACCACAACGTGCCGTTTGCTAGCAAAGAGAACGGATTTGCAGGTCTGGACACTGAACTCATGCTCAATGGCCCTGCACAGATTGCACACCTAACTGCAATGCAAGACTGGGCTAAAGAGGGTAAATTTATCTACACCGGTCGTCGTAACGAAGGCGGTGCAAACTTCCGCTCCGGCGAGTGCGCGCTCTTCACCGAGAGTTCTGCGGGATACGCCGGCATCAAAGCCGAAGCTGAATTCGACTTCGAAGTACGTCCATTGCCGTACTGGAAAGCTGTGACTGAGGAGCCACAGAACACCATCATCGGCGGCGCGTCTCTGTGGGTAATGTCCGGTCATGAGGCTGACGAGTACAAGGGTGTGGGTGAGTTCCTCAGCTTCCTCTCATCTTCTGATGTGCAGGCTGCTTGGCATCAGAATACCGGTTACCTACCAATTACTGCTGAAGCGGGAGAAGCTACTCGTGCAGCAGGATTCTATGATCAAAACCCAGGCACAGATGTCGCTGTCAAACAGATGACAGCTAAGCAGCCTACAGCAAACTCCAAAGGTCTGCGCCTTGGTTCGTTTGATCAGATCCGTGGCATTATTGACGAGGAGCTTGAGGCTATCTGGGCAGGTGATAAGTCACCACAGGAAGCTATGGATAGCGCCAAATCTCGAGGTGACGCTCTGCTGCGTCGTTTTGAACAGGCTAACGGCTAATTCAAAGCAGTCTGCGGGCCCGCTGGGTCCGCAGTTCTACCGGAGGATCTATGGAAAAGCGCGTCACCTTCAAGGGCTGGCTGCTCCCGTTACTTCTGATCGCACCTCAGGTGCTGATCTCAGCCGTATTTTTCTTCTACCCAGCGGGTCAGGCTGTCTGGCAGTCGCTGTTTATCCCCGATCCATTCGGCTTGTCGGCGCAGTTTGTCGGCTTGGGAAATTTCGAATTTTTACTGGGTGACCCTTACTACCGCGCCTCGTTTGTGACAACGGCGGTATTCTCTTTATTGGTCACCCTGTGTTCCATGGTACCTGCTCTCTTTCTAGCGGTGATAGCAGACCGCTTGATAAAGGGCTCGGGTATCTATCGAACCTTATTGATCTGGCCCTATGCGGTAGCGCCTGCAGTTGCTGGTGTGCTCTGGATGTTCATGTTCAACACTCGCGTTGGAGTGGTTTCTTGGTATTTGGGACAGTTTGGCTATGACTGGAATCATGTATTAAACGATAACGAGGCGATGGGGCTCGTTGTAGTCGCATCGGCTTGGGGTCGAATCAGTTACAACTTCCTCTTCTTCTTCGCAGCCCTTCAGTCTGTGCCGCGCTCGGTGATTGAAGCGGCGGCTATCGATGGGGCACATTTTTGGCGTCGCTTCTTCGGCATCGTCTTGCCATTGATTACCCCTACCGCCTTCTTTCTATTGGTGGTGAATGTGGTTTACGCCTTCTTCGAGACCTTTGGGGTAATCCACACAATTACCGCGGGTGGACCGCAGCAAGCGACCACAATTTTGGTCTACAAGGTGTTCGCTGATGGATTTGTTGGCCAGGACCTTGGCTCTTCGTCGGCTCAATCAGTCATCTTGCTGTTGGTGGTCGGCTTGTTAACGGTCATTCAATTTAAGTATGTCGAAAAGCGGGTGCACTACTGATGGCGCAAAAAAGTGGCATGGTTGAAAAAGGAGGGGCAGGCGTATGGTTAACTCATCTCTTGATGGTTGCTGGTGTGCTGGTGGTCTTCTTCCCTATATGGTTAGCCTTTGTGGCATCGACTATCACTCAGCCTGAGATTGTATCGCCCCCGATGCCGCTGTTGCCGGGCGATCACTTTTTGGAGAACTATAGTGCAGCGCTGTTATCTGGCGTGAATGTCCCCGTCGCCACCATGCTTTTTAACAGTTTAGTGATGGCAATCGGGATTGCTGTGGGCAAGATTATTATCTCGCTACTTTCCGCTTTTGCGATTGTCTACTTTCGTTTTCCCGGACGCACAACATTCTTCTGGATGATTTTTATCACACTGATGTTGCCGGTAGAGGTGCGTATTGTTCCGACTTTTGAAGTGGTCGCTGGCTTTGGCATGCTCAACAGCTATTCAGGTCTGATTTTGCCGCTGATCGCGTCAGCTACGGCCACATTTCTCTTTCGTCAGTTTTTCATGACAATTCCAGACGAGCTAGCGGAGGCAGCTCGGGTTGATGGCGCTCGGCCGATGAGATTCTTTATCGATATTGTCATTCCCATGAGTCGGACCAATATTGCAGCGCTCTTTGTCATTCTATTCATTTACGGCTGGAACCAGTATCTGTGGCCGCTGTTGATCACGACAGATCCGCAAATGAATACGATAGTTATGGGTATTAAACAGATGTTCCCGTCGGGAGATGATGTGGCAGAGTGGCCAGTTATTATGGCGACCTCAATCTTGGCGATGATACCGCCGGTGTTTGTTGTTGTATCGATGCAGCGTCTCTTTGTTCGTGGATTGGTTGATAGCGAGAAATAACATGGCACAGGTCTCTCTCAAGAATATTAAGAAAAATTTTGGATCCACGGCGGTTATTCATGGGGTTAGCGTCGATATAGATGATGGCGAATTTATCGTTATCGTTGGCCCTTCAGGCTGCGGTAAATCAACGCTTTTACGCATGGTCGCTGGACTTGAAACAGTCAGCGACGGTGATATCCATATTGGCCAAGTCAGAGCCAATGACCTTGAGCCAATGGATAGAAATATTGCGATGGTGTTTCAAAACTATGCACTCTATCCACACATGTCTGTGCATCAGAACATGGGTTATGGCCTCAAGATAGCTGGCCTACCTAAGGCAGAGATAGACCGTAAGGTTCGCGAGGCAGCCAAGCTTCTACAGCTCGAGCCGTTGCTCGATCGTAAGCCACGAGAGCTGTCGGGCGGTCAGCGTCAGCGAGTTGCAATGGGGCGCGCTATCGTGCGTGAACCGGCCGTGTTTCTCTTCGATGAACCGCTCTCAAACCTTGACGCTAAGCTGCGCGTGCAGATGCGATTAGAGATTCGTGAGTTGCAGAAGAAGTTAGGTATTACTGCGCTATACGTTACGCATGATCAGGTCGAGGCGATGACGATGGCGGATCGCATGATTGTGATGAATGGCGGAGTCGCCGACCAGATTGGGACACCACTTGAGGTATACGAAACACCGCGCACCCTGTTTGCAGCGCAATTCATCGGCAGTCCGGCGATGAATATCTTCGATGCTAAGGTGGAGGGCGGTGAGATCAAATTAGGCAGCACGGTCATTGGTCAGACCTCTCTTGCGGCTGGCGCTATCAAACTGGGTATTCGGCCTGAGCACCTGGAGTTGGACGCAGATGGTGTGATTCAAACTTCAATAAGTATGTCGGAGCCATTGGGTGCTAATACATTGCTGCATGGCCGGCTGGATGACAGTGGCGCATCGATCACCGCAAGCGTAAACGGTGTGCATACACTTAGCGAGGGTGCACAGCAGATGAGCTTCAGTGTCGCATCTCAACACTTACATTTTTTTGACTCTCAAACTGGGGTTAGGATCAGTGTATGAGTGAGCATCCTGCGATATCGGCATTTCGAGGTGGCGATCGCTTAGTCCGAGTTGTTGGCCATCGTGGTGCGCGCGGCATTTTGCCGGAAAACTCGATGATAGGGTTTGAGTTCGCGATCAAGAGCGGTGCACCTTTGCTGGAGTTCGATGTCGTGCTCACGGCAGATGAGATTCCAGTCATTACCCACAATCATCGACTGCATGCTGCAACTTTCAGGGACGAAGATGGGCAATTCATTACGGCCGAACCAAAGGTTGCAGATCTGCAGTGGTCGCAGCTTGGTGGATACGATATAGGTCGTTTGGATGTGAACACCCTGTACGCCAAACGCTTTCCCGACCAAGCTCAACTCGATGGTATCCGCGTGCCTCGACTTGTTGATCTGCTCGATTTCGTTAATCAGCCTGCGCACAACAACGCCTATTTAATGCTTGAACTGAAGTCCGATCCAGACTTCGCGCTCGATCAAAACTATCGTCAAAAATTTGTGCGTGTGGTTGTTCAATTGGTTCGTCAGGCTGGTTTGACGCAGCGAACGGTATTACACAGCTTCGATTGGAATCTGTTGCAAGAGTGTAGAGAGCAAGCACCTGATATACCGGCGTCATTTCTAACTCATCTGCCAAAAAATGTTGAGACAGGAGGAGAGGAGTCGTCACAGTCAATTTGTCCGAACTTCAACGGTCGTGAAACGGAAATTCCTGATCTTGTTGCGCGAGCGGGTGGGGCATTTTGGTGCCCATACGCGGATGATTTAACGCACTCCTTAGTCGTTCGGGCACATGAATTGGGCTTGGTTGTTGTTGTATGGACAGTTAACGAGATTGCAGAGATCGACAGAGCGGTAGAGGCAGGTGTCGATGCAATCGTCACTGACTATCCGGGGCGAGTTCAGCGTCGTCTGACCGAGCTTGGTTACCGGTGGTAAAATCCTAAATACTGCCTTTTGGATCTAAGCCAATAAATTATTAGGTCTTGACTAGGTCGAGCCGCTTAATTTTTCGGTGAGATACCTTCAGGCGATACCGCTCTACAGAGGTGTTATTGGTACGAATGATAAGGTTTATATCGTACAGCATGGCGTAGTTTTTTTTCGCCAGCGATCCTTTGTTGAGGCTGAGTTGGCTCAAAGATATATCAGGGAGTAACGCGAGCAACGGGCTTAGGTTAATGTCCAGAGTGTCACGGATCTCCGAGAAGCCCGGTTTGATCTCCCGCTCGATATGATACCGTTTCTTGTAGAGTAGCACTGACTCGTCTGCATCAACTCTCCTAAATTTACCCTTGCCTCTGACGTTTTGAATGTGGTCGTCAGGAGTAACAAATTCGGCTAAATCGAAACATTTTCCGACGACTCTTCCATCGAAATCAGTCAATTTGGCCCGTACCCTGAAACGCCCCTTGTTCAGTTTTTTTGCCACGAAGACGCGGAACAACTCTTTGAAACGATCTTTGAATATATAGCTTACGCAGAGTGCAACGAAGACAGCAAATGAGAAGGTCCCATAACCTGATTGAAAGTAAAAGACGACGAGCGTAGTCAGGAGCATCGATAAAAACGCGCTGATGCTGAAAGCTACTTGCTCTCTCAAAACCGTTAGCTTTCTACCCTCTCTGGTGAGGTTAATTGACTTACAAAAATAGTCCTCTTTGCGTCTGATGTGTTGCGCCTCCTTACTCTTTATGCCGTAGCTCTTCGAGCGATAGTCTCTCTCCTGTTCAGCAAGTGTAAACAGTGGTTCGAGGGACGCTCTTTCGTTGCTGTTTGAGAGTCTGTCTGCACACAGATAAGCGAACTGCTCTGCATAGTAGGAGCAGAGCTCGTCTGCAGAACGGAATTCGTTGCGATTATTATCGTCGACTGGCACATCTCTCAGGTCCGCGAGGAGAGCCTGTGATGTCTTTACAAACCGTTCGATATCATCAACCGAGAGTGCCTCACGTGCGAGCTTCGAGAGCTTAACTTTGAACGTTTTGAGGAATATTGGAAAATCGGTTCTGCTTTCGGAATTGCCAGAGCGCTGTTTCAACAGAGGAAGCTTTACCTTTGAAACGGAATAGCGATAACGCGACGACTTGAGATCGAGAAACTGTGCTGCGTCAAAGTTACGTTCGCCAAGATTCATCTCGGGGGGTAAGAAGATGAATAGCTCTAGATCGGAAATTTTGTTGCGTGGAACAGTGCAACGTACGGCGATAGAGTTGTCCTGATAGTCTACGGTTGTTCTCAATTTGGTTTACACCTCAGTAACGCAATGTTCAAGAGGGTTATTCTCGAACCAACAGGGTTCGACTAGCGGATTAAGTCTCATCTTAAAGCGTTAAGTTTGTTGTTTTGAGCTTTTATTCAAAAAATAACAACAATAATGATCATGATATAGTTGATTAAGGATCGATTTCAATTTAATTTGTCACATTATGTTGTATTTATGTCGCTTTAATGTTGTTTTTGATGACAGGGATTCTAAGCAATGGTGAAAGTTACCAAGCGCAAAGACCAAATAATGGCGATCGTGCGAGAACGCGGCTTGGTTGCAGTTTCCGATTTAGCTGAAGCACTAGGGGTTTCTACCCAGACAGTGCGGCGTGACTTGGATGATCTTTGCAACAACCAAAAGCTTCGTAGGCTACATGGCGGAGTCGAGTGTTTGGAGCAGCAAGTAAACGACCCCTACGACCTTCGGATGGCGACTAATCCAGACTTTAAATGCGCCATTGCTAATGCGGTATCAGAAGAGATTAGTGACGGCTCCTCGATTTTTATCTCTATCGGCAGTACCCCGACCCGGGTTGCGGAGGCATTAAGAGGTAAAAAGTCGCTAACGGTCATGACCAATAACCTCAACGCTGCAATGGTTTTGAGTAGCGAAACCTCAAACAGAATAATTATCCCGGGCGGGGAGATGCGCCTCCCAGATAGGGATTTGCTGGGAGAGGATGTTGTCTCTTTCTTTGAATCTTACAGGGCAGACTTCGGCATTTTTGGGGTTGCGGGTGTAGATGAAGCGGGTGCTCTGTTGGATTTTCATGTCTCTGAAGTACGGGTGCGAGAGACGATCAAGAGAAACAGTCGGATCTCTATTTTGGTGCTGGATAGCACAAAGTTTGGGAGGGTAGCGCCAGCAGCTGGCGGTAACATTCTCGAAATGGACCGAGTCTATAGTGACGGGCATCTAACGGCAGATTACCGACCACTGCAGGATCAGATTGGCGAACGCCTATTTTTAGTTGGGAGTGAGAGTGAATGAGTGCGCAGCCTTTCGTAAGTATTAAAGGTATTGCTAAGCGCTGGAATGGCATGCTTGGAGTGGAAAATATCAGTCTCGATATCCCTGAGGGCTCATTTGTTGCATTGCTGGGTCCGTCAGGCTGCGGCAAGTCGACCACACTGCGGCTTTTAGCAGGGCTTGAGTTGCCTGATGAGGGGCAGGTGATAATAAACGGTAGGGATGTGACACATAGCCCGCCCTCGGAACGAAATCTCTCGATGGTATTCCAGTCTTACGCTCTGTTCCCTCATCTCTCGGTTGCTGAGAATGTCGTTTTCGGTATGAAGGTGCGCCGAGTACCAAAGGGTGAGCGCCAAGAGAAGTTAAAACGAGCGCTAGAAATAACCGGGCTGCTTGGGTACGAGGAGCGCAAACCCGGGGAGCTTTCGGGTGGGCAGCGCCAGAGGGTTGCTTTGGCGAGATCCATTGTAGCAGGGCAGCCGCTTTGTCTAATGGATGAGCCGTTATCAAATTTGGATGCGAAGCTTCGAAATTCAGTTCGCAGAGATATCAAGAAACTGCAGCGCGACCTTGGAATGACCGTGGTCTATGTGACTCACGATCAGACTGAAGCGATGAGTATGGCCGACATGGTTGTGCTGATGAAGGACGGACACATTCAGCAGGCGGGGACTCCTGAAGAGCTCTACAGCAAACCGGCTAACACCTTTGTGGCTGAGTTTGTTGGTGCTCCCCCGATGGCGCTAATCAGCGGACAGGCACTTGATGGTATTGACCCGGCATATACAGTAGGAATAAGGGCTGAGCACCTGCATCTTGCAGATGAGACGGCTGGTCGTCTGGTGTGTCAGGTTGCTGAATGCGAATACCTGGGAGCCGAGACCTTTGTCTCGTTGACGCATCCGAACGCAACAGGTTTGACGTTGAAAGTCCCCGGTTTGGTCTCGCTATCTGAGGGGGCAAAAATTGGTGTGGATTTCGATGATCAATCGTTACACATCTTCGACAACACCGGAGTAAGAATGTCTGCATAGCAGGTAGGTCTGGTGTGATTGAAAACTAACCAGGTGAGAACTGGTGAGAGTTATACCCATCCGACAATAAATAAGCATAAGGTGGAAAAATGAAATTTAATAAATCAATACCTCTCGCGCTCTGCGGTGCTCTGACCCTCTCTGCACATGCGCAAACCGAACTTAACATGTATTACCCGATTGCCGTTGGCGGTGCATTGACTCAGGTAGTTGATGGAATCGTTACCGATTTCCAAGTAGCAAACCCCGATATAAAGGTGAACGCGATCTACTCGGGTAACTATGACGACACACGCGTGCGCGCATTGTCTGCTTTGAGTTCGGGTGAGCCAGCGCAGCTTGCAGTAATGTTCTCTATTGATGCCTATGATCTGATTGAGCAGGATCTAGTTGTCGCCTTTGATGATGTTATCCAGAGCGACGAAGAGAAGGCTTGGTTGACAAGTTTTTATCCAGCGTTAATGGAAAATGGCACGATAGAGGGTAAGACCTGGGGTGTACCATTCCAGCGTTCCACCATCGTTGCGTACTATAACAAAGACATGTTTCGTGCCGCTGGTCTCGATCCTGAAAAAGCGCCAACGACTTGGACGGAGTTGGTCGACATAGGCAAGAAATTGACCAATGAGAATACCTACGGGTTGATGATTCCGTCGACCGGCTACCCTTACTGGATGTTCCAAGCACTCGCCATTCAGAATGGCAAAGAGCTAATGTCTGATGATGGTTTGACGACGTACTTCGACGATCCCGCGGTTGTAGAGTCACTCAATTTCTGGAAATCACTATCAACTGAGCACGGTATCATGCCGACTGGCACCGTCGAATGGGGTACCCTGCGTCAGGCCTTCCTAGAGGGTAAAACCGCGATGATGTGGCACTCAACAGGCAATCTGTCGGCCGTTAAGAAAGGTGCGTCGTTTGACTTCGGTGTAGCGATGCTGCCGGGCAACAAACGCCTCGGGTCGCCAACCGGCGGCGGTAACTTCTACCTCTTCAAAGACTCGTCGGATGAAGAGAAAGCAGCCGCACTTAAACTGATCAAGTTCATGACCTCACCTGAGCAGGCTGCGCGCTGGTCTATTGCAACGGGCTATGTGGGGGTTTCGCCTGCTGCCTATGAGACAGAGGCACTCAAACAGTACACCGCTGAGTTCCCACCCGCTCTAGTAGCACGCGATCAGTTGACGCATGCTGTGGCCGAGTTCTCTACATTCGAAACCGCCCGTGTTCGGGAGGGGCTGAATAACTCCATTCAGTCTGC
>Ga0209955_1000726_pt1 | contig 11087 bp, 9 predicted proteins | sample SalPonA_A_H2O_MG_FD_185716 | JGI IMG/M metagenome (GOLD analysis project Ga0209955, IMG submission 185716) | Water microbial communities from South San Francisco under conditions of wetland restoration - Salt Pond MetaG R2A_A_H2O_MG (SPAdes)... | ecosystem: Environmental > Aquatic > Non-marine... | reverse complement strand
GGTAGCCAAACAGACCCGCCGAAGAAGAAATATTGATGATACTGCCCTTCGAATCGCGCAGCAGAGCTGCCGCACGGCGAGTGCAGTAAAACACGCCATTGAGATCCACCGCGATGGTCTTGTCCCACTCCTCGGGGAGGATATCTCCTACCCTGGCCGTTGGTCCCGCAATACCGGCATTGTTGATCAATACATCGAGCCGACCATAGCGCGACTCGATCTCATCAAACAACCTATCTACCTGCTCCACTGATGACACATCGGTAACAGACGCCGACGCCGATGGATAGTCCCTCTGAAACTGCTCCACTGCAGCGGGCGATGCATCGCAAATATGGACAGCATAGTCACCGGCCATGAAGGCCTTGGCCATCGCCAAGCCAATACCAGAGGCGCCAGCACTAATCATTACAACACGCTTATTCATTATTATTCTCCATTAAACTCACACCAATTTAGCAGCTGTTTATCACTATGAAAAGGCTTGGCAAGCAGGCTATTTAAGCCATCTCGTAGCAACGAGTGTCCAGCATTTGAATTAACTTTAAAGCAATACTTACACTCGAATGCTTAACGAAAGAGAACGCTAGCTATGATTATTTTCAAACGCTACAAAATTAGTGGGATGAAGTTAGGTAAACCGAGGGAATTGGAACCCGCGCACAACGTTGATTCAACAACGCGATCAAGGAAAATTCAACATCATCGCCTGCGGCGTTAACGTTGCCACAGGTGCGAAGATTGAAATAACGCATCAATGGTCAGTTCAACATCAACGCTGTTAGAGCTGGCGTCACAACGTTTGGCCACACATTTTCTATTCAAACGGCAGTGAGGTCAGATGATAACAAGGCGATTTTGGAACCCGCGCGCAGCGTACGTTGAAGTACGTGAGCACGGGAAGTTCAAAATCAACGCAGTTAGCACTGACATCAAAACGTTTGGCCACATATTTTTCGAGGTAAACGGCCGCGAGGTCAGTTAATAACAAGGCGGTTTTGGAACCCGCGCGCAGCGTTGATTCAACGACTTGGACAAGGAAAGTTCAACATCATCGCCTGCGGCGTTGACGTTGCCACAGGTAAGGGATTTGAAATAGCGTCTCAACGGGAAGTGCAAAATTAATGCTGTTAGCGCTGACCTCAAAACGTTTGTCCACATATTTTTCGAGGTGAACGGCCGAGAGGTCAGATGATAACAAGACGATTTTGGAACCCGCGCGCAGCGGTGATTCAACGACTTGAACAAAGAAAGTTCAACATCATCGCCTGCGGCGTTGACGTTGCCACAGGTAAGGGATTTGAAATAGCACTTCATCGGGTAGTTCAAAATTAACGCTGGCGTCACGACGTTTGGGCACAAAAAAACCAGCGTAGGTGCTGGCTTTCCGATATGTGCTTAGAACAGCACATTTTGAATGTAAACGGCCGTGAGGTCAGATGATAAAAAGGCGATTTTGGAACCCGCGCGCAGCGTACGTTAAAGTACGTGAGCACGGGAAGTTCAAAATCAACGCTGTTAGCGCTAGCATCACAGAACTTGGGCACAAAAAAGCCAGCGTAGTTGCTGGCTTTCCGATATGTGCTTAGAACAGCATATTTTTCGAGCTAAACGGCTGTGAGGTCAGATGACAACAAGGCGATTTTGGAACCCGCGCGCAGCGTACATTGAAGTACGTGAGCACGGTAAGTTCAAAATCAACGCTGTTAGCGCTGGCGTCACAACGTTTGGCCGAAAAATTACATCATGCCGCCCATACCACCCATACCACCCATACCGCCCATGTCTGGCATACCTGCGCCAGCATCTGACTTAGGCTTCTCTGCAACCATAGCTTCGGTAGTGATCATCAGAGCACCTACGGAAGCAGCGGCTTGCAATGCAGTACGAGTCACTTTAGCTGGGTCGAGAATACCCATTTCGATCATGTCGCCGTAAACACCTGTCGCTGCGTTGTAACCGTAGTTACCTGAGCCTTGCTTAACCTTGTCCACAACCACTGACGCTTCATCACCAGCGTTGGTTACGATTTGACGCAATGGCGCTTCCATAGCGCGACGTGCGATGTTAATACCTGCGTTTTGATCTTCGTTGTCGCCCTGCAAGTCTTCGATTGATGACAATGCACGAACTAGTGCAACACCACCACCGGCTACAACGCCTTCTTCAACCGCTGCGCGAGTTGAATGCAATGCGTCTTCGACGCGAGCTTTCTTCTCTTTCATTTCTACTTCGGTAGCTGCACCCACTTTGATCACTGCAACACCGCCAGCTAACTTAGCTACGCGCTCTTGTAACTTCTCACGATCGTAGTCTGAAGTAGTGTTTTCGATCTGAGTGCGGATTTCAGCCACACGTGAAGTGATCGCTGCCGCATCACCTGAACCATCGATGATGGTGGTGTTTTCTTTGTCCATGGTCACGCGTTTAGCTTGTCCCAAGTGCTCCAAGGTGGCGCTTTCAAGATCCAAACCAACTTCTTCAGAAATGACAGTACCACCAGTGAGGATAGCAATGTCTTGCAACATAGCTTTGCGACGATCGCCGAAGCCAGGTGCTTTACACGCAGCAACTTTAACAATGCCACGCATGGTGTTCACTACCAAGGTAGCCAATGCTTCGCCTTCAACATCTTCAGCAATGATAACCAATGGCTTAGAAGCCTTAGCTACTTGCTCCAACAAAGGCAACAATTCGCGGATGTTAGAGATCTTCTTGTCTACCAACAATACGAAGGGCGCATCGTGCTCAACGCTCATGTTCTCTTGGTTGTTGATGAAGTAAGGAGAAAGGTAACCGCGGTCAAACTGCATACCTTCAACAACGTCCAACTCGTCTTGCAAGCCGCTGCCTTCTTCAACAGTGATCACGCCTTCTTTGCCTACTTTTTCCATAGCTTCAGCAATAATTTCACCCACGCGTGTATCGCTGTTAGCTGAAATAGTACCTACTTGAGCAATGGCTTTAGTGTCTGCACAGGGGATTGCAGCATCTGAGATAGCTTTTACAGCAACAGTCACTGCTTTATCGATACCGCGCTTTAGATCCATTGGGTTCATGCCTGCCGCAACAGATTTCAAACCTTCGTTAACGATAGCTTGAGCAAGAACTGTCGCAGTAGTGGTACCGTCACCCGCCACATCTGAAGCTTGTGACGCAACTTCTTTAACCATTTGTGCGCCCATGTTTTCGAACTTATCTTCTAGTTCGATCTCTTTCGCCACAGATACACCGTCTTTAGTAACAGTTGGAGCACCAAAGGCTTTGTCTAATACTACGTTGCGACCTTTTGGCCCCAAGGTAGTTTTTACAGCGTCTGCCAGGATGTTAACACCCGCTACCATACGCTTACGGGCTGAATCACCAAATTTAACTTCTTTAGCTGCCATGTTGATATCTTCCTAAATATGTTTCAGTAAATGAATTAGTTTTCGATAACGGCGTAGATTTCGCTTTCGCTCATCAAAATGAGTTCTTCGCCATCAACCTTGATAGTGTTGCTGCCAGCGTATTGGCCGAATACCACAACATCACCCACTTTGACTGACAGTGGACGTGTTTGGCCGTTATCCAACACAGCGCCCGATCCAACAGCTACTACTTCGCCTTGATTAGGGCGCTCTTTGGCTGAACCGGGAAGAACGATACCGCCAGCGGTTGTTGTTTCTTCTTCTTTGCGTCGAATGACGACGCGATCATATAACGGACGAATGTTCATCAATTGTGTCTCCAACTAAGTCGTTGTCATCTTTGTTTAGATTAAGGGGAAACCCCACTGGTGAATGGATATGGGGCTAGGTAAACCCTTTTCAAGGGTAGGGGAATAAAAAAATGTATATTTTTAAATTTTAATGCAATTTAGGCTTGTCTTCGGGCTCATCAACCACTTCGCCCTCGATGATGTCGTCACCGCGCTGAGTACCAAATGGGCCCTGATGATATTGCTGCTGGTGGTAAAACTGCTGCTGACCCGCAACCTGCACCTTGGACAAAATTGCCTTGCCCAGGGCCTGCCGCACTGGCGGTAACAACAGCAAAAAGCCGAAACTATCGGTAACAAATCCCGGGGTAACTAAGCACACTCCAGCCACTGCCAACAAAAGGCCGCCGAACATCTCATGCGCGGGCAATTCACCCGCTTGCATTTTGCGCTGAGCTTCCATCAACATCGACATACCCTGTTGGCGCAGGCAAACTGCGCCAATCATGGCGGTCAACAGAACAAGCCCGATCGTATTTAATCCGCCAATATGGCTGCCGGTTTCAATTAGCACCCACATTTCAACAATGGGCAGTACAACAAAAATTATAAACAGTGGCATAGCGTTACCAGTTGTAATTAACACCTATCGACAATTTGCGATCACTGCTGGTTTTGTCTTCTGGTGGATCGTTATCGTAGTCGTATTCCAGCATTATCAGACCGTTGATTCTTCCCCAGATCGGCGCTCGCAAACCCGTTTCCGTTTGCAATATCCATTCGCTAACCTTATCAACCGGCAGTAGCAACTCATTCTTGTGAACTAACTCAGAATTCCAATAGCCCGTTTTCATACGAAAATCAGTCGACCAACGAAACGCCGTATAGTTTTTATCCGCCTCGACAATATTGTCTTCTTGTACATAAGCTAAACCAGCGTTAGCAGATAGGGCTCGGCTTTCCGTCTCGAAAAACTGGTGACCGCCACCTATACCGAGGGTAATGCGGCTATTAAGATCCTTCACCGAGTTACTTTCGTAGGAGGCAATGCCGTTGGCAAACCAATCAGGACTCATAAAGTAATCCACCGAATACCTGATCTGCTCGTGATCTTTACTCACCACATTATTCAGCTTTTCGCGGTCGTAGCTGGCTTTTACGCGATGACGAATTTGCTCTTGCCGCAACTCAGCATCAGCACCAATATGGAAGGTACTGCTATCGGTATTACCCGTTGAATTATTGTAGGCCGCATCAACATTGCCCCGGTGGGTAAACAAGGGAGCGGGAATCTCATCTTTACTTATACTCACCAGCCGAGACAAATCATTGATCATGTTTGAGCTTTCACTACAGTGGAGCCACTGACCTCTCCCTGGCGCGTAAGCAAAGTTGCAGTCGTTCAATGGCAGCATTCCACCGTCGCCCATTTTGACATTGTACTGTTGGTCTAAGCTCATGCCGCGCACTTTAAGCATGGGTACGCTGATCGCGCCAAAGTTTTTCGTCTGCCACTCCACTTTGCCTTCTTTTAGACTGACAATTTCACCTTCAATACGATCGCCATTAGACAACCACAATCTACCTGCGGAGGCATTTGCCGTAATACCCACTGCCAACATTAAACAGCCGAGACGAAAAATCTGTTTCACAACACCCTCACTCTTATTTCGAAAGTCATTATTCTAGCCTATGGCGCGGCTAAATGCTTGGCAAAAGCGTTCATACGTATGCAGCTATGAAATCATCCGCTCTCTCGCACTGGGCAGTGGTGGCGTGTACACTGTATCAAAACAAGGAAGCTATCAATGTTAGAACAATGGCGTAATACACTCATGCACTTTCGCGACCCGCGCCTGTGGTGGGTATTTTTGCTAGGGTGTAGCAGTGGCTTTCCTTGGGTCGTGATTGGCAGCAATCTCAATGGCTGGCTCAAAGACGCCGGTGTGGGTCGCGCAGAAATTGGCTTGCTAGGCAGCGTATTTACCATGTACGCCATTAATTTCATGTGGGCACCGCTGCTCGATAGAGTCAAACTGCCCTTTTTCCAACGCTTTGGTCAACGCCGCGGCTGGATTCTTTTCTGCCAAGTGGCAATGCTCATCTGTTTAATTAGCATGACAACGCTGGTGCCATCGCAGCAACTGTTTCTCACTGGGCTTATTGCCTTGGTCGTGGCTATTTTTTCAGCGACCCAAGATATTGCCATTGATGCATTTCGTATCGATCAATTCAATGATAGTGAGCGCGAACTATTCCCCCTTGCTGCAGCAATGGGTATTGTTGGCTGGTGGACAGGCTATTCCTGGCCTGGCGCCCTATCATTTAACATGGCGGACAGTATTGGCTGGCACAACGTGATGTGGCTTATGGTTGGCGTCAATGGATTACTCATCGTCTTTACACTGATGGTTGGCGAACCCAGAGTCGATCGTGACGCGCTTCAAGCTAGGGCGGCAGACCGCTATTCTTCCAGTGGCGGTATAGCGCGCTGGCTTTTGGTGACGGTCGTTGAACCTTTTAGAGATTTTTTCCGTCGCAATGGTGTTAAGACCGCACTGACCTTAATGGCCTTTATTTTCTTATTTAAAGTCGGTGAAGCTTTCTTGGGCCGTATGTCGATCGTCTTTTATAAAGAAATCGGCTTCACCAATGAACAAATAGGCGATTACAGTAAGATGTTTGGTTGGTTTGTCACGGTAACCTTTACCCTCGTGGGCAGTATTATCAATGCTAGGTTTGGTGTCATCCGCGGCTTAATGATTGGCGGTCTAGCGATGGCGGCAAGCAATTTAATGTTCGCATGGATTGCAGTCGCTGGCCCAGAAGTTTGGCTTTTGTTACTCACTCTAGTGGTCGACAATTTCACCACCGCATTTTCAACCGTGGCCTTTGTTGCCTTTTTGACGGCACTTACTGGGCGCGCTTTTTCAGCAACACAATACGCCATGCTGGCATCACTCGGGAATTTAAGCCGTACTACATTGGCAAGCAGCAGCGGCTATTTAGTGGACTGGCTAGGGAGTTGGGAACGATTCTTTGTGGTCACCACCTTGATGGTGATTCCCTCGTTAGTGATGCTATGGCTTCTACGAGAAAAGCTCGCATCGGCTTCTGGACAGTCCCAGAAGCCTTAACCAGTTAAAGGCTTAGTCGCGGAAATTGTTAAACTGCAGTGGCTGGCCTACATCGGCACCACGCAGGTGTGACATCACGGTTTGGAGATCGTCACGCTTTTTGCCCGTTACGCGCACAGATTCACCTTGAATTGAGGCCTGCACCTTAAACTTTTCATCCTTGATCATTTTAGTGATCTTTTTGGCGATGTCTTTATCCAAGCCATGCTTCATAGTGACGACCTGCTTGACGCCTTTTCCAGAAGTGGTCCACTGCCCCACATCCATGGCCGCCGGGTCAATTTTGCACTTCATTAACGCGCTGCGCAAAATATCGACCATTTGCTGCAACTGAAAATCGCCTTCGGCCGTAAGAGTAACTTGGTGGTCATTGCGCTCGAAAGACGCATCGACACCCTTAAAGTCAAAACGATTACTGATAAGACGGTTGGATTGATCGACGGCATTGGTCAATTCGTGCAATTCGACTTCCGACACGATATCAAAAGATGGCATAGCTTTTACTCCAGCTGGTAAAAGCCGCATAATAACACACACTAAACTGCATGCGAGACGAGGATAACATGGGTAACCGCCTTTCAAAGATTTACACCAAGACCGGAGACGACGGCACCACGGGACTCGGTAACGGCAAGCGTGTCGCCAAGGACTCAGCGCGTTTAGCAGCCATGGGCGATGTTGACGAACTCAACTGCACGGTGGGTCTGTTGATTGAATTTCTCGAAGACAAACAGTACATCAAGTTGCTGCGCGGCATCCAGCACGACCTGTTTGACTTGGGCGGCGAACTGTCGATTCCCGATTTCAAGCTGATTCAAAACAGCCATGTAGAAGCGATCGAACAAGCCCTCGATGCCTTGAATGAAGATCTACCACCGCTGAAAAACTTTATTTTACCTGGCGGTTCCAAGGCCGCGGCCCAGTGCCATATGGTGCGCGCAGTTTGCCGCCGGACTGAGCGCAGTGTGGTCACACTAGCTCACCAGGAAAGCGTCAACCAAGAAGCAAGGCTTTACTTGAATCGTCTGTCAGATCTAATGTTTGTCATGGCGCGGAAGATAGCCCGCGCCGGTGGTGGGGATGAAATCTTGTGGGATTCTAAACGCGGCCAGGACTAAATAATTTGTAGTATGGCGATCACTACCAGCCATACTACAACCGCCCGATGCACAATATTTTGCACCTCAGACCACTCAATAATCGCACCGCTGCGGCTATCGATATCACTGTCGTCAAAACCACTGGTATCTAGTCGCAATGCTGCAACGGCGTAATCGTCAGCTAACTTATCTGAACTAACCTCGGCATCGAACGCTTCACGGCGCCAGACATTAATGGTGTTACTAAAGTCACCGACCAAACCAAAAGCCAAGCCGAGTAAGCGCACGGGCAACCACTCTAAAAAGTGGATCCACGAGGACAGCAGCTCTACCCCACGGTCTTGTTCAAGACGACAGAGCCTGTAAAACAAAGCGCCCGCCGGACCAAAAATAACAAACCAAAACAATACCGCAAACCAGCGTTCCAGTGATCGGTATAGGAAACGCTTGCGCAGTATCTGGTGAAGACTTATTTCATCAAGATCGTCCGGAAGTTCACCAATCCACTCTGCTGCGATATAGGTATCTGCCTGCTTGTCGCCGCGCTGCCATGCATCCAGGTATCGGTTAAGCTCATCGGTTAAATCGCCTCTTCCCAAACTATACATCAGCACCAGGATATAAATCAGCAGCCCCACTAAGCCAAACATCCAATCACCCACTAACGCCAACACTAAACCTAGTGCGACGGGAGGGAAGATGACGACTCCGTAACTCTGCTTCGCCTTACCTAAGACGGCAGTAGCCGCTTCACGCACATACTCTAACCAGCCGTCGTGCTGAAAAGATTTAACGCTACCTAAGGCCTGGAGAATGATGAAGACAATAACGACACTAATAAAGCTCATGGGCGGTTCCTTGTAGAGTGCCTCTAATCATAAAACCAATACTTCGATATGACTAGCGATTGCCGATGAAATCTCGACAATCGCACATAGAAACCAACCCTACCGTTGAGATGCTATTACTAAACGCGCTCAAAAATGGCGGCAATACCTTGACCCCCACCGATGCACATCGTCACTAGAGCATAGCGGCCTTGCACACGATGTAATTCATGAATGGCTTTGGCAGTAATATAACCACCCGTTGCGCCTACGGGGTGACCTAGCGCAATAGCCCCACCATTAGGATTCACTTTAGCAGGGTCAAAACCTAACTGTTTGGATACGGTTAAGGCCTGAGCAGCAAACGCTTCATTGGACTCAATAACATCTATCTGATCAATCGTCAGCCCGGTATTGGCAAGCAGGGCTCGACAGGCGGGAATGGGGCCTTCACCCATAATATGGCTCTCGACTCCTCGCACGGCATACCCCACAAGGCGGGCGATAGGCTGCAGCCCGCGTTCCTTGGCCACCGCCTCATTAGCGAGCGACACAAAGGCGGCGCCATCATTCAAACCCGAGGCATTTCCCGCTGTAACCGTGCCATCTTTTTTGAAGGCTGGGCGCAATCCCGATAAGCTCTCTGCCGTCGTTGAGGCTTTGATATGCTCATCCTTATCGAAAACCACTTCACCCTTGCGAGTTTTCAGCGTCACGGGAACGATCTGACTGTCAAAGTGACCCGCTTCAACCGCGGCTGCGGCCCGACGATGTGACTCGGCGGCAAAAGCATCTTGCTCCTCGCGGCTTATGTTCCATTTCTCAGCCAAGTTTTCAGCCGTTATCCCCATGTGCATATCATCGAAGGGATCAGTGAGTGCCGCCATCATCATATCGATCATCTGGCTGTGGCCCATTCTCGCACCGGATCGCATGGCTGGCGACATATATCCGGCTCTAGACATCACCTCGACACCCCCGCCAATCGCGAAGTCACACTGCCCCAACTCAATCTGTTGGGCACTACTAATAATGGCTTGTAAACCCGAGCCGCACAGACGATTCACGCTCATGGCGACGCTGTCCATGGACAATCCTGCTTTTACCGAAGCCACACGCGCCACATAGGCATAACGCGTTTCGGTAGGTAGTACATTGCCCATCGTGACATACTGGTAACTCGAGGCATCGACTGAGGAGCGCTCAATCGCAGCACTCAATACTTGCCGAGCCAACTCAGCGGGCTCTAAACCACTCAGTGAGCCACCAAAACTACCAATCGCAGATCGAACTGCACTTAACACTACTACGCTATTTGTCATGACTATTTCCTAAATTATTCGGCTAGCTCAGGTAGGTTGGCAAAGAGTGCCAATGCTTCCGGATTGGCTAGCGCTTCTTTATTTTTGACTTCTACGCCGTGGACAATATTGCGCACAGCTAACTCTACAATTTTGCCGCTGATGGTGCGGGGAATATCTGCCACAGCAATAATTTTAGCGGGCACATGTCTTGGCGTGGTTTCCGCCCTAATAACCCGGCGTATCTTTGCTTGCAAAAGATCGTCGAGGACTACCCCATCTCGCAGCACGACGAACAGTACCACACGCACATCATCTTCCCAGTCTTGGCCAATACACAGACTATCAATGACCTCTTCAACCTTTTGCACTTGGCGATAGATTTCAGCAGTACCAATTCGGACCCCACCTGGGTTCAAAATAGCGTCCGACCTACCGTGAATAATGACACCCTGGTGCGAGGTAATTTCCGCAAAGTCACCCTGCGCCCAGACATTGGGAAAACGGCTAAAGTAGGCATCTAAGAAACGTTCGTTAGCTGGGTCGTTCCAAAAGCCCACGGGCATACTTGGGAAGGGCTGGGTACACACTAGCTCGGCTTTCTCGTTAATCACACTCTGGCCCTCGTCGTTCCAACACTCTACCGCCATGCCTAAACCCTTGCACTGGATCTCACCCTCCCACACGGGCAAGGTCGGGCTGCCAGGCACAAAGCAGGAAATAATGTCGGTTCCGCCAGAGATAGATGACAAACAGACATCTTGCTTAACATCTCGAAAAACATAGCGGAAACTCTCGTGGCTCAGTGGCGAACCCGTCGACATAATGGCCTTAATCGAGCTTAAATCATGACTCTCGCGGGGTACCAACCCGGCCTTTTCGATGGCAGCAATGTACTTAGCACTAGTGCCAAAGATGGTAAAACGTTCGCGCTCGGCGATGTCCAGTAAAACGGTACTATCAGGGTAAAACGGGCTGCCATCGTAAAGCACCAGAGTCACCTCGCGCGCCAAGCCGCTCAC
>Ga0209955_1000724_pt1 | contig 11095 bp, 12 predicted proteins | sample SalPonA_A_H2O_MG_FD_185716 | JGI IMG/M metagenome (GOLD analysis project Ga0209955, IMG submission 185716) | Water microbial communities from South San Francisco under conditions of wetland restoration - Salt Pond MetaG R2A_A_H2O_MG (SPAdes)... | ecosystem: Environmental > Aquatic > Non-marine... | reverse complement strand
AGGCTCGCCCATAGCTCCCTGGCTCTCGGGACGCGACGGGTTAATTAAATAGAGAAGCCTAAGCATGTAGATCTTGAGGCAGAGGATTGGCGGACGCGGGTTCGAAACCCGCCACCTCCACCAAATGCAGGAAGGCGGTTTAAAATCAACAACTTAGACCGCCTTCACCTCACCCTTTGTACCCGCCTTTTGTACCAACCAATTGTACTCGCAGAACGCTTCTGGAATACTCACAGCCATGAAGCACTTATCTCTCTCAAAAACAGGTCGATGGACAGTCCGTTTAAGCGTCCCCGAAGACGTACGTTTACGCATCGGTAAGAGAGAATTTAAGCAGAGCTTAGGGGAGATCAGCCGCAGTAAAGCAGAGGTCAAAGCAACGGAACTCATAGCAGTCTGGAAGCGAATGATCCTTACTTGCAGGGAAGAGATGTCCGACCACCCGCCGTCCACTCTAGACTCTCTAGAGCTCACCGCTTCAAAAGAGCAGATAGTAGAACAGACCAAGCGCAGCCTCAGCTACTCTGCGCTAATCACTGATCCGTCGGATACACAGGTGCTAGCGAGGTTGAGAGATCAGTTAGAGGATAACTTCTCTGTTGATCTTAATGACGTGGAAGCAGCAGCGTTTTTTGGTATGTACTGTCTCACTGGAAGCTTTGTGGAGCAGTATGTTGATGAGGAGCTTAGACCACACCTCAAGCCACGAAGTGTTGATGAACACAGGAACATCCTGATCAATCAGTTCGTTGCACACTTTCCAGTTCTTGATTCTAAGTTCACGAAGAGAAGCGTAAGTCGCTGGTGGGATGCGCTGTATAAGGGTGACGCCCCTAAGTCACCTTCAACGCTCACAAAGTACCGCAGTCACTGCTCTGCATATATGGCTTGGCTGATTAAGAAGGAGTATTGCAGGCAGCCGAATCACTTTCAGGATTTGCAAATTCCTAAACGCAGAAGGAACTTGCCAAGCATCGACAGGAAGCCGTTCAGTGATGACGACATCGCCCATCTATGGATGGTAATGAGGCAGATGAAGAGGCAAGACATCCCCATGCAGCACTTGTTCCTAATGGCGGCTTACACGGGCTGCCGCATCGAAGAGCTATGCCAGCTACAAGTATCAGATATTCACCAGTTACCGAATGGCAGGTTGTACCTAGACATCCCATTTTCGAAGACAGCTAAAGGAGAGCACCGCAAAATCCCCTTACATCAGCAGGTAGAGCCGTTACTGGAAGGTAAGTCCGATTATCTAATTGAATTGGGGCGTATTGATAATCAGTACAATGAGCGCAGCTCAGCGATAGGCAAGCGTTTTGGACGACTCAAGAGTGCAGCTGGGTTTGGTCCTGAGAAAGTGTTTCATTCTCTTCGCAAGAGCTTCACGGACAAGTTAAAGGTAAACCGTGTTCCAGAGCAGTTTGCCGCGGATATTCTTGGACACGAAATCCAGACCATGTCCTACGGAGTTTATGGCTCAGCAACGCCAGTGCACGAACTATTCGAATATGTTGATTCGGTGTCCTACCCAGCTTTGGAGGCACTGCGCTAGCAGCGACTCTCATACCGTGCAGAGATGCGAATAGTGTTCTAGGCTTTTAGTGCTAATCAACAGAAAGGAGCAAAGGACATGCTGACACTTACTATCAAGGACGGTGAATCAATCTACATCGGTGATGACATCCAGATCAAAGTTTCAGAAGCAGGCGGACGTGGAAAGCATAAGGTGCATATCGCAGCGCCAGCAGACCAGAAGATACTGCGTGAGTCTTTACTAGAACGCCTCACAGAACACGACAAGCAATAACTCACACAGGCCGATACTGACTCGACTATGTCTCGTTTTCTATCGTTGTCTATACTCGTTTAACGGACAGTTATTCAACCAAGTTACTTCGGCAGGACGCGAGACTTCCCGATGATAAGGCGCATCGCACAGTGCATTCTACTTCTTCATTTACTCTCGTCAGTGGCACTCGCTGCTGAAGATAACCCATTTACTGATACAGAATTTGAAGCCTACGAAGGAGGTTTCTACTACTTCGGTGATACACCTAATACCCTGTACCTGATGGGGGATATCGGCAAGGACACCAGCAGCAGAGCCTTGATTGCCCTGAGACGAGCTTTTCGAAACCATGACATCACTAAGATAGTGCTAATGAGCGGAGGCGGCAGGGTCGATGTGGGGCTTGATTACGCTGGATTAATACACGACAACAACATAGCAGTTTATGTCCCCAAAGAAGCTTACTGTTACTCAGCTTGCTCGTACATGTTCTTCGGTGGAGTCGAACGCTACGCAGAGGGCGAGGTAGGAGTCCATCAGTTCTATGCCAAAACAGATCGGCAGGACAGAGTGTCGAGAGCACAGCAAGCAACGCAGTTTGGTGTGTCAGACATTATCGCCATACTGAATTCATTTAATGTCCCGCCCAAGATATACGAGCATATGTTCGGCACTATTGGTAATGACATGTACATACTCACTGACAGTGAACTAGCCGATCTGGGCGTTCAGAGCAGACAGGCTTGGCATGATGACGTGGACGCTCTTATGGCTCGTCTAGCTGCTCTAAAACCCACTCAAGAAGAGGTTGTTGATAAAACAGAAGCGCCAGTAGAAGTGCCGCAGACTCGTCCAGACAATCAGGAGGATATACTCAAGCGACAGGCTAACCGCCGTCTACAAGCTTTGCTGAATGAACATGGCTGTGAAGCAGGAATACCAGATGGAATTGCAGGTAAGCGTACCAAGGGTGCGATAGAGCGATTCAAGACTTCCATTAGCCTCAAACAAACACCCCAAACAGAAGAATTGATAGCGGTCCTTGAGAATACTGAGCGACCTGCCTGTAAGCCACTTGTAGTAGAGCGAGCACCAGCAGTCATCAAAGAGAAACCAGTAGAAAGACCCACACCATCCCCCACAGCAGACTTGTCGGGTTCGTGGAAGATGAATTTAAAGTGTGGCGGAATATTCTCAAGGAGCTTTGCTGGGCTGCTGTATGTCAGTCCTCCAAAAAAAAGATTACGTCAGTCAGTTTATTATGACGTCAGCTACACACTCGACAACAACGATAGGTTTGAAGGAAAGCTAGCTTCCGATGAGAAACTTGGGCGCACGAGCATCCTTCTGGACCTTCAAGGAAAGAAATCGAATCGTGGATACGAAGGGCGAATTTTCATTAAAGGGGCGAGCCTGACGAACGGAAGAAGAAAGATAGTGGACGGGCGCAATCAGTTCAGCTCAGGACCATCGAAAAAGAGCTGTAGTATTGAGGCGTTCAGGCGGTAAGTTGACGAACCAACACCAGAGATCGCAGCCTCTTCTACGGTGGCATTAGATAGCGGTGTATGAGCGGATGAAGCACCCTATACATGCCACTTATCTCTCTGCCTGAGAAGGCGCGATCCCCACTCTCCACAAGCCATTCAATATATATAACCTATTGTTATTAATAGTATTTTTTAGCTTCCGAATACATTGTATCGCTAGCACTGCCTTCTAGTTATTACATCGTCTATCTCAATCACTATTCGGTCTAATAAGTGAGTGGTTTCTCAGTGAACAAGCTTTCAGTATTAAGGTTTTGAAGGCCATTAATTACTTCGTGCAGGAACTACTGTTAGTAGCTTTAGCTTCCAATGCGTAAGGCTCTAGTAAAGGGTTGTAAGGAAGGTAGTGGTTGGTTGTTAATCATCACTCTGCACTGCAAGAACTGGCGTAGGTTGAAGCATCTTCAATAGTAGCTAGCAGGAGGAGGTACTATGGGTATAGGGAACGGTTAAGGAATGGAATCGGAGTTCACAAAGGTCACCTATTTACGGATAGAAAGCTACTCCCAGCACCCAGAGGTTTACGCATTCGCAGAAGAGTTAGTTGATGACTACATGGCTGATAAGCAACGCATACGAGACAGAGCGGAATTCATTCGTACCGCCCGCAAGCTTATTGCCTCGCTATGGCTCAGGGAGAACGATCTATTCAGATTCACTACGAAAGCAGCCAACTTCGGCAGCAAGCGTAAGCAAGTATGGATGTCTAGGAAAACACTCATATTATTTACACACCTTTTAGGCATGAAACCAACGATGATACGTCTCGTTGAGCAAGGTATTCACAGCGCAGTATCGAAGTCAGGCAAGGGGTTTTCCGCTGTTTACTGCTGCACTAGCGACTTCAAAAGCAGATTATCCTCGCTACAAGTAGAGGACATTATTCCTGACCCTAACTTGCCGCTCATAGAGCTTAGAGACTCAGAACGAAACCTTATGGAGATTGACTCTGATATACGAGAGTCTGAATGGTTCAACTGGAATCTTCTTGCACTAGAGCAACACCACAGGCTACTAAGAAGCGCAGAGATTCTCGACAGGGAAGGTAAACCGCTACCCTCCGCAAGCTATAGATATGTCCGTAAGTTTAAGCACGACTTTTCGCACGGAGGGAGGCTGTACGCTGACTTCACAAACCTACCCAAAAGAGAGCGCCTCAGTATTACGTTCTCAGGCGAAGAAGCAGCCTCTCTGGACCTCAGTCAGCTCCACCCAACCATGATTATGCAAATGCTCTTATCGACCGATAGTGAGCCTGTAGGGATGCTTAGAGGACCTCTAGAGGACGCTTACGATATGCCTCAGTACAATCATCTACCCAGAGCTGTTCACAAGAAGCTAATCAACGCACTATTTAACGCTGAAACGGAAGAGGCAGCCGTTCGTTCAATCAAGACAGCGCATCTTGCACTGACAGAGGATGGATGGAAGTGCAACACATACAAAGGAAGGCAGAAACGCATCGGGACGAAGATATTTCCTGACAATGAAAAAGGCGCTCGCAAGTATTTAGAATACTTTAAGTTCATCCATCCGCACTATAAGAGAGCAATCTGTTCTGGTGTGGGGGCAAAGCTACAACGATTAGATAGCGATATGGCGATGAAAGTGCTCCACTACGCTACAAACTTGGGTGTTCCATGCTTACCAGTCCATGACGAGTTTGTCTTTCCAGCCAGCTTAGAACTAATTGTCAGGCGATGTATCGGGCTTGCGTTTGAGGAGGTCATGGAACGCTACAAACCAACGGGGGAAGTCCGCCTTTCACTCACCGATAGCAATTTCAACGAGTACAAGCTGGTGATCCCCCTCCACAAAACTCTGGATGCCTACACTGATTAGCAGTCTTGATAGCGAGTTTTGACCTAGACTTAAAACGAAAGCGTTCAAATATGTTAGGTGAGTGCTAACCCCCTACTCAATCCGGCAAACCAGAGACAACAGCATTATGGATATGAGCCAGCACCCGAATGCAGAGACTGCGATTAGATACAGGCAGGATATTCAACAGTTGTTAGTAGAACTAGGCGATTGTGTCACGGAACATAAATCACTCATTTTGGATGCACTGGAAGATAATCCTAGACTACCGTCAGAGCGGCTCAGAGATATGTGTTTAGAAGCACAAGCTCAGAGGCAATATATCCCTTATGACCCTCGCCTAGTCGAGTTTTACATCTATGACGATCCAGAATTAAACGAGGCGCTAATCGAAATCTCAGAATTGGGGGAAGAGGCAGTAAACTCATTTAAGAGCAGTATTGAGGTGTTAGGCGATACAGCTAACGTTACGCTGATAAAGGCTGACTTGTTTCACAAATACTCCTCACAACTTACGGCTGACCAAAAAGCCTCTCCAATTGAAACAAAAATCAATGCGGCACAAGCGGCCTCATCCTCGCAAAAAGGCACAGTCAAAAAGCAGAACCAAAGAGCGAAAACTGAGTCCCCAAAAAGAGCACCGAATGAGGAGAAACCACACAGCGAGCTGACCGAATGCAAGAATAGCGAATTAAAGACTATCCACGATTACATAAAAGTTGGTGTTCTTGCTGGTATTATTTCGATAGTAATGTCGATTTTTTTAGCCATTAATGCGGTTATTGATAATCGCTCTCCATTGTCTTCGATTTATAACAAATGGTCTTTTGTAGAACTTGCTGTAACAGCATTGTTAGTCTTGGGGACTTACCACAAGAGTCGATTTGCTGCCTCGACCCTGTTTCTATTGTTCGTGACGAACCAAGTTCTGGCCTTCTCTGAATATCGACCAGGTGCTTCAAACATAATCTTGGCGATTTCTTTTGGAACAGCTTACTTCTTCGCAGTAATTGGGACTTTTAAATATCACGACAGAAGGCGAAACAGGGGGCAATCGGTTTAAATGCTGAACTATAAAGATGAGACGCTCTATGACAGCGAAGGAGCCATTCTTAAGGCTTTAAGCTGCCCACTAAAGCTGTCACGAGATGATCTACAAATGCGCTCAGACGGCAATTTTGACTGTTCTTCGTGTCATCGGAAAATACTTAACACAAGCGTTCTTACAGAAGCAGAAATAGTGTCTGAGCTGCGCTCTAATCCTGATCAGTGTATAGCCATCGACCTACGCCACCCTGCTATAGAGGTAGTTGAGTAAATGATTAGGAAAAGGCTCCTCGAACTCAGAGATTTTGCGGGATCAGGTCGCATAGATTTATGCTCAATCAACGGAGTAATTGACGTTAGAGAACTACCTAAAGCACTGACCTGCCTTGACGAATACCACCTTATCATTGCCAGTATGGCTAATAGGATCAAGAACTTCGTCATTGTCTACCCGCAACCAAACCCTGCCCTTTTTTACGAGCAGTCACTATTTCGTGAAATCGTCGAGCCGAACAGGCTAATGTGGGTTAAAGAACACGACTACAAGTACAAGACGCCTGATAGGTGGGAAAAGCTAGCTACCAAACAGTTCTATGTGCGCCCACGGACATTAGGCTTGGTGTGGGGTGCTTACCTGCTACCAGATGACATACAGATAGGTGAGCGAGTCTATGTCGAGGAATTGATCGAAGATGTACATCTGCACGGCAACACTCTTGCAACTGATGGCATCGCTGTCTGGACTGGAGACAGTTTAGAATTTGAAGAGGAGCATTGGGATAAGCTCAGAGAGCGGAAATATTGGAAAGTAGGGTAGCTCCCTTTCAACACTGAACTCCACCAGCCTATGACCACTTTAACTCCTGAAATCCTATCGGTCTGACATCTGCTAATCCCCTGCTACCACATATATGTAGTCCAAAAAACCTAGCAATGACGGGTTTAAGAAATACAAATTGCCTTCGGTCTCTACGTCCCCCGCAAGCAGCAAGTAAAGCCCATCGCTGTAGTAATAGGTATCTGGCCAGTTCGGTATTGGATAACCACAACTAGTTGCGAATGGTTTCGTAGTTGTACTGGAAGGCGATACTAAGGCTTCCAACTCAGGATCAGGCGACCTAAAAAATAAGCGGGAGATGAATGTAAGTGAGTCTTGATTACTCTCCAACTCTGATTGTTTCCGATGTTTGAACGAATCAACAACTGCTATCCACGCTAATTCTTTGTAAAAATCTGTGACTACAACATTCGCAGGACATTTTTTTCTGTGTCTCCTGTTGTAATGTACGTAAGACGGAGCTTTAAGCATCCTGTGATTCTTAGCCCATCTGAGCTGTCCCAATAGAGAAAGACCAACCACATCGAGTCTTAAAAGACCGTCTTTTTTTAGGTAACTAGGATCGAATCCGTGCTTACGTACTAGGTACGATGATAAGTCTTCAAAGTCTCTTTCAATGTCATCGGTGCATTTAAACTTCATTCATACCTCTTTTTAGGTATTCATTTGGAAAAGGTATCTATCATTAATAACGATTAATACTTCTGACGTTCTGGTATAACGCCCCTAACACCCCCTCTTGGCTCTTCTACATCACCATCCCTTCTGGGTATGAGATGAACATGACAGTGGAACACCGTCTGCCCTGCTGACGCACCCGCATTAATGCCAACGTTGAAACCCGTAATTGTCTTGTCCGATGCTTGAAGCTCATCCTTACGCTTGCGAAGAAGCTCTAGGATAGCGTTCAGTTCAGGCTGATAAAGGTCGAAGTAGTCAGCCACATGCCGTTTAGGAATGACCAGTGTATGCCCCTCTGTGACTGGAAAGCCGTCAAGAAATGCCAATGCTAGTTCATTCTCACCTATCGCTCTGGAAGATGCTTCATCACAGAATACACACTCAGGATCGCGCTCAGCGTAGCTCTCAGCCACTTTACGGAAGTCCGTATCGTCTCTGTTGTTCTTAGCACGATTACACGTGTAACAGAGCGCCTGTAGGTTTGACTCATCGTCAGACCCACCCTTGCTTCTTGGAACTATGTGATCAACATCCAGAGCCTTAACGTCAGCACTGATACCGCATAGTTCACACCGATGCTTTGCCCGTGCTAGTACGCTGTATCTGACTGAGCCAGACAACGCCTCATACCCTGAGTACCGATGTTCGTAAAGCGACTGACTATGTTTACTCTCAAGCTTGTCATGCAATAACACGATTAGTTCTTCGACTTGCTCAGGTGACAACTCACCGAAGCCGTTTAACTCGTATCCAACAATTTTATTTCTATCTTTGACCTTCGAAGTAATACCGTGATTGTTGGTCAGCACTTCACCAACCATCTTCTTCACACGCTCTTCGTAGTAACTCACCTGAGCCATATCCAAGCTGAGCAGGTGTCGAGCTATCTGTTCCGTTGAGGCACGACCATCATTCTCTAGCAGCGTAATAAGCATGGCTGGTTGATATACATGCGACATCTGCATCTTGGTGGTGATGTATGCTTTTAATTCTTCGAAGGACTGATACAACTGTATTTCTCGCTGGGTTATTTCAATTGAGTATAGCCCGAACAGGTAAGCGTCCAAGAATCGCTAATTTTTTTAGAAAATTGCCTTCTGATGTATCAGGGCAGCACCCTTACGTGTATCAAGCAGTGGAGCCCCCACCCCCGCCCCTACTTGAAGGGGGTGCAAGTGAGCAGAATTCAAGATAGATATTTGATTTATAATGCGATAATTGATCTATACCCATCAGCAAAAGACAGCTCCATGACACTCCGCACGGTACTACTTCTCATAACTTTGACGACTAGCAGCATGAGCTTTGCTTGTCAGTGTGCCCCTGAAGTTAAGAGAGAAGACTGTGTCTGCAATACCACTATCAGTCCCTATTTAGAGTTGCTTGAAGAAATAGACCAACTACTTGAAGAAACTGCCGATGGCGGCCAAGAGATAACTTGGGTTGAAAGACTTCCTTTTGGTTGGGGAGACGTCTTGATTGAATGGATTCCTGCAATAGAGCCTGAGTACAGACGCCTGTACAGAGCGAGGCATCAGCTAGAGGGTGAAATCTACAAACGGCTGAGCGTTACACCCCCGTGGCAGTTAGCGGCTCAGGTCGATGATGGAAGAGTGGTTGTCTATGGACACGAGCCTTTGAGCTGCGACACAGAACGATATATAGATGGAGTAGATTTAACTTGGTTGGTATGTGGCGACATGGACATAACCTACGCCATAGGGGAGCTATCAGCGTTTTTGAAAAATCCCATGTTGATGAATCCTAACCAACCTCACAAGGTGAGATATTTCTTACTCAACCTAGATACGATGGAAGAGAAACCACTGAGTCGCTGATCCAGTGATTGCCTCTTGGTTAGCCCACATCTTCGACAATCCGTTTAATCGTTAAGCGACTGACACCGTACTTTTGGGACAGTTTGTTCTTACTCAACCCGCTACCGTTGTCATGTAGCTTACGTATGGCCGCTCTAGTCTCTTCACTAAGCTTGTGAGGTCGTCCTCCTTTGTTACCGCTGGCTTCACGACCAGCCTGAGTACGCTCGACAATGAATGTACGCTCCATCTCAGCGAATACGCCCAACAGTTGCAGCATTGCGTTACTGAAAGCATCTTGCTTGGATGTATCTATAGGTTGATCTAAAGCACGTAGCTCAGCACCCTTTGCTCGTAACGCTTCGATAGTTTGCAGCACTTGCCTAAGGCTACGTCCTAGCCTATCCAGCTTGGTCACGATAACAGTGTCACCATCACGTACATAGTCGATAAGTTGCTTCAACGCTGATTCATTGTCTACGCCAGCGCCGCTGCGCTTACCTTCAAATATCTTGAGACATCCAGCAGCCTTCAACTGTTCAATCTGAGACTCAAGGCTCTGGTCTACCGTTGACACTCGTGCCCACCCGATCAATGCACTCATTTCCGTACCTGCAACAAAGTTATAAGTTATGAACACTGCGAATTTAACATGTTCATATCTTTTAGTACCTGAATTATTTGCATGCCCATAACTATGGTTAATATTTTGAGCATATGTGACCAACGCAGTTGGCTATACTTGAACCGTAATCACACAAAGGATTGCAGACAGAGGGTATTATGAGCTCGAAGCGTGACTTAAGTTGGTTAGCGGATTCAGGAATGTATCTCTTCGTTCCACTTATTCTTCTTACTCTAGTAATTAGCGGTAACTTGCAAACCTACGAGCCATTCGAAGTTGTTAGTTATGAAATGATCATAATCTTCGGAGTTCTTACAACGTTTGTTGTCGTAAGCGTCTTGAGGAAACAAAAATTCACAAGCGAGAAGGATCGTGAAACAAAGGCGAATGCAATTATGGTTATGGGGCTGAGTTGGGTATCGGGCGGGTATATGTTCCTACAGTTCGGTATTTACGAACAGATGGATCACGCAGCAGCAGACGCACTTTGTCTTGGCACTGTGTTAGCAATTTACACCAGAATGCTCGTCTACCAAGCATCGTGTGTTGACCCTGCTTAAACGAGCCTTTTTGTACTAGCTCTTTGTACCATCCGATCTGTAGTGATCAAGGCAGATCAGGCGAGGAGCGGGTTCTAGGTGATATTACACCCTGCTCGTAGAGCTACCCGCCACCTCCACCAAATACAAACAAAAAGACCACCCTAGCGGTGGTCTTTTTGTTTGTATCCTAGCGGCCTTAAGAACCCGCGGAGCGGGTTCGACAAAACTGCCCGGAGCAGTTTTGGACAACGCAAAGCGTTGCCCCAATGGGGCGAGTACATGGATGTACGAGTCAAACCCGCCACCATTCCCAACTCAAGCACCAAACCGAGCTCCCTAAAAGACCACACCCTCGAAGTAACGGTGGTCTTTTTGTTTGTAT
>Ga0209955_1000722_pt1 | contig 11101 bp, 3 predicted proteins | sample SalPonA_A_H2O_MG_FD_185716 | JGI IMG/M metagenome (GOLD analysis project Ga0209955, IMG submission 185716) | Water microbial communities from South San Francisco under conditions of wetland restoration - Salt Pond MetaG R2A_A_H2O_MG (SPAdes)... | ecosystem: Environmental > Aquatic > Non-marine... | reverse complement strand
CCAAAGCCCCGGTCTGCGAGTTTTGAGCAACGTAGACTTTAGAAATATCAAATTGATCGGTACTGAGACTGTTGAGTCTAACTTTGTCTAGGTAGTCCCATTGATCGATAAAAGTTAACTCATTTATGCCCACATAGTGGGCGTCGCCCTCATTATCTTGAAGGTCAACCGAAATAAAGTCGCCCTCACGAAATGCCGATAAAAGGCCGCCATCTTCGTAGAGATTAAAATCACCACTATTTACGGCCATGCTTACATCAAGTTTATTCTGAGTATCCGAAATACCTCTAAGCTCATACCTACTACCTACCCTGATATTCGTGCCACCGGCGTATTCAATACGACCGATGCCAACAGCTAGGTTTTCACCCCCACCGCCTAATTCATCCGAGAGCGAGTCGCGAGTGATAAAGTAGGGCGTATAAGCCTCTCCCTCAAAGGCTAATAACAACTCGTTATTAGTGTGAGCTGAATCAACTTTACCATCCGCATTCAATACACCATAAACAACATCAACGCGATCAGCACTGCCTGTTACAGTGAGTCCGTCAAGACGGGCTGAACCAACACCATTACCCGATATGAGGGAGTTCCCGGCACCATTGCCTATGTAAATGTCATCACCATAACTATCCTTGAACCACTCATTTGTGGCGATAGTAATAGTCTCTCCTGACTGAATTGCAGTCTTGTATTCATCGGGAAAGTCATTTGAGTCGAGTTGGAGGTACAAATTGGCCAATTCAGTACCCGGAACAAGCGTTAGAGCGCCATCAATACCGTAGTAAATTGAGTCCCCAGCGCCATCGAATAGGTTGGGGAAAATCGCTACACCGGCCGTGCCCTTGTGATCTAATAAACCATCCGATAGCTCTACAAGGGGATTCGCAAAGTCAGTTGCAAAATCAAACAAGATCGATTCGCCAACCGGGATCTCGGGAGCACCCGAATAAGCTAAAGATTCAAATGCTACACCTGAGACATCATCATCAACAACTAGGTCCTTGTTCTGCATCCCATAAGCCCAGCCGTCGTCAACGTATGCCAGACCCGTTAATAGGTCGACTACCGTGTCCTCAACAACAAGTGCTTCGATATTGCGATAGACGTCAGATCCATATCCAGCCCCCTCAACGCCACCGTCAGAAACGTCGTTTATAGACACATAATAACCCGCGTTGTAGTCAAACCATCCGGCCCCCGTATCAACCAGACCTTTAGCAGCGGCTACTTCTGCGGATCCTTGTATTAGATTCTGCGCGCTGTTGGTCGACGCGTAGGTTTCCAAATTGATACCCGTAGAGGTCTCAACCGTTCGACCGTCTTGATCCACTCCGACAGCATAGATTTCAGCCACCCCGTTTTGTTGAAACTCGGTTAAGGTAATCGCCTCACCTTCATCCAATACTTCGTTTCCATTAGCGTCGTAAAAATAAGTAATCTCTAGATTTTCGAGTTTGCTGCTGGTAGCAGCTACATCTATACCCTCGCCTCCATCAACGAAATCATTTCCGAATCCTTCGACATAGACCGTGTGTCCATCACCCGCAAATACTCTGTCGTTACCAACGTTTGCCCATACAGAAGTGAAAGGCACTTGATCCGAGTGATAAGTAGTAGCAATCATAGCTTCGGTTAGTACATCATCGAAAACCGATCCAACAAGTATAGAGCCCATTCCCTCATCGAAGCGGTTCCACTGTTCATAAGGGGTCAAAATTAGATGTACTTGGTCGGCGTTATTCCAGAAAGTATCTATATCGTAGAGCTTGGCGCTATTGAGGCTGTAATCAGATTCGTACCCGGCTTTTACCTCGAGATATACATATCTTGCCCCCTCTTCGTCCACCTCTTGGGTCAGAGTGTAGTTGGACAGAGAAGCATTGGACAATTCGTAACGGTCAAATACGTATTCCGTCGCCGAAGGATCTAAATTGGACACCCCGTATACAACATCATCAGCGACAGACGCATTGACTTTGACGAAGCCAGCCAGCTCAACCGTGGAGCCCGATACAGCATCATTTACAGCAACGGTATTATAGCCGGATACTTGGGACCAGAGCGCTATAGCATCGACCTCCCCCCCAAATACAGAGCGATTCCAAACTTCCACCTCAGTAACCATTTGGCCGTTAAGCTTTGACCTATTGATACCCGGCATCCAATCGGAGAGCCGCATGCCCGGTATGTCATCAATTCTTAGCTGGCCGTTATCGCCGTCAAAAGTTATCTGCTCGATATCGATCAAAATATCACGGCCCGAGCCACCAAGATTATCGCTAATGGTATCCTGGACAACGACAGCGCGCTCATACCCATCAACAGCAACTGAACTCTCCGCAATCACTCGCCCCGAAGAATCCCGCAAAACATATATCTCGCTAACCAAATACTGCGAGGATACCCCATCGTAAATCGCTCTATCGCCATCCCAACTATTCTCACCGAATGTAGCCACTGCACTTTCAGCGCCACCATCCAGCAGATCATTACCAGCCTTACCAAAAAATTTGTCATCCCCTCCCATGCCGAATAGAAGATCATCACCGTCGCCGCCGAATAAGCGATCAGAACCAAGATCTGCGCGGGTCTGTGGTAGGTTTAATGAGTTAATGGCAATTGGAACAACCATGTCGGTATTACCTACATATCCGACTGTTAGAACATCTTGTACGAACTGCCTATCTTCAGACCAAGCATCATCAATTGAGCCCCAGCTATCTATTTCTGTTTCGACCACGGCGAGCAGGTCTGCAAAGCTTTTTCCGACCGGATCGAAGCTATCCACTTTGGCTTGCAACGATACAGCATGCTCCGCAGTGTCCACCCAGATCTTACCTGTTACTTGACTCAAGTCTTCTTCAGCCAAAGTTCCCACAGGATCTATCTGACCATCGCCATTAGAGTCTCTAAAGGTTACTAAAGCGCTTGCTCCTCCTTCTGCTGCGTTCACAATCAGCATAAAAAGATCCGAGGACAGATCCACCGCGAAGTAGTTATCCGCCAAAGCCGAGTAATCAGGCGCATCACGTCCAACAATTGTGTCAGCGAAAGGTGACCCGTTTACCTCAAGCGCAACTAGCCCAGCTTGGATATCACGACTTGGAAGAACATGCGCAGCTGTAAAACTATCCGTAAAGCTTAAATTTTCTTCATTTTCTCGGTAGCTCAAGCCCACTTGTATTGATGATTCAGCAAAGTCGATCTGTTCGATACCCAGTAAATAGCTCGCACCGCCATCGGGCCTCAGATCTACTACCTCTATCGCTTGAACTCTTTCGACAGATGCTTGGGTCCAGTACGACACATCTCCATCGATGTCGCGCAGAGCATAACCATCAGCATCCAACTCAATGTAGACTTGACGAATACTAAACTGATCCTCAGTACCTGACACACGCACTGTGTCACGGTAATCCCATGGGTTGACGCCACTTTCACCAAAGCTACCGGGGGCGGAGATAAAATCATTACCGCCTTTTTGAAGGTCAAAATAGTTGTTACCCTCGAAGCCAATTACACTGTCATTACCAGCGCTTGTATTGATATGGCCATGTACAACTGTGACGATATTACCTGCGTCATCAATTGCCTCTAGACCTGCGCTGTAGTCCTCTACTCCACCTAGATAGCCGAACGAAAGATTGGCACGAAGAGGTGAACCGTCCATCCACTCCGCCGGTTCGAATCGATGGATTTCGGTATTTAACCTGATGTAGCTCCCGTTAAAAGTAATCGCGTTCGCATCCAGGATAAGGTCAACACCCAAACCACCTAAGGCCTCCGGAAGCAAATCTCTCACCACATATCCGGACGCATGCGCCCCGACGTCATGCAGTTTTCCATTGAAGCTAACCGTACCCTGAGCCAAGTTAGTCAAATCAACCTCAACGCCGTCGATTGTGCGACTTTCTCCCGCCTTGACCTCTATGATTTCGAAGCGTTCAAACTGCCCCTCAAAACCGACCTCATCGCTGCCCAGCCATGAGTCATTTGCATAGAATGTCGAACCGCCCCCTACAAACAGGTCATTGCCAGCGCCAAGAAAAACGCGGTCGCCATTCTCTGTACCAAAGTAAACGTCATCACCATCGTTCAAATTTGCCCAGAGTTTTTCAATGAACTCACTGGTGACTGTACCTTGAGCGACCTGACTCTGCGTGTACTCAACGTAGATCGTATCTGCGAGCAAATCGGCAGCATAGATCTCATCGGCAAAAGCAGACCCGTTGATATCCGTCTGAATGAAGTTAAACCATCCATCAACATACTGACTAATATCTGGCGCTAGCGACAGACTCAAATCCGAAAACTCTAATACATCAAAATTTGTAATAAGGTCCTGCCCGTCACCCCCAAAGGGCGAAAGGTCAGTCACAAGGTAGTAGTTCAATGCTGGATCATAGGTGTAGACCTGGTCTGCAAAGTTGTCCTGTATGAAAGCATTGACTTGCGATTCAGTGGCTATCTCTACGGTGTAGCGAGTCCGCGCACCCGAGAGTACAAATTGATCTCTATTCTCCCACCAGTTATCAGCCCCCGAACCTGTCGCACCACCATCCGCAAAGTCGTTCCCACTCCCCGCGCGAACCCAATCACCGCCAGTGCCGGTTAGGATAAAGTCATTACCTGATTTAGCATCAACGCTATCAAAACCGCCATTTGCGGTTGTATCAATCAGGTCATTTACAATTGATCCTTGTGCATCCAGACCATACAAGCTCGACCAGGTCTTCTCTTGAATATCGACTGTTAGGTTCCACGAACCGTCTGAAAAGCTCAGATTATTGATATTCTCCAACAGGTCCACGCCATCGCGACCCTGCACCGTATCCCCTATGAGGGTATAGGTTACTCCGTCGTCTAGGAGTCCGTGCTCGATAGTGTCTTGGGTATAACTGGTCGCAATACCCAATAATGCCAAGAGCTCCTCAAGATTACTCACAGATCCCGTTTCGCCGACATCAGCTAGATATTCTTCAACCGTTTTACCGTCTAACTCAGCTAAAAACTCATTAAACGACTTGCCGCTTACAAAACCGGTTACAGCTGCCAGATTGGTTGCAGAGGTCACTTTAACTTGCTCGATGACGTAATCATCACGCTCACCCTCGTAGCGTGCTTCATTACCCCGCCAACTGAAGAAACCCGTCGGTGCCGCCGCAACAAGACCACCGTCAATGAAGTCATTGCCCGCGCCACCGCGGACTTCGTCATCACTCCAGAGATTTGATGCGTCTTCAATTCCAAGAAGTACGCGGTAGCTTTGTCCATCATTTAGGGTTGCATCAACCCAAAGCTGTACCTCACCGCCCTGACTTTCAAGGTCTGCTTTATACGCCAGAATGTCGTTGATGTTAGCGAGAGAATCCGTCGAGTAACTGGTAAGGTCTTGGCTCACACCGCTGCTATCGACGGCTGCCATATTCACAACTAGTTCAGCTGACGCCAACGTATCTATGTTACGCCAATCAATTCCGCCGCTGCTGTTCATCAGCGCCACGCCAAAGGGGCTCAAACTGGCATCAACCGGATTGAATATTAGGTTGGTTTGAACAACACCTTCGGTGAGGTGTGGCATGTTCCAGACGTCACCACCAGTGAAATTCAAGCGTGTCTCAGCTGCTGTCGCGTCACCATCGGCCAATATGATGTCATTACCTGCACGCCCTTCCAGCGAGTCAGAGCCCTGCTGGCCGATAATCACATCATCAAACGCGCTACCCTCAGCACGCACCACACGCATATCAAACCGATATTCCGTGTTAGTTTGAGACTCAGAGTCCCACACCCACTCCGAGCGATCCCACGCCCACGCCCAGTAGTTTGTATCGAGTCTAACTTCGGACTGATCCCCAAACCAAAGTCGGTCAACGTTAATCAGCGTATCCGTACCTTCATCACCATCCGCAAGGTTCGTATCGACTACCGTGACTACACCGTCCGCGTCTTTGGTAATCTCGTAAGCCAACGTCGTTTCGCCGGTGACCCAGTTCTTGTAGTAGAGCGAGCCCCCATAGCTTACCGTGCCACCACCGTCACCTAACGTAACCGCATCGTCACCTAAACCGGGCATCACCCAGTACTCAGTTGTATCACCGACTTCAACGGTAATGATGTCTGACTTTTCGGTTGGGTGTTCATTCGTCGTCAAGTTAACGGTAGCCATGATATCTGCCTGTAATTTGGTTTCGGACTCTAAACAGCTTAAATTAGAATTGCCTTAGCGTAGATTAGTATCAAATCGACCATAAGGCCACAACGATGAACTACATTTTAATTTTATTCCGACACTGTTTTTTTATCGCGAACGGAGATGAAACCTAAACGGGGGGAATCACGTTTTCTAAATCAGATAAACGTTTGACTATTGTTTATGTCACAAAAGAACATTGATACTATCGAGATAAGTACTAATATTCGGGCAGAGCGTAACAGTGTGTCTGTACAGCCCTGTTCCAGCTTTACAGCATGCCTCACGTGAGTACTATTGCGACAGAATACTCATATACTGCCTGTGCAACATAAAACCTGACGAGGGAGAAAGGACATATGGCAATTACTACACGTTATACGGTGTTAGGATCTAGCTCGAACTTTCTCGATTTCTATCTTCCGTATGGCGACTTGGCACTGGATGGCCAAGACATTCTCTTCAAGGGCAATACTGGCATAGATCAAGTTTATGTCGGATCTTCTGACGGATTAATATTCGACTTCACTCAGGCTGGATCAAGCACAGACAAAATATATCTAGAAGGCGCATTACTAGACTACACCTTCGAGTCTGCTGGATCAGTAGTAACTCTATCGCGCAATAGCGGTGGTACCGAGACAATCAAAGTCCTGAACACTGACACTATAGTTTTCGCCAACGGAACAGTCTCTGGCTCAGATGCGCTAGCATATGCCGATGGCGGCATAGCACCAGCACCTACTGGCGAATCATCAACAAGCTTCCCTATCGAAGCCCAAGGAAGTTTTGACACAACTGTCCGTGCTGTCGTTTACGACGGCACCGGGGAAACACTTGCTCTGGTGCGCCCTGGCGTTGCTCTCGTCGTGAAAGGCAACTCCGGTATAGATATTGTTTACGTAAATGCCGGTACAGATATTGACGCAACGCAGTTGCTAGGTGGCCCTGATCAAATCTACTTAACAGGTAATCTTGAGGATTACAGCGGCAGTGTAGCTGGGTCTGTTGTAACGCTAACCAGAACCGTCAACAATAGTACTGAGCAAGTGAAATTCTTATCCGGAGCCGACGAGGTCATCTTTGCAGATGGACTAGCTAGTTCGACCGATCTGCTAAATCTGTACAATGATGGAACACAGATTACCTTAGACACAAACGTAAAAACTCCCCTCGCCATAGAGTACGTCACAGTAACCAATATCCGCTCGCTCGCCACCTCAACTCCAGAAGACCAAGCGGTAGCGCAAACTGAGCAACAAATCTCAGACCTTCAAAACATCTGGGCATTCGATCTAAACCTCGACGTTTCTAGCTTGCTTGGGCAGAGTGTTGCAAGCTACTCTACACTCCTTGCAGATATTGATATTGATGACACCTCCATGCTGTCCGAAATTACCACTTCTAGTTATCTTTCAATAAACTGGGAGGCTGGAATGGAAGGGTTAGTGAATGACGATGTGACCGATGTTGATTTTGGTAAACTTGTCGGTTTATCTAGCAACCCCCTTGTAGACAATGACCCAGGAACTACATCAGTTGCGGAGACTTCCAAAATAGCTACGGTTTATTTGAGAGCAGCCACTGACGCAACGAATCTAGATTTAGATATTGTTAGCCTAACTGTCGGAGGTGTTGGCGACACCCCAGACTTATCTTCGGCAAATCTCATTGTAGATATTATATAAAGCTGCTTGGAAAATTATCTCCAGCGGCAGCAAAGTTTATCGACCCGCGCATGACAAAATATCCTCGCTACCTCTCCGTGAGTGCGCGTGAAGAGAGTCGCGCTACTGGCTTGGTAACATAATCAAGTATAGTGATGGGATCTCCCAGAACGTCAATTTGACCAATTAGTCCCGGCATCAACCTAACTGGTTTACCTGTCTTCGAGAACACTGAGTTATCGATTGCGAACTCGGCCTTATAAAAAGGCTCTGCCTGTTGCGGTTCAGTCAAATTCTGAGCCAGCTTTTCAACTACTACGTCTATATGACCATAGTCAGCAAAATCGTACGCCACAAGAGAGAGGCGCGCTTTCTGATCAACCTGCACATAGCTTATGTCAGCCGGTCGTATTTGAGCCTCAACCTTGTAACTTGTGTCAGATGGAACCAACTCAGCTAACACTGTACCTGATTCTGCGATCTGACCAACTACAGCGAAGGGTAACGCAGTTACAATACCATCGATCGGTGCTAGCACTTCGCTTCTTGATCTTCGCTCGCCAGCACGATCAACTTCACTACGTAAGCGAGAATACTCTGCCTGGGATTCTGCCAACTGCTCACGAGCCTCGAGAAGATAGCGCTCACTGTCCTGCTCCATAGTTCTTCGTTTAGATTGAAGGTCGGCGGCATAGCGTCTCGCCCTAAGCGCGCTCACAGATTCGCGTTCTGACAGGTCGTTCAAGGTACGTTTTGACTGGATAAGCCTGATCTTCGGTTCGGCGCCGGCTTTTACAAGGGGCGTTAGAATGTCGATCTCTTGCTGCACGAGAAGAGACTGAAGTGAAGCAGATTCAGCGGTGGTTTGCGCCTCCTCTATAGCTATCCCAAGAGCTCGAATTTCGGACTCCACCAACCTTACTCTAGCAGCCAACTCACTTCGTTTAGATAAGAGTATTGACTCCTGAGCCTCAATGACCTCGGGCGGCAATGCGCTATCATAAACCGCATCACCTCCGGAAATCTGGGCTTTCAGCCGAGCGACTCTCGCTTGAACTAAATAAAGGGCTTCTAGCGTTTGAGAAAGATCTATCTCTGTCTCCTCTGGATCAATCTTGAATAGCAGGTCTCCTGCAGAAACCACATCACCCAGACTTACGAATACGTCATTAACCGCACCTGGAAACCTATTCTGGACCTTAACTACATCTTTTACAGGTACGACCTTCGCTTCCGCCCTCACAACCTGATCCACCTTGAACTGACTCGACCAGAGCAAAAGCGCCGAAAAGAACGCGGCAACTGTAATAACAACTATCTGGACACCCGATACTCTCATGCTTTTTTTACCAACTGTTCCTTGGGTGTAACTGAGGTGATTCTTCCGGCTTCGAGCACGGCAATATCTGTTACGAGGGCTAACATAGGTGCTCGATGTGTTATCACCACTAAGGTTTTATTCTTCAACCAAGGAGCAAGCCGCTGAACCAATCTTTGCTCTGACGAATTATCAAGTGCTGAGGTTGGCTCGTCCATAATTAGGATCGGAGGATCTGCTACTACAGCTCTCGCTATGCATATAGCCTGCCTCTGACCACCAGATAGCTGTGCACCACGCTCGAACAAATGCGTGTCCAAACCACTCTCGAGCGTATTAACAAAATCACTGACTCCCGCCAGAGTTGCCGCCTGAACTACTTCATCATCACTGGCGTCTGGCTTGCCCAACCTTATATTTTCCGCTATGGATCCTGTAAAAAGAACTGGGGTTTGGCTAATAACTCCGATCTGCTTACGGAGGTCATCAGGATGCCAATGACCCACATCTATACCTCCGACCAAAACCTGGCCCGAGGTTGGCTCGATAACTCCAGTTGCAACTCTTAGGAGACTAGTTTTTCCTGAGCCTATTGGGCCTACCACGCCCAATTTTTCTCCAGCTTTTAGCTGCAAATTAATCGCATCAAGAGCAGGCTGCCCAGCTTTTGGGTAAGAGAGGCTCGTTGCCTTGAATTCTAGCGTTGCGGGAGCTTCAGTTCTGCGAATGAATCCTACACTACGGTGCTCTGCGTCGTCTTCAGCAAACATTTGATCAAGTGCTTTGTAGGCACTACTAGCCTGATTAAAGCGACTCATTAACCCTGTTATCTGAGCGAGCGGTGCGAGCGTCCTCCCGCCGAGAATTACGCAGGCGATTAGACTCCCCATCGACATTTCACCCTCGGCGATCAATATTACTCCATAGGCGACAATCCCTACTTGGCATAACTGCTGTCCGCTTTGAGCAACATTTGAGGCGAGTAAAGTGAAACCTTTTGCGCGACTAGACTGCTCCGACTGACGATTAACGCTCCCCAGCCACCGATCTCTCAACAACCCTAATCCCGGCAACGTTTTGGCAGTCTCCATTCCACCCAGGAGTTCCACCAAAACACCCTGTTTGGATTGGCTCTCTTGCAGCCCATCTTTGGATACTCGTCTTAGGATTGGCTGAATCGCGAGCGAAAAAGAAATAACAAAAACGACAATTAGCGCAGGAACAATCGCTACCGTTCCCCCAAGGTTCCAAAGTACGATGACAAACAAAATGATGAATGGAAAATCTACAAACACAGTAAAAGAGGCAGACGAAATAAACTCTTTCAATTGTTCGAACTCACGAACTGTAGAAGCTACCGCACCGACTTGCCGCTGATTGACCAGCTGGTAATTCCGAGATAAGTGATCGAATAATCTGGCACCAACGCTCCGGTCTATTTCAGCGCCCGCTTTGTCAGTAAAACTTCCACGAAGCGTTTTCATTACGAAATCAAAAAAAATGACTATTAATACCCCAAATGTGAGCGCGATTAGAGAATCAGTAGCATCGTTGGGTATTACTCTGTCGTATACGGTCATTACATAAAACGCACTAACCAGAGCGAAAATGTTAATGAATAGCGAAACAAACATTACTTGGAGGTATTTTGACTTCTGCGCCCTCACGGCCCCCCAGAACCAGTGCTCCTTGTTACCTTCCACTACGACTTAATCTCCCGTAGCAATACATTTAACTTTTCCGGCCATCGTTCCTCTAGTGTTTCGTTCTGTATATCCAACTGCAAAATTCTCGAGTTAACATCCAAAAGCTCGCTATCGAGATCGTAGAGTGACATCAATCCTCTATTGATAACAGTAATCTCAACCGCAGAACTCCCTTGTCTTTCCAAGGAAATATTAAGGAGTTCCTGGGCCTCGT
>Ga0209955_1000721_pt1 | contig 11105 bp, 7 predicted proteins | sample SalPonA_A_H2O_MG_FD_185716 | JGI IMG/M metagenome (GOLD analysis project Ga0209955, IMG submission 185716) | Water microbial communities from South San Francisco under conditions of wetland restoration - Salt Pond MetaG R2A_A_H2O_MG (SPAdes)... | ecosystem: Environmental > Aquatic > Non-marine... | reverse complement strand
ATCAACTAAAAGTGCTAAATCAATTTTATCTCCAGTTGTTCCAACTTTTTTAGAATCTTTTTCAATAGCAGCTAACTGATCTTCAAATATCATTTTTGAATCATATAAAAGTCTTCCAATTAAAGTAGACTTTCCATCATCAACACTTCCACAAGTGATGAATCTTAATATCTCTTTATTTTCATGCTCTTTTAAATATGCTTCTATATTTTGTGAAATTAAATCGCTTTGATGTGCCATCTTAAAAATAACCTTCTTGTTTCTTTTTCTCCATTGATGCATCCCCATCACTATCTATAAGTCTTCCTTGTCTTTCACTTGTTGTACAAGTCAGCATCTCTTGAATAATCTCAGGCAGAGTTGTAGCTTCACTATTAACAGCTCCTGTTAAAGGATAACATCCTAAAGTTCTAAATCTAACTTTCTCTTTTTTTGCAGTTTTTCTTAACTCTTCAGGCATTCTGTCATCATCTACCATGATTTTAGTTCCCATATATTCAACTACTTCTCGCATCTTTGAGAAATATAAATCAGGAATAGGAATACCTTCAAGATAAATATATTGCCAAATATCAAGTTCTGTCCAGTTTGACAATGGGAACACTCTAATACTTTCACCTTTTGTGTGTTTACCATTATAGATATTCCATAACTCAGGTCTTTGGTTTTTTGGATCCCATCGGTGATTTTTATCTCTGAAAGAGTAGATTCTCTCTTTTGCACGAGACTTTTCTTCATCACGTCTAGCACCACCAAAAACAGCATCAAACTTTTGGATATTTAAAGCATTTTTTAGACCTTCTGTTTTCATGATTTCTGTATGTAAAACTGAACCATGTTCAAATGGAGAAATATCCATTTCAATCCCCTTAGGATTTGAGTAAACAATTAACTCCATTCCAACTTCTTTTGCACGTCTGTCTCTAAAATCAATCATTTCTTTAAATTTCCATTTAGTATCAACATGCATTAAAGGCAATGGTGGTGGTGCTGGGTAAAATGCTTTTTGTAAAAGATGAAGCATAACTGAAGAGTCTTTACCAACTGAGTAAAGCATTCCTGGGTTTGAAAACTCAGCAACTACTTCTCTCATGATATGCATAGATTCTGCTTCTAGCTGTTTTAGGTGAGTTAATCTATCTTTACTAATTTTCATTTATTAAGGTAATCCTTTTTTATTTAACTATTATTATTTAACTATAAACCAAGGATTTAATAAATCCTCTTTATTATAAATTACTGGCATTTCATTTAATTCATTATCAAAAATATATGTCATTTTACCTGCCATTCTTACTATTGCATCAGCTGCAGCTGTATCCCATTCCATTGTTGGAGCAAGTCTTGGATAAATATCTGCAACTCCTTCTGCTACCATACATAATTTTAAAGAACTTCCCTTTGATACTTGTTCTATTTGTTTTGTATCAAGATTATCTATAAACTCTTGAGTTTCAATTGACAAGTGAGATTTTGAAGCCACAACAGCAAGTTTTTCCTTTGGGTTAGTGTTTGTTTTTAGTGGTAATTTTTGATTATTTTTAAAGGCACCTTCATCTTTTTTAGCATGGTATATATCATTTAATGCAGGAGCATAAACTACACCTAAAACTGGAGTATTTTTATGAATAAGAGCAATATTAACTGTAAATTCTCCATTTTTTTTAATAAACTCTTTTGTTCCATCTATAGGATCTACACAAAAATAGCATTCCCAATTTTTTCTTTCATGATATGAAGTTTGTTTATTTTCTTCAGAGATAATTGGAATATGAGGATACAATTCATTTAATAATCTACAGATTAATTCATTTGATTTTGTATCTGCATGGGTTAATGGTGATTTATCATCTTTATATTCTACTTGAAAATCTTTATTATATATTTCCATTATAACTTCACCAGCTTTAATAGCTATATCTTTTATATCTTCAATATTAATATGTCTATATGGCATAATCTATATCTCCTTTAATATATCCATGTTTTATTAAGTAATCAACTACTAGCTGTGAGCATCCATCTATTGAGTATTTATCTGTTTTTATATGTATTTGAGGTTCTTTAGGTTCTTCATAAGGAGAAGAGATACCAGTAAAGTTTTTAATAGCTCCATCCCTTGCTTTTTTATACAATCCTTTTGGATCTCTACTTTCACAAATTTCTAAAGGAGTATCAATAAATACTTCAATAAACTCATCATACTTTACAAGTGATTTTGCGATTTGTCTATCTGATTTAAAAGGAGAGATAAAAGCAGTTAATACTATAAGACCACTATCTATAAAAAGTTTTGATACTTCACCTATTCTTCTAATATTTTCTATTCTATCAAGTTCAGAAAAACCTAAATCTTTATTTAGGCCATGTCGTACATTATCACCATCTAAAAGATATGTTTTACAATTTAGTTCATATAGTTTTTTTTCAACAGCATTTGCAATAGTTGATTTTCCACTTCCTGATAGTCCTGTAAACCATATAATACATGGCTTTTGAGTAAGCAACTTAATTCTATATTCTTTTGTTACATTTTGATTATGCCAGATTATATTTTCATCTGTTTCATGTTTTTTACTTATCAAGCTCATCTTTTTTATCTTCTATGTAGTGAGTAATTGCATCTTTTATATTTTCTAGTTTATTTGGGTTTCCTTGAAGTCTATCAAAGTGTTTTTCTACATTTTCATTTTCTTTAATTTTAATATCTGCAATTCCAGAACAAATATCTAGAAAAACACTATAAGGTACATCATCTCCTCTTTTTAAAAAATGAATAGCTCTTTGTAAAGACACAAAAGGATTTACACTTACTTTATGTAAATGATTTACTTTAGTGTTAATATAATTAATAAATTCAATTCTCAAGTCAACATCTACTACTGTAAACAATCTTTTTTTGGTATTATAGATACATTCAAAAGCAACTTTTGTGGAATCAAAATCAAATCCATCTACTAAAAAAGCCAAATTACAGTCTTTAAATTTTTCTCTAAAAACTAATTGATAGATATCATTTTTATATCTGTAAGTATAAGAATTATTTTCATATTCAAAATAATCCTTATTTAAAGAGTTATTAACAAGTTCTCTATCATCTGAATTAGGGAAAATCATATCTATATCTCTGAATACATCTGCTTTTATGCAAGAACCTGCTAAAAAGAATTTTATTTCTTCTTTTTCGATATTTTCTACGATTAATCTTTGGAAAAATTCATTCAGTTTTATAACTATATTATCTAGTCTATAATCAAATGCTAAAGCTTGATCATAAGATAGCATATCTTGGTAGTTTTTCCAGAAATCATAGATCATTGTATATCCTTATTTATTTAGTGGTTTTAATATACAATGATATAATAAATTAATTTAATTAAGTCTTTTTAAAAAGACTTAAATTCCCTTTTTAATACCTCTAAAGAGTTTTTTGCTTTAGCATTCTTTGGATCTAATTCAAGTATCTTTTCAAAGTTCTCTTTTGCTTTTTTAAAGTCACCTTTTTTGTAATAAATAAATCCCAATGAATCATAACTTTGTAATATTGATGCATCTTTATCTATTACTTCTTGAAGTATTTTTTCAGCTTCATCATATCTTCCTAAATCACCTAAACAAATTGCTAAATTAAATGTTGCTGGGAGATAATCACTTTGTACTTTTAGTGCTTTTTCAAAGTGTTCTATTGCTTCTTCTTTTTTATTTTCATTAAATAAATCATTTCCCTTTTCAAAATGTGGTGCTGCCATCTCAATTTTTGTTTCTGGCATTTTTACTTCATCAATATCTTCAGGTGATATCATATAATTAATTTTTGATTGTTCGCTATCAAAATTTAACATCTCTACTTTTTTATGTGGAAGTACTGTTATTGCAAATACTTCATCTAATCCACTTGTAAATTCTACAAAAGATATTATTTTTCCTGTTTTTATATTTACTATCCAAATTCCTGATACTCTTTTTGGAAGTTTTGTTATCTCTAATCCTGAAAAAGTGGCACTTTCTCTAACCTTTGAAACTCCAATAAATGCAAAATCTCCTACAATATCAAGTCCTCTAGTAAATCCAGGAACTTTTGCTATTTCAATTGCCTTTTTTTCTTTAAAATCATAGTATGAAATTGCACCTTTACCTGATTCTAAAAGGTAAAGTTTATCTTGATACCATCTTGGAGAGTGTGGCATTGACAAACCTTCAAGAAGTATTTCATTAGTTTTTATATCCATTAAAATACCACCATTAGCCTTATTTTCTCTCCATCCTAATGGTTCGTCTGTTTTTCCTAATGCTGTAATATATCTAGGTTCATTATCCCTAGAACAAAAACCATTTACATGACACTTATCAATTGGTTGAAGTAAAGATATAAATGGTGGTTTCCATATAGGTTTAAAGCTACTATTTGGCTCTTTTTTGCAAAGACAAGAAAATTTTGTATTTACAAAATAGAGTTCATCATTTAAAAATTCCATCTCATGAATATCTATATCACCTGTAAAATGAATATTTTGGGGAATATAGCATGCATCAAATTTGCCTCCACCTTCTAATCCTTGTGCAACTCCTTGATAGTTTGAAAATTGATAAATACCATGACCTAAGCCTGCATATATTCTTCCATTTTTTTTACACATACCCATTGGTCTTGGAAAGTGTTTATATCTTATATCAAACTCTCCATTTTCTTGACCTATTATCATTATTTTATTTGTTTGATAAGTCGACAAAAGAACTGTTGTGTTAGTTTGTTTAAAAAACTCTACAATATTTTGTGAGTATGTAAAGTCTATCTTTTGTTGTACTTGTTCTTTATTGTTTTCTTGCATTTATCTTTCTTCCTTATTTTCTATAAATATACCTTTTTCAAATTCCATTAAATATTTCTTATATGATTCTTCCCAGTTTTTTGAATGAGTTGCATTATAGAATTTATAGTTAATATTTGAGCTATTACTAAAACTTAGTTTATAAGAATCAAATATATCTTTAGGGATTATGTTATCATCAGTACCTATAAGATGATATTGTAAAATATTTTCTAATTTATTAGAGTAGTCAGCTGGGTTAAGAGAACCATTAAGTGCAGTTAAATTAAATATATCTGTCCACTTTTTATGATCAAGATTTCCAGCTATTGTTGTGATATTTTCTATATCATCTCTATTTGCAGCTACCAAAAGGGCAACTGCAGCTCCTCCACTATATCCTATTAAAGAATATGTCTTATTTTCAATATCTTTTTTGATCATATCTAAAACAGAAATATAGCTATCTATCACTTTTTCATTAAATCTATGACTTGTCCAATACTTTTTATTACAATTTTTAGAAGTATTGTACTGACATGGTCGAGCTATATATATTTTGCATTTTGAATTATCCAAATTCATAAGTTTTAAGGCTATTGGATTTATTGGTGTAGGATTTGAAGATATTCTACTTCTAGTTATCCATGCTAGTCCATCACCTTCTATATAGACTTTTACAATTGTGCAATCATTTGTGAACTTTTGCATAGTAAAAAGATTAAAATTATCTGTATGAACAACTTTATTAATTGTTTGATCATCTTTTAAAGACATTAGTTTATTTAATCTTTGATCAGGTGTAGGTATATTTCTACTACATCCTGAATAAAATAAAATAATTGTTAATGTAAGAGCTAGTATTTTCATTTAGTAGAGTTTACCCTAAAGTATTTTAATTTTGAAAGAGAGATTTTTCTCTCTTTCTTTTCTTTAATCTCTAGAATTTAAACACAAACTTTGCAGATACGGCATCACTTGCAAAGCTACTTCCTGTTCCTGTTCTATTATATGTCACATTTACACTTGTATCTTCTGTTAATGATGTCTCATATCCTATTCCTATCTCATAAGACCATCTTCCATTATCTATACCTGTTGTTGACTCTAGATTTGATACTATTGCTCCATTTACATCTATCTTATTTATACATGATGATGCTTCATCATCAGTTAGATCGTAATTTATCATTAAATTTGTTATTAGTTTTGAATTATCATCGATTTTATAGTATCCATTTGCCCCTAATCCTACTAACCATTGTTTTGTTGTAAATTTATTAACATCAATTGTTGCTGTAGAACTTGTTTCTGTGTATGCTGGATTTGTAAAGTGTTTATATGTTGTTGATACAATTGGTTGAACCATAAACATATCATTTATCTTATAATCCCTTGTTATTTTTAAATCTGCTGATAATAGTTCTGAAGAATATTTTGATCTCATTTCACCAAATAACCCTGCATCTCTTATAGATTCTGTATTTTGTTTTGCATAACCAAATTGATACAAGAACTTTGTTTTATCATCTATTATTGAGTTTACTCCATATAATATTGGATTAATTACTTCTAATTCTTGACTTTGGTTACTATTATCTACTCCTACATTTGTTAAGAATACTGCTAAACCTACTTTATCACCTTGTTTATTATATTCACTATCTAGTCCAAAAGCGATACCATGAGAATCTATATCATAGCCTTCTATACCACTTTTATCTTTTTGTTCTCCTATTGATCCAAATGGTTTTATCCAGAAGTTTTTCTCTTCAAGTATTTCATCACCTGCACCCATACCTGTTCTAACAAACCTTGTATCATCTTGAACTCTTGCCATAACGATACCTGCATGAATATTTGCTGTATTTGCAACTGTTGAAAAATCTGATGTTGATACATTATCTACTTTATCTGCTTTTGTTTCTAATTCTTCTTCTGTTGCAATGGGTACAAACACAGATGCTAATCTATCATCCATCAGAGCATTTGTTGATGCTACATACATTACATTTTTAAGTTTTTGTGTATTTGACACTTTTTCTTTTGTTACTTTATCATATACTATTTGGGCAGTTGTTTCCCTAAGTGTTTTATCTTCTATTTTTGGTACACTTCTTAAGTTCTCTCTAACTTCATTAAACTCTAATTCTCCTGCTTCTAATAAATTAGCATTTAATTCAGCTGTTTTTGAAACTAATTCATCTTTTATTGTTTGATCTGATGTTGTTTCGATTTGAGATTTAATTATTTCATTAATCTCTTCTAGACTATTTTCACCACTTACTACTGATTGTGTTAAATCTTCCGTAGGTTTCTCTACTAATTCTGCCGCTTCTTCTGCTGCGATTCTTGCCGCCTCCTCTGCTGCTGCGATTCTTGCTGCTTCTTCTGCTGTGATTCTTGCCGCTTCTACTTCTGCTGCGATTCTTGCCGCTTCTCTTTCAGCTTCAATTCTTGCTGCTTCTAATTCTTCTTCAGTCGGTCCTGCCTGTACTATTCCTAAATCAATAGTATCATCTTGAATTGAACGCTCATCATCTATAAGTTCAAAATCTATTAACAATGAGTTATCTGTTACGGTGATAATATCTGGATCATTATTTTCAAATGTTAATGTATTTGCAGTAATTACATTATTAAGTCTTTGTTCTTCTAATAATGGTTGATTTTCATCCAAAGTCAATACATTTACATTTATTTTTGATCCTTCATTAAATGTAGCTGTATCTGTTACAAGCTGAGAATGAGTTACATAGTAAGGTTGTCCACTTCCAGTATCTGGTCCACTTTTTAATCCAATTTCGATTATTCCACTATTTACTAGATTTGCTATATATGCAGTACCACTTCCTATACCTCCTATTGCATTGTATGGAAGCTTTATTGTTCCTGAGTTATTTAAAGTTTGAGTTCCACCTACATATATATTACCATTTAAAATACTTTCATTGGTATTGTTAATAGTTCCATCTCCACCTTCAGAATAAATTGAATATGCTTGATTATCAGCTTCACCCATTATAGTTGCTATGATTGTATCTTCATTAGTAATGGTTCCACTATTAGTCTTGATATCTATACCTTTTGCTTCTTTACTAGAATCTACAATCATAGTTCCTGTATTGGTAATAGTTGCTCCAGCATTATTGTTGACAAATTTAATACCCATTGCTTTATTTTCACTACCTGTAGCTGCAGAGATATTCATATCTTTAGAATATATATTACCTGAATTACTACCACTCCAAGATCGTATTCCTGTTATCGATCCAGATGTTACATCATCTGCAAGAGATACGTTAATAGTTCCACTATTATTGATAGTTCCACTATTACTTGAAACATAAATACCAAATCCATTTCCATCTGTAATTGTAGTTTCAATTAACTTTGTATTGTTAATATTTCCACTATTCTCAAATGAATAAATTCCAGCTGTCTCATTTCCATGACCAGTTGTATAAATAGCACCACTATTAGTGATAGTTCCAACAACACTTCCGAAGACATATATACCTTTTGCTTGTCCAGAAGAATTATTTACATCTATAGTCCCTGCATTTAAGATTTCATATCCTGATGATAAATCTCTTGTAGTTGTTATAGCAGCTGTAGAAAGTCCATCTTTACTTACTACAATACTACCATTTTCTGTTATCTCAGCATCTTTTATTGTTAAATCAAATGTTCTTTCTATTGTTTGTTCTTGATCTACATATTGATCACGTACTGCTTTTAAACTTATTCCATCACCTTCATCAATTATTTCAAAATCAACAATATATGAGTTATCAGTTACATCTATAAAATCTTCAATATTTAATTCTTCATTTTCACTACCAATTTCACCCAAATAAAAACCATCATCTGTAAGTATTACTCCAGATAGTTCTTCATCATTTTCTACTAAAGATTTTTGATAGTCTAATGATTCAATCAGAACATTAACATTGATAACAGAAGTATCTAAAAAAGTTGCACTTTCAGCATAAAGTTGAGAATGCATTAAATAAGGATTCCCACTAGCATCATTTACTTGATTTAGTCCAATTTCAATTGTACCACTATTTTCAAGTTTTTGAATAAAAGCTTCATCATCTCCTGTTGCATTATATGGAAGTGAAATAGTTCCTTTATTAATGAAAGTTTGATTTCCGTTAACATTGATATTACCATTTAATATACCTGTTGTATCATTAGTTATTTTTGCAGTATTACTACTTTCAGATATTTTGATTGAAAACGCATCCTTATCAGCTACATCATTTTTTGTTGCTGTTATTGTACCTGAGTTGACAATTTCTCCTTCATTATCAAATACATAGATACCACTTACATATCTAAATCCATTATTATTGATTTCTATAGTTCCAGTGTTTTCTATTTTTCCATATTCTTGATCTAAACTATCACCTTCTAAAAAATGAACATTTATTCCTGCAGATATTGGAATAGGATCACCCCATGGATAGTTTCCATCATCGTCATCAATCAGATCAACATTAATATCTATTTTAGCAGAATTTTCAATGTAAGAAGTTTGATCTATTAAGTCTACATTTATTCCAGAGCTAGTGTAAGAAGTATATGTATCAGAACTTTGTATAGAACCTGTATTTGTAATGTATGAAGAATATTTTAAACTCTGAGCAGATATTCCAGCAGTTATTCCAGGAAATGGAGTAATGCTAGATACATTAATATTACCATCAAATCCACTTTCATCATCTTTTAAATTTTGAATACTACTGTTTCTTAAATCTCCTGCTGTAATTCCATATGAATAAAGGTATGAACTTGTATCAATCAAACCAGTGTTTTTTACCTGACTATAAATAACATTTTCTTCTAAATTTATACCAGTACTTTTGAATATCCCAGAAACTGATATTGTTCCAGAGTTTGTAACAGTACTACTAGAAAGAGATGCATAATAAGAATCAAAATCATTGAAAACTTCTATTCCTGCTGTAATATTTATACCCGTAGCATTTCCTATATCAGACTTTGATTCAATCAAACCAGTTGGACTATTATTGATTTCAGAATAGGCTTCAAGGCCGTTTACATCTATCCCTACTGATTCTCCTCCTTCAGGTTCTACTGCATAACTTCCATCAGCAAATAAATCTATTTCAGAATTAATTATACCAGTATTATTTATCTCAGAACCATTCATTTTTGTATCAAACTTAATTCCAAATACACTTCTATCATAGTTCTCACCTTCACGGAGAACTAAATCTTTTACTGTTATACTTCCATAATTGTTTAGGTAAGAGTAATTGAAATCACCCATAAGCCTTATACCCATTATGTTTGAAGAATTATCCCCAGAATAAACGTTTATTATACCTGAGTTTTCTACTGTGGCAAACTCTCCAGATGTAGGAATTTCTGCTTCATCACCTACTAATTCAATACCTTTTAAATAAGGTGAATTACCAAAAGTACTACCAGCTGTATTGGTTATATCATCACCAATATTTCCAATGTTTAAAAAAACTCCTTCGTTAATCTTAATAGTTTTTGTTAGTGTATTATATATATAAAAAACCGTTTCTCCATCTGGGCCAGATGTTGTGTCTTCATCCACTATATAAGTATCACTTATATCATCAGCATTTAAATTTATTTCACTTGCAGAATATAAAGGTAAAGAAGCACTAATCAACATAGCACTTACCACAAGTGATATCTTACCACCTTTTAGGATTCTAAATCTTGATTTGTGATCAAATTTATTTTTAAACATATGTATTCCTTTGTGTAGAATTTTTTATAATTATATTTTTAGTAAGTCGACGTAAAGTCGTTCTGTGAGAATTTTGTGAAGATATTTTTAAATTTTTTGTATATTTATTTTCATACGACTTTCAAACGACTTTAGTCTTGTATAATTTTTTAAAACAATATGAGAAAACAGATGAACAAAAAAAATAATAAAATACTTTGGGTAAGTCCTGCAAATCTTTTAGATACCACAAGTGGCTTTGCCTTGAGTGTAAGAGAGATGTTATTTCAACTATCAAAAAACAATTTTGATATAAAAATATTAAGCGCTACTACCTTTGACAACTCAAACGGAATGACTTATTTTCAAGACAATATAGACTATCTAAATTCTAATATTGGAAAAATTATAAATATAAGTGATGAAAATCTTATACATGAGACATATGTAACAAAGAGTATTAAAAGAGATGAAATGCAAGCACAAGAATTGTATAGCTTTTTTGAATACTACTGTAAAGCAATTAAAGAGTTTACTCCTGATATCGTGTTTTTTTATAA
>Ga0209955_1000720_pt1 | contig 11113 bp, 10 predicted proteins | sample SalPonA_A_H2O_MG_FD_185716 | JGI IMG/M metagenome (GOLD analysis project Ga0209955, IMG submission 185716) | Water microbial communities from South San Francisco under conditions of wetland restoration - Salt Pond MetaG R2A_A_H2O_MG (SPAdes)... | ecosystem: Environmental > Aquatic > Non-marine... | reverse complement strand
GACGCCAGAAGATTACATGGGGGACGTGATGGGTGACCTTAATCGTCGTCGTGGTCTGGTGCAGGGTATGGATGACCTCCCTTCGGGTAAGGCTATACACGCATTGGTTCCACTGGGCGAGATGTTTGGCTACGCTACCGATCTACGCTCTGCTTCTCAGGGGCGAGCCACTTACTCTATGCAGTTCGACTCCTATGGTGAAGCTCCCAAGAACATTGTCGATCAGTTGATGGGACGAATCTAAAGACCCTCAAGGATAAGTACGCCACCATTTGATTTGTGGCTACGGGTTAATTTTCTGAGTAATTTAAAAGGGCCTTCGGGCCCCTTTTGCGTTTTCATATGGCGATTAACCGACTCGATGACAGATCTCTGTGAAATCTTTATGGTAGTCTACGACGCAAAATAACCAGCTAGAAGGGACGCACAGTTGGACCAAAAACCCATTCTTATCGCAGGCGCCGGGATTGGCGGACTTGCACTCGGGCTCACGCTGCAGGAGTTAGGACTCCCGTGTTTACTGCTCGAGTCCGTTTCCGAACTTAAGCCCTTGGGTGTGGGTATTAACCTGCAACCAAATGCCGTGCGCGAATTATATGAGATGGGGATCGGTGAATCGCAGCTCGATTCTGTTGGTGTGAAAACGCAAGAGTGGGCCCTGGTTGGGCGTAATGGACGGGAGATCTACTCCGAGCCCAGAGGTCTTGAGGCGGGATACAAATGGCCACAGTACTCAGTTCATCGTGGCAAACTGCAGATGCTGCTGCACGATAACTTCGTCGCGCGAGGAGGATCTGATTCTCTACTGCTGGGCTGGAAAGTGATCAGCTATCAGAATCATGCGGATGGCGTGACCGTTGTTGCAGAATCAAAGTCGGGCCAAGTGCGTAACTTTGAGGCCAGCCTCCTTGTCGGCGCAGACGGGTTGCACTCTAAGGTGCGTGCGCAGATGTATCCGGATCAGCCAGAACCACATTGGAGCGGTGCGATAATGTGGCGCGGTGTTACCCCTGGCAAAACCCTGCGCACAGATGCTTCGTTTATCGGCCTTGGACATCACGACCATCGCCTAGTTGTTTACCCGATCTCCCAGCCCGATCAGGCTGGGTTGTCTGTAATGAACTGGATCGCCGAAATAACGGTTGATACCAAGAACGGCCTACCAAGTGGTGATTGGAATCGCAAAGTTGAGCTCGAGGACTTTTTGCATCACTTCGATAATTGGAACTTTGATTGGCTGGATGTGCCTCAGATGCTCCGGGGAGCCGGCGAGATCTACGAATATCCGATGATCGATCGCGATCCGGTGCCGACCTGGGTCGATGGTCGAGTCGTGTTGATGGGTGATGCGGCGCACGTGATGTACCCCGTTGGCTCCAACGGCGCCAGTCAAGCAATCGTCGATGCTCGCGAGTTGGGCGCTGCTTTGATGGCTCAGGGCGTGGGTACAGCGGCATTACATGCCTACGATCAAAAGCTCTGTAAGCCGATATCTGAGCTGGTGTTGCGTAATCGTGGATCTGGCCCATTTGGTTTGTTGCGTGAGGTCGAAAACCGCTGCGGTGGGGAGTTTGAGGACATAAACGACGTGATGTCGCCCCAAGAGATGGATGACTTCATGCACAACTATAAAGCGGCGGCGGGCTTTGCTATCGATGCACTGAACAACGCGGCATCAATTATTCCTCAGGTTGAGACCGCCTAACATGCTGCAACACTACATCACGATCAAATATAAGCCTGAGACTCCCGATGCTCATCGTGAAGAGTTTTGCCGTCGTATGCTTGCGCTCAAGCAGAGCATTAATGAGATAGAGTCGATCCAGATTGGATGCGACATCCTATCTGAGGCGCGGTCTTGGAGCCTACTGATCAAGCTGGAGCTTGCCGATTTAGAAGCTCTGGTGCGCTACCAAAAGCACCCGCAACATATTGCGGTTGTTGAGTTTAATGCACCCTTCGTTGCGCAAGTTGGCGTGGTCGACTTTGAGAGCTTTCTGGAGTGATCGACTGAGTACGGCGGGGCGATTTAAACCAAAACATTGTCTCTCTGCAGATAAATTGTTTAATCTCAAACCTCAGTGTAACCAATCTAGACTCAGTGAGGCGTTATGTTTGAGAACAATAATAAGATTCTGTTGACCGAAGATGAGATGCCGACCCAGTGGTATAACATCCTTCCCGATCTGCCTGAGCCTATGGCTCCACCTCTCCATCCCGGCACTCTACAGCCCGCTACGGCTGAAGACTTTGCACCGCTTTTCCCGATGGCATTGATAGAGCAGGAGATGAGTCAGGAACGGTATATAGACATACCGGGTGAAGTGCTGGATGTCTATAAACTCTGGCGGCCGTCGCCGCTATTTCGCGCCCGCCGGCTCGAGAAACTATTGGGTACGCCTGCCCGGATCTATTACAAATATGAGGGCGTCAGCCCCGCGGGGTCCCACAAGCCCAATACCGCAGTCCCCCAGGCCTACTACAACTACAAAGAGGGGATTAAAAAACTGACGACTGAAACCGGAGCGGGTCAGTGGGGAACCTCCCTCGCGTTTGCCTGCGCCCAGTTCGGTATGGAGTGTGAGATCTGGCAAGTTGCGGCCTCCTATCGCTCCAAACCCTATCGTAAAACAATGATGGAGATTTACGGCGGTATTCTTCATCCAAGCCCTTCAGACAGAACTGAGTACGGTCGCAAATTACTGGCTGAGAATCCCGACCATCCCGGCTCACTTGGGATTGCGATCTCTGAAGCTGTGGGTGAGGCCGCCGCGAATCCGCAAGCACGGTATGCCCTTGGTTCGGTGCTCAATCATGTGTTGATGCATCAAACAATCATTGGTGAAGAGGCTCTGTTGCAGCTGGCAAAGGTGGGCGAGACGCCTGATGTACTTGTGGGTTGTACAGGCGGAGGTTCAAACTTTGGTGGCCTCGCGTTTCCATTTTTGCGTGAAAAGATGGCGGGTAAAATGAATCCCGTCATTCGTTGCGTTGAGCCCTCAGCCTGTCCAACGCTGACTCGCGGCGAGTTCCGTTACGACTTCGGGGATACCGCGGGCATGACGCCACTGATGAAAATGCACACTCTTGGACACGACTTTATACCGGAGCCCATCCATGCTGGTGGATTGCGTTATCACGGTATGGCTCCTCTGGTCTCTCATCTCTATGAGTTAGGTATGGTGGAAGCGATCAATATTCCCCAACTCGAATGTTTTGAGGGGGCTCTTAAGTTTGCTCGAACCGAAGGCATTGTGCCTGCTCCCGAGCCGACTCACGCAATCGCTGCTGCAATCCGTGAGGCGCTGGCGTGCAAAGAGTCAGGCGAGTCTAAGGTGATACTCACAGCGCTATGTGGACATGGCCACCTTGATTTGGCCGCTTATGAGAACTACCTCGCTGGGCAGATGGTGGATGCCGATCTCGATCAGGATGTGATCGATCGTTCGATGCAGACTGTACCTAATCTCTGAGCTGAACAGCTCGTCTGAATTAAAGGGCCCTAGTGGCCCTTTTTGCTGGGTTGGGTTTGGTGGTTCTGATATTCCTGCCTGTTTTTTGATCAATTCAGTGATCCATATATTTTTTTGTGACCGTAACCGACGTGGTTAGACCCGAATTCTAAATACAATAAACTCGAGGTTGATATGATCCCATCGTCCTTTGAATACCATCGGGCGACAAGCGTAGCTGACGCTGTTGCCAAATTGGCTGCCAACGACGAGGCCAAGATCATTGCGGGCGGACACTCCCTCCTGCCAATGATGAAGCTTCGTTTTGCCGAGCCACCCTGCCTTATCGATATCAATGGAATTGCTGAACTTAAGGGAATCACTGTTGAAGGTGACTACCTAGTAATCGGTGCAATGACATCTGAAAACGAACTGATCGCCTCTGAGCTAGTGGCTCAACACTGTCCTCACCTGGTTAACGTTGCCAAGCTGATTGCTGATCCTCAAGTGCGTAACCGCGGATCGATTGGCGGTGATATAGCGCACGGTGATCCGGGTAACGATCATCCAGCCGTTATGCTCTCGCTCGATGCGCACTTGGTTCTGCATGGTCCTGACGGTGAGCGCACCGTCCCTGCCAATGGGTTCTTCTTAGGTACCTACTGGACCGCACTAGAAGAGCACGAGCTGTTGGTGAAAGTGAAGATCCCAGTGCGTAGAGCAGGGATGGGTTACGGTTACGAAAAGCTTAAACGCAAGACGGGCGATTATGCCGTTGCAGGCGCTTCTGTTGTAGTAGAGATGAACGGCGGACAGATAGGTGATGTCCGTATCGGTTTAACTAACGTCGCCCCTTGCGCCATTCGCGCTGAAGCTGCGGAAGAGATCCTCCGGGGTCAGGTTCCGTCCGATGAGCTCATTGCACGAGCTGCCGAAGCCGTTCGTGATGCTTGTGATCCTGCCGAGGACCTCCGCGGTGATGCTGAATACAAGTCAAATATGGCCGCTGTGATGTTTAGTCGAGCCATGGAAAAAGCAATTGCAGATGCGCGAGGTTGATCATGGGTAAGCAAGCAGTTTCATTCAAAGTTAACGGTAAACCGGTTGATGTGTTGGTCGACCCTCGTGAGTTATTAGTACACACGCTACGCGAGAAATTACAACTTACAGGCACTCACATCGGTTGTGAAAGCACCCATTGCGGCGTCTGCACAGTCGATATCAATGGTCAGTCAATTAAGTCCTGCACATTTTTAACGGTTCAGGCCGATGGTGCCGAGGTAACCACGGTAGAAGGCTTAGCGACGGCAGACGGCTTACATATTGTGCAGCAGGCGTTTGTTGAAGAGCATGGTCTTCAATGTGGCTTCTGTACGCCAGGTATGTTGGTTCGTGCTGCAAGCTTCCTGAAAGAGAATCCAAATCCGACTGAGGATGAGATTCGATGGGGTATGTCGGGTAACTTGTGCCGCTGCACAGGCTACCAAAACATTATCAAGGCTGTGAAAACTGCAGCTCGAATGATGCAAGAAGCCTGAGGGGTGAGTCATGACTGAACAAATGGACAAAGAGACTCGCGAAGCGGCCCTACAGGGTATGGGTTGCTCGCGTAAACGTAAGGAAGATGCCCGCTTCATTCAGGGCAAGGGTCGCTACACCGATGATATACAAATGGCCGGAATGCTGTTTGCCGATATGGTACGCAGCCCCTATGCCCACGCCCGCATAAAAAGTATCAACAAGGAGAAGGCGCTGGCCCTTCCTGGTGTTCATGCTGTCTTAACCGCCGACGACCTGAAACCGCTGAATCTGCACTGGATGCCGACTCTGGCCGGTGATGTGCAAGCTGTACTAGCGGATGAGAAGGTTCACTTTCAGTACCAAGAGGTTGCAGTTGTTGTCGCTGATGACCGTTACATCGCTGCCGACGCGGTCGATTTGGTCGAAGTTGAGTATGAAGAGCTTCCGGTTCTAGTCGATGCGCATAAGGCGATGGATGCCGATGCACCGGTACTGCGCGAGGATCTGATTGGGAAAATGCAGGGGGCACACTCCGAGCGTAAACATGATAACCATATCTTTAACTGGCAGGCTGGTGATAAAGAGGCCACAGATCGCGTATTCCAAAACGCTGAAGTTGTTGTCTCGCAGGATATGTATTATCACCGAGTTCATCCTTGCCCACTCGAGACCTGTGGTTGTGTAGCCTCATTTGATAAGGTAAACGGCCATCTAACGGTCTACCTCACCTCTCAAGCACCTCATGTCGTGCGCACCGTCGTTTCGATGCTGTCGGGTTTGCCAGAGAGCAAAGTGCGCGTGATTTCACCGGATATCGGCGGTGGCTTCGGTAACAAGGTGGGTATCTACCCTGGCTACGTTACCGCTATCGTGGCATCCATCGTGCTCGGAGTACCGGTGAAGTGGGTTGAAGATCGCATGGAGAACATCTCCACAACGGCCTTCGCCCGTGATTACCACATGACAGGAGAGATCGCGGCTGATAAGGATGGGATTATCAAGGCGTTGCGCGTCAACGTTTTGGCTGACCACGGTGCTTTCGATGCCTGTGCTGATCCGTCAAAGTTCCCGGCCGGTTTAATGCATATCTGTACAGGGTCCTATGATGTGCCCGTCGCTCATTTGAACGTCGACGGTGTATATACCAACAAGGCTCCAGGCGGAGTTGCCTACCGATGTTCGTTCCGCGTCACCGAGGCGGTCTATGTCATCGAACGGACGATGGACGTACTGGCGCAAAAGCTGGGTGTCGATAAAGCGGAGATCCGTCGTCGAAACTTCATCAAGTCTGAGCAAATGCCGTACAAAACCTGCCTCGGCTGGGAAATCGATAGCGGTAACTACCACATGTCTCTGCAGAAGGTTCTCGATGCCGTTGACTACGACGGCTTGCGTCGAGAGCAGGAAGAGAAGCGCGCCAAGGGCGAGCTGATGGGTATTGGTTTGGTTACCTTCACCGAGATCGTCGGCGCGGGGCCAAGTCGAAACTGTGACATTCTTGGTATCGGCATGTTTGATAGCGCCGAGATTCGAGTGCATCCAACCGGTAGTGCTATTGCTCGAATGGGTACCATTACACAGGGGCAGGGTCACCAAACTACCTATGCGCAGATCATCGCGACCGAGCTGGGTTTGCCATCTGAAGAGATTCAGATCGAGGAGGGAGATACGGATACCGCTCCATATGGATTGGGTACCTACGGATCTCGCTCGACCCCAGTAGCCGGTGCGGCGACTGCGGTGGCTGCTCGCAAGATCAAGGCCAAAGCTCAGAAGATTGCCGCTCATCTGCTTGAAGTCAGTGAGGATGATCTTGAGTGGGAAGTCGATCGCTTTAAGGTGAAAGGCAATCCGGGTCAAGAGAAGACCATGAAAGAGATTGCTTGGGCGGCCTACAACAATGTGCCAGAAGGGATGGAGCCTGGGCTTGAAGCCGTGGACTACTATGATCCACCAAACTTCACCTACCCATACGGAATCTACCTCTGTGTCGTTGATATCGATAAGCAGACAGGTGAGACCAGCGTACGTCGTTTCTACGCGCTAGATGACTGTGGTACGCGAATCAATCCGATGATTATTGACGGGCAGATCCATGGCGGTCTTAACGAAGGTTTCGCGGTCGCTATGGGGCAAGAGATGCCTTATGACGAGCAGGGTAACTTGCTGGGTAATACATTGATGGATTACTTCGTACCAACCTTTGTTGAAACGCCGAAGTGGGAAACAGACTTCACAGTTACACCTTCGCCACATCACCCGCTGGGTGCCAAGGGTGTAGCTGAGTCACCACATGTAGGTTCGATTCCAACCTTCACATCGGCGATAGTTGATGCTTTTGCCCACCTAGGGGTAACGCATCTCAATATGCCGCACACGGCTCCACGTTTGTGGAAAACCATGCAAGAGCTTGGCGTCAAGTAGCTAAGACGGCCGACCTCCTTAACGGAGGTCGGCCTTTTTCTGGAGTATAAAAATGCAAGTTGATTTAGATAAAACCTTCGAACTACCCGGCTCAGCAAATAAGGGCTGGACTTTTCTGCAGGATATACCGGGTGTTGCAAGCTGTATGCCCGGTGCTGAGATAACTGAGCAAGTTGATCAAAGCAACTATAAAGGGAGCGTAAAAGCGAAGGTGGGTCCGGCCACAATGGCGTTTGCCGGTAACATTGAAATCAAATCGATTGATACTGAAAAGCGTGAACTCCACATGGTGGGCAAAGGCCAAGACTCTAAAGGCACCTCGTCGGCTACCATGGATCTCACGGCTTGGGTTATCGAAGAGGACGGTAAGGCTATTTTAAAAGGGAAGGCGTCTGTCACAGTAACGGGTAAAGCTGCGAGCCTAGGCGGACGAATGATGACCCAGGTGGCTGATCAAATCCTTAATCAGTTTGGTAAAAATTTCTGTAACAACGTTGCGGCCATGGGTGAAGACGAAGCTGCTGTTCAGGCGCGTGAAGAGCTAGCGGAGCAGCCGAAAGAGTTGAATGGTTTCGCATTTGCCTGGTCTGTATTTGTCGGATGGTTGCGCAGCATTTTTGGCGGCAAAGCGAGTAGTTAAGCATGTCCCAAAAGGATATCGCCGATTTCCGTACAGGCCTGCTCAAGGCCGGTTATGTGGCTGATGCTGAGCTTGGTTCAGCGCTCTGGTTGGTAACCCGGCTAGAGCGTCCTCTGCTACTGGAGGGCGACGCTGGCGTCGGTAAGACCGAGATAGCGAAAGCGCTGGCCAAGGTGCTGGATACTAAACTCATTCGACTCCAGTGTTACGAGGGGCTCGATGTTAGCTCGGCTGTCTATGAGTGGAACTACCAGCACCAGCTTCTCGCGATTAGAAGTCAAGAGGCTGGAGCTGAAGCCAGCGCGATATTTGATCCTAAGTATCTGCTTGAGAGGCCTTTGCTTGCTGCTATACGGTCTGATGCGGCGCCTGTTCTCCTGATCGATGAGATTGATCGGGCCGACGAGGAGTTTGAGGCATTCCTGCTGGAGGTACTGTCCGACTTTCAAGTCAGTATTCCTGAGCTTGGTACGCTGGAAGCGAAGAGTCGGCCGCGGGTGATTCTGACCTCAAATGGGACGCGACAGTTGAGCGACGCGCTACGTCGCCGTTGTTTGTACCATTACGTTGACTACCCCAGTTTTGATAAAGAGCTGCAAATTTTACGCACCCGATTACCCCATCTTAGCGTGGCGCTGGCGCGTCAGATCGTCGGCTTTGTCCAAGATCTGCGTAAAGTGGATCTGGTTAAGCGCCCCGGCATTGCCGAGACACTTGACTGGGCTGCGGCGCTACTGCAGTTCGGATTAGATAAGTTGGATCAAGATCCCGAGGCTTTGCGTGCAACGCTGGTCTGTCTTCTGAAGACGCGCGAGGACACAGAGCGGTTGGAGGAAGTTGAGCTAGATCGCTTGGTGGCGCGTGCTGTATGAGTTCTGATCTGCAACTCACCCGTCCTGAGGTAGTTGATACGCTGACCCAGCGTCTGCTCCAGTTTGTCCACCTCGCGCGCGACAATGGATACCGAGTGGGAGTATCCGAGCAACTGTTGGTGCAACAATCGATCGCTTTAATCGATCCCTTCAGTGAGCGCCAGTTGCGTTCATTACTGCGCTTGATCCTTTGCAGCGAAAAACGCGATTGGCATCGATTCGATGAGTTGTTTAATAGTTTCTGGCATGGCGAGCGTTCGCGCCGCCAGCTTAAAACTGCCGGTACAAAAGGAAGCGCCTTGCAGCTGCAAACGGCGGCCGATAGTCACTCAAAGCGCAATGCTTCAAGTGCCACCCAGGGTGATGCCAATCAGGGAGAGGGTGAAGCGGAAGGTGCCGGCCAAGGCTATAAAGAGGGCGCAAGTCGCTCAAGCTCCATCGAAAAGGTGGACTTCGGAAGCATCACTGACCCAGAGGAGATGCGCCGCATGGAGATTCTAATTGAGAGGCTGGCGCTCAATATGCGCCGTCGTTTGAGTCGACGCAAGCAGACAAGCAAAAGGCATGGTAGCGTAGATTTAAGAAGAACGATGCGTCGATCGCTCTCCACCGGGGGCGAGCCTCTTGCTCTACTCCGTCGTGAAGCGCGTCGGCGTCAGCCCCGAATGTTGTTGATTTTAGATGTCAGTCGTTCCATGTCCATGTATAGCTTTTTAATGTTGCGTTTTGCTCGGGGAATCGCACGAATCTTTCGTGATGTAGCCGTCTTTGCGTTTCATACCCATATCGTTCCCATTACTGATGCACTGCGCCAGACCAGTCTTGCGCGAGTACGTAACTCGCTCAACATGCTTGGCTCTGGTTGGTCGGGCGGTACCCGAATTGGTGAATCGTTAAATGAATTTATTCAACGTTATGGCAGTTGGCTCAATAGCCGTACGCTCACCTGCATATTGAGTGATGGATACGATACTGGAGATGAGTCACAGCTTGAGACTGCTTTGGCAGATATCAAACAACGTGGCCGTAATTTGCTTTGGATCAATCCTTTGTGGCAGCGCGAGGGCTACAGCCCAGAGTCCAGGGGTATGCAGGTTGCTATGAGGTTTGCTGATCAGGTCGCTGGTGCACATAACCTGGAGACGTTGCGTAGTCTGGAACCGCATTTTACCCGTCTTGCCTAGGAGCGAACGGGAGGGAGAGTCAATGTTAACTAAAGCGCTAGAAGAACGAGCAAAACAGTTGATAGAGCAGGGCGAGAGGCTCGCCGTTGCAACCGTTGTGAGAGTAGAGTCGCCAACCTCCTCCAAACCCGGTGCACGTGCCCTCATAAGCTCGGGTGGAGAGATACATGGTTGGATTGGCGGCGGATGCGCTCAGCCTGCTGTTATCAGAGCCGCCCAGCGAGTTCTCAGTGCGGGCACCCCAGAGCTTGTAAGGGTAACCCCAGAAGCAGAAAAAGTGATCGAAATCGGACTGACGGCGCACAAATCCTCCTGCAAGAGCGGCGGAGTGCTGGACATCTTCATAGAGCCACTTGTGAAACGGCACTCACTGCTTGTTTTGGGTTCCAGCCCCTGCGCTTTGGCGCTTGCTGAATTTGCCGCGAAACTTGAGTTTGAAGTGACCTTGGCTGCGAATGGTGAGCTGCCCGGTATCCCGGGTGTCTATTTGCATGAAGGCTACGACTTGTCACAACTCCACTTCTCCGGCAGGCCCTACGTCGTCGTTGCTACTCAGGGTCGTGGTGACAAAGCGGCGCTCACGGCGGCTTCAAGGTTAGATGTTGAGTTTATCGGTTTCATTGCGAGTGCCAAGAAGGCAGAGGCATTGCGTTCTGAACTCCTTGGAGTAGCCGGCGTTGGACCTGCGCTTGCGGATATGATTGCGCCGTTTGGGAGTGCGATCAACGTCAAAACGCCCGAAGAGATTGCGATCGCCGCTTTGAGTCAGTTAATCGAAAGACGTAACAGTTCGCTGGACTCTACAAAATCGGCCCGCTCGTCAGAGCGTAGGACATCCAGCAGTGGAGATGCCAGCTCTCAGGAGACCAGCTCCGCAAATACCGGTTCCTCAAATGAGAGTAAAGACAGCTCCCCTGGCCATAGCCCTACAGAGTCTGTGCAACTCAGTGCGCTGGCAACCGCGGGCGCACCATCTAAAAGCTGCTGCGGGGGTTGATATGATTAGTTTAAAGCGCGTTT
>Ga0209955_1000716_pt1 | contig 11147 bp, 11 predicted proteins | sample SalPonA_A_H2O_MG_FD_185716 | JGI IMG/M metagenome (GOLD analysis project Ga0209955, IMG submission 185716) | Water microbial communities from South San Francisco under conditions of wetland restoration - Salt Pond MetaG R2A_A_H2O_MG (SPAdes)... | ecosystem: Environmental > Aquatic > Non-marine... | reverse complement strand
TATTCTTTTTTTAAGTGGTTCAAGGGAATTGCTTAGTTTTACACTCATTGAAAATACTATTTGTTTTTGATATTCATGTTCTATATTTAAATTTAAAGAGGCGTTTGTTTCAATAGTAACTTTATGACCATTATCAATGTAATGTTTAATAAGTTTTTGGAATTCTTCTTTATTCCAATATAATAGAGGTTCACCACCTGTTATAACTATATCAATTTTATAATCATAATTATAGTTTGAGATTAATTTATCAACTTCATTTACAATTCCATCATAAGATTTATGTTTAGTCCATGTATCACTAAACTCTTTATCAACTGCAAAATATGAATCACATGCACATTTTTTTATTCCACTTGGAGTTTCATATTCAACATTAAAACCTTCACATTTAAAGTTACATTTACCAAATCTTATAAAGATAGAAGGTCTACCTACATATTTTCCTTCACCTTGAATTGTAGGTCCGAATATTTCATTTATTTCAAGCATAAAAAGTACTCTTACTTTTTGGTGTTTCTAAAAACTCTAAATGTGATACTTCAACATTTAATTTTTTCATTTTCTTTGCAACTATTTGTAATAGCCACGCTGAAATATTTTCACTTGTTGGTACAAAATCAACTAATACATAACCTTCATACATTTCAGTTAAATGATGTGGTTCATCTTTTATTTTTGTTAGATCAGGTAAATAATAACCTTCATCAAATTTTATGAAGTCATTTTTGTTTTTATAATGTGGAAGTAAAGTTTCAAACAATGGATCATTCATATCTAAAATAAATTTATGGTCTAAAACATCATCTAAAAACTGTTTGAACCAATTTAGATGTTTAAAATCTGTAACCATTCCATCATTTAATTTTTCACTTTGTAAATAAACTATTACTTTTCCTTGATGTCCATGCAAGTGTCTGCACTTTAAACATCCATCTAATGAAAATTCTTTATTTAATGTTTGTGACCAAACTCTATGACCATAACAAAAATCAAACTCTTTTGATATTTTCCAGTGCATTAATTATCCTTATATGCTATTGGATCTGTAGCATTTGCTAATTTAAATCCATTTAATCTAAGTCTACATGAATCACATACACCACATGCTTTATCTTCTTCTTTGTAGCAAGACCAAGTATGTTCTAAAGGAACATTTAATTCTAATGCTTTTGTTACAATTTGTGCTTTTGAAAGATGAACTAAAGGAGTTATAATATCAATATTAGTAGATTCCTTAGTACCTTGATTAATAGCTTTTTTCATATCAGAAATAAAACTGTCTGTGCAATCAGGATAACCAGAACTATCTTCTTGAACAACTCCAATATACATAGCACTTGCTTCTTCTTTTTCAGCAATTGCAGCAGTAATTGATAAAAAAATACCATTTCTAAATGGAACATAAGTAATAGGAACTCCAGGTTTTACACCATCTGTTGGTACATCTATAGTATTATCTGTTAAAGCACTTGCACCTATTTGAGTGAAAAATGGAATATCTATTTCATATTTTTCTTTTATTTGTAAATCAGAACAAATACTTCTAAAACTTTCTAATTCTTTTTTTTCAGTTCTTTGTCCGTAGTTAAAATGCACTGCAATAATATCATAGCCATCATTTTTTGCCATATATGAAGCTAGAGTGGAATCCATTCCACCACTTAAAATACAAATTGCTTTTTTATTATGTGAATTACTCATAGTTTAATAAATCCTTTTTAATATCTGTAGAAAAATCCCAAGAAGTAGGGATAAATTTTATGATTGAATTTTCTTTTAAAACTGAACAGTTTTTATCTAATATAATAAACCCATTACAATTGCTTAAAACAGAAACCATTCCTGGACTTCTTTTATGTGAAATAGTGAAATATTCACCATCAAAAAAACCAGGTAGAAGTGTAGTTTTACCAGGTTTTGTAATAAATTCATTTTTTAACTTAGCTAATATAAAATTGTGATAAATATTTTTTTGACCTTTTAATTTTGAAATTAGAAGTTTACCAATTAAATCGAACATTATTGAAGATGCCATGGGATTACCGGGTAAATTTAAAATATATGTATTGTTGATTTTTCCAAAAAGTGTAGGTTTTCCTGGTTTGATTTCAACTCCTTGAAACAAAGTTTCAAAACCCAACTCATCTAAAGATTGTTTTGTAAAATCAGCATCACCAACTGAAACTCCACCTGATGTAATTAGTAAATCACTATTTAAAGAGTTTTTTATTAATTCTTTTAAAGATTCAACACTATCATAAGCTTGACCTAAAAATTCAACATCACAACCAAGTTTTTTTGCCTTAGCTATAAGTGTTGGAGTATTTGAATTATATATTTGAGAATTTTCTATTTTTTCATAATATGATTTTAATTCATTACCACTTGAAAAAATACTAACTTTAGGTGTTTTATAAACTTTTATTTGGCATATACCTTGAGAAGCTAGTAGGGTGATTTTATTTGGATCAATTAGTTCATTTTTTTTAATTAAAATTTCATCTTTTTTTATATCTTCACCAATAAATCTAATATGTTGATTTTTTTTAATATTGCTATTTAGAGATATTTTATTATTATTTAAAGAGACATTCTCTTTTGGAATTATAGCATCAACATTTGAAGGAACTTTTGCTCCTGTCATAATGGCACAACATTTTTTACTAGGTACATTTAAGCATTCATTATCCCCAGCAAAAATTTTATGATTTATTTCAAATTCATTTGTTTCATTTAAATCTTTTGTATTAATACCATAACCATCCATTGCAGAGTTATTAAAATTTGGCAGACTATATTTTGCATAAATATCAGATGCAGATATTTTATTTAAAGCTAATTCAATATTTAACATCTCGTATTTGTAGTTAATTTGCAAATTTTCAATGATATTAGTAACATCATTTAAACTCAGTGGCATTGCATTCCTTTAATTAAATAAAAACTATGTGAAGTTAGATATAATATCAAAAATTTATAAAAGTGAGATAAACATTATGGAACTGATGCAAAGCGCAATTGATACACATGTATACGTAATATATTTTTTTCTAGGGGTGATGCTATTTAATTTGTATTCAGTAACAACTCAAAAGAATTTTGTAAAGTTAGCTATGAGACTTAAATTTATGACTCCTTTATACCATTTAACAAATGCTATTGTAATCTACACAGGAACTATTGTTGCCTTTTATGCTCAATATTTTTCATTAACTGTTGCTTTAATGATTCCAGCTTCAATTTTTCTATTGGTTATTGAGATTAAAAGATATAAAAAAATGAGAGTTATTAAAGTTGGTGATGTTGAGTTACAAGAAGAGTTTTATAAGTATGCTAAAAAAATCTACACAATTGAAATTTCTGTTTTAGTTGCTGTTTATATCATCTCAAAGGTATTTTAATGCAATTTGTTTATGATCAAAATGCTTCAAATGAAATTTTAGAATTACATGATGATAATTATAAATATATTATAAAAGCAAGACGTCATAAATTAACAGACAAAGTCTATTTTAGAAATCTACAAGATGATTTTTTATATGAGTATGAAATATTTGATATATCAAAAAAAAGTGCATCTTGTAAACTTATAAGTAAAGAAGAAAAAATAGTTAAGAACAACAAATCATTAAACTTAGTTTGGTGTGTTGTTGATCCTAAAACTGTTGAAAAATCAATTGCATCTTTAAATGAATTAGGTTTAGAAAGAATTACTTTTATTTATTGTGAATATTCTCAAAAAAATTTTAAATTAAATATTGAAAAGCTAAATAAAATACTTATAAATTCTTCAAGTCAATGTGGAAGGAGTTCTATAATTAAATTAGAAATTTATGATGATACTTTAGAACAATATTTAAATGAAAACCCTGATAATACTTATTTTTTAGATTTTAGTAAAAATAGTTTAGATGATAAGAAAGATTCTATAACTAATTTAGTTTTAGGATGTGAGGGTGGTTTTTCAAATAGTGAAAGAAATATAATTGATGATTCTAAAAAAGTAGGTTTTAAAAGTAATTTGATTTTAAAATCTGAAACAGCAGCTATAAGTGCTGTTTCAAAAATATTAATATAAGAAGAGGTTTATTACCAGCTTCTTACAGTAGAGTGACACTTAGCACATGCATTAATCATATCTGAATATGAATTTGCAGCGTTAATGTATGCTTTTTGCTCTAAGTTATTTTTTAAATCAGCTATATCAACTGATAATCTTTGTGAAGCATTAATAGCAACATTTGATAAGTGTTTTTTGTTTTCAGGTAAATATTTTACAATTGTATCTTTATCGCTGAATAAGTTATTACCTTCTTCAACTTTTTTAATACCAGATTCAATCATATCTAATTGATTATTTAAGAATCCAGCTTGAATTTCATTCATTCCTTCAAACATTACAGCCATAGATTTTTGCATAACATCACTTGCATTTACAGATACAAATAATGCTGAACTTAATAATAAAGCTTTTAATAATTTCATTTTGTTTCCTTTGTTCTGAAAAGAAGTTCTTAGTGAACTTCTCTCCATTGTTTAAGTTTCCATAACCAAGCAAAGATAGCAAATACTACTAAGTAGATTAAGAATTTTGGTCCTAGTTCTTCTCTTTCTTGTTTTTTAGAATCCCCAACTTCTTGTAAATAAGTTACAACTTGTTGTTGAGATTCTTCATTTAATCCAACTCTAGGCATAGCTGTACCTTCTAAGTGTTTTTGTGGATTATTAATAAATGTTTCTAAGTAATGCTCACCTTTTGATCTAATCATTTGAGATAAGTCAGGTGCATTTTTACCCATATATTTTTTGATGTCTTCAGCTGGTGTGTATGAAGCCATAGTTCCATTTAACATATCAGCATATTTAATACCGTGACATCTTTGACAAGAATCAGCAAATACTTCTTTATTTGACATTTCTTCTGGCGCAATTGATTTTAAATATGCAATCATATCTGCAATTTCTTGTGGTTGCATCCAGTTGTATGAAGGCATAGGGTGAACTTTACCATCAACAAATTTGTGTGAAGTTAAAGATGCTTCTGCTGGATTTTGAATAAATGCAGCTAAATATCTTTCATTGTAAATTTTTCCTGCAGTTCCTAAATCTGGTGGAACTACACCATATGCAGCTGCACTACTCGCGTTATCCATTAATTGAGGGTAACCTTGAGACTTAATAGAGTGACAAGCTGTACAGTTTGCTGTAACTAAAACTTGACCGTTATTAGCATCACCTGTTAATGCTTCAACTGCTGCTGTTTTGTCAGCTAAATCTTTGAATTCAAAATCAGCTGGAGCTACTTTAGGATGCATTTGAGAGTGAGCAAATGGCTCAACTCCCCAGTATGTAATTAGCGTTAATGCAACTACTACTGCTAAAATTTTTAATTCTCTCATTATGCATCTCCTCTTTTTTTAGCGTCTGATCTTGAAATAAATGGTAATGCAACAAATAATAAGATAAACACCATAGATGATGCAAATCCAATCCATGCATTAATTCCTGTTGGAGGTAATTTTCCATATACAGTTAATACAATTAAGTCAGCCATTAATATCCAGAACCAAATAAAGAATTTAGGTCTTTTATGTGCTGGTAAAATTTTTGGATCTCTATCTAACCATGGTAATACAAAGAAAATTGCATTAGCAAAAGCAAAAGCAATTAGACCGATATCAAATGCTTTCATAGGTCCAATATCAAAGAAGAATCCTCTTAATACCTCATATGACCATAAGAAATACCACTCAGGGTAAATATGTGGAGGTGTAACCATTGGGTCTGCAGGATCAAAGTTAACTGGATCCATAGCAAAGTTATAATGGAAGAATACTAAGTAGAAATAGAATAATAAGAAAATACCTAATACAGCAAAGTCTTTAGAAATAAAGATTGGCCAGAAAGGAATAACTTTTGATTCTTTTTTATTTCCTGATAAATATTTCTCAGCTTCTGCATCAAAATCAATATCTTCAGAAGTTTGATTATTTACGTGTGGAATTCTTAATGTATAGAAGTGTAATCCAATAATACCCATAATAGCAATTGGTAATAAGAATACGTGTAACATAAAGAATCTAGTTAAAGTAGCATCAGCAACATTAAAGTCACCTCTAATCCAAATAACTAATTGATCACCAATAATTGGCACTCCACCAAATAAGTTTGTAATAACCATTGCAGCCCAGTATGACATTTGTCCCCATGGAAGCATATATCCTGAGAATCCACCAGCTGAGAATGTAACGAATAATAACATACCTGAAATCCAGATCATTTCTCTACCTTGCTTATAAGAACCATAGTAGATACCTGTAAACATGTGAATATAAATAATCAAGAAGATAACAGAAGCTGCTACACCGTGCATATGTCTAAATAACCAACCAAATGCAACTTCTTGCATAATTGTATAGTTAACAGAGTCAAACGCTAAGTTTACATCTGGTTTGTAGTACATCATTAAGAATAAACCAGAAATAATTAAGATTGTAAATGTTGTAGCAAGTAGTACACCCATTGCCCATAAGAAGTTAATATCTTTTGGAACCCAGTACTCAGTCATAAGTACTTTTTTTAGTCCAGTAGTATTTAACCTTTGGTCTAACCACTCACCTACAGAGTTTGCTTTTTCAAAATTTGCCATTCAAAAACTCCTTATATCACTGCATTTAGCATTTTTTGATACTCAGGACCATCTTCACCTAAAGTAATCATTGTACCATTTACGCTAAATGGAGCTAAGTCTAACGGTCTTGGAGGTGGTCCAAATGTTTGTTTTGCACTAGCATTAAATTCTCCACCATGACATGCACATTTCCACATAGTTTTTTTCCATGCTGGAATACAACCTAAGTGTGTACATAATCCAATAACAACTGTATATCTATCTTCACCTATTACTAAGTCTCTCTCACTAGGTTCCATATCTGTAGTTTTCTTTAAAACAAAGATTGGTTTACCTCTCCAAGTAATAACTTCAGGGTTTCCTGCTTTTAAAGTACTTAAATCAAATTTAGTAAACCCACCAGCTAAAACGCTAGGTAACGGATCCCAAACTTTCTTCATACCAACTAAAGATGCAGCACCACCAACAGCAGCAACTGCAGCAAATGTGTATCCTAGAAAATCACGTCTATTAGTTTCATTAGACATTCGGCTTCCTTTTTTGTAGTTTAATCTATTGATTATAGTACATTTATCTTAATTGGTTAATGTTTTATTAATAGATAGCAATAAAATAGCAAAGTATGTGAATAATCTACACAGTTTTATAGAATTAAGTTATAAATATTTTAGAATTATTAGAGAAACTTATATTTCTCTAATAAATTTAGTGATCTCTTTTTCGATATCTTTTTTATCAATAATTGAGTCGTGGATAACCGGTAAACTAAATAGTTTTTCGATTGTAGATGGTAAAGATTGATTATAATTTTCACTTATAATCTGTAGTGCTTCCTTATCAGATAAGAAATTATTATCATTTTTTATAGCATTTAATACAGTTGGTGAAAATTTTGTCCATTCAGCTGTAGAATAAATCACAGTTTTTAGATCTTTTTCTTTTAGTTCTTCATATGCTTTAATACAAGTTGCAGTGTGTGGATCCATTAGATAATCGTTATCCATAAATGATTTTATAGTAACTTTACCGTAGTTATCATCTGAGTTAACCGCTGCAAAATATTCTTTTAATTGAGCTGTTTCTTCTTCAGTCATTTCAAAGACATTATTTTCGTTTAAGTTATCCATAAACTCTTTTGTTCTTTGTGCTCCATATAAAGAATAAATTACTCTTTCAATATTTGAAGATTTTAAGATATCCATTGCAGGTGATTTAGTAAGTTTTAAATCTTTTCCTCTAATATCATAAATACCTGTGTTAATCCATTCTGTTAAAATGTTGTTTTCATTTGATGCAACAAGCAGTTTTTCAATAGGTACTCCCATTTTAAGAGCATAAAATCCACCTAAAACATTTCCAAAGTTACCACTTGGAACTACTAAGTATATTTTCTCTCCAAATGTAATTTCTTCTTGTTTTAAAAGTTGTATATATGACCAGAAGTGATAGATGATTTGAAATATAATTCTTCCGAAATTAACAGAGTTTGCTGCACTTAGTTTAATTCCATCATTTTTTAATTCTTCTTTAAATGTATCAGAAGCTAATAATCTTTTTAAAGCACTTTGAGCATCATCAAAGTTACCTTTAATTCCAATAACTTTTAGGTTTTCTCCATCTTCACATACCATTTGAAGTCTTTGAACATCACTAGTTCCACCATCTGGATACATACAAGCAACTTGAATATTTTCTTTGTTTTTAAAAGTATTAAGTGCTGCTGGTCCTGTGTCACCTGAAGTTGCAGCTAAGATTAAGTATTTTTCATCTCTTTTTTTAGCTATTGAACTTAAAATTGAACCAAATGGTTGTAGTGCCATATCTTTAAATGCTCTTGTTGGACCGTGGTATTGTTCATGTACAAAAAGGTCGTCTTTAACTTTAACAACTGGACAAGGATCAGATGGATCGTCAAAGTTATCATATAAGTCTAAAGCTTTTTTTATTTCATCTTCATCAATATCAATTTCAAAAGCTTTTAAAATATCATAAGCTAATTCTTTATATGAACTATTTAAGTGATTTTGTAAAAAATTTTCTTCTAGTTTTGGAAGTTCTTTAGGTACATATAATCCACCAAATGAAGCACTAGGATTTAATATTGCTTCACTAAAAGTAACTTCTTTAGGCATTTGCCCGTCGTTTCCTCTTGTTTCTGTAAAATTCATTTTAAGTTAGTTCCTATTCGTTTATTAATTTTTCTAAGTCTATACCGTTGTTTGGATTGTCTTTTCTTACAAATTGTGTTCCAATTCCATCACTAGTGAATAATTCAAGTAATATAGAGTGTTCAACTCTACCATCTATAATGTGAGCTTTATTTACTCCATTATATATTGCATCAATACATGAATCAACTTTTGGAATCATTCCACCTGCAATTGTTCCATCTTCTTTGTAATCTTCTACATCTTTTTTATCAAGTGAATTTAAAAGAGCACCATCTTTTCCTAAAACACCAACTGTGTCAGTTAAGAATAATACTTTTTGTGCACCAACTGCTTGAGCAACTTTTGAAGCTGCAACATCAGCATTGATATTAAATCCTGGATGATTTGGTTCAGCGCTATCAGCAATTGGAGCTATAACAGGAATAAATCCTTCTTTGATTAAATTTAAAATCATGTCTCCATTTACTTTAGTAATCACACCTGTGTAACCAAATTTTCCATCTTCTTTAGGAAGAGCATTTATTATTGATGAATCTTTTCCTGATATACCAATTGCTTTTGCACCATGATGATTTAAAAGTGAAGTGATATTTTTATTAATCTCACCACTTAATACCATCTCAACAACTCTCATACTATCTTTACAAGTAACTCTATGACCATCAACGAATTCTGATTTAATCTCTAATTTTGTTAATAACTCAGTAATTCTAGCACCACCACCATGAACAATTATTGGTTTAATACCAACTAATGATAGCAATACTATATCTTCAGCGAATTTTTCTTGTAATTCAGGAGATGTTTGAGCAGAACCTCCATATTTAATTACAATAGTCTTTCCATAGAATTTTTTGATGTATGGAATAGCATCAAGGAGGGTTTGAACTTTATGGTGTTTTTTTTGCATATACAATCCTATTTTTCATTAAAAGTGGCTATTATATCTAAAATTATCTAACTTAAACTTGAACTTGTGTATCATACTTTTATGAAAAAATATTTAGCATTAAAAGCCAGTGCAGGAACAGGTAAAACCTTTGCTTTAACAGTAAGATATGTTTCTTTACTTTTAAAGGGCGCAAAACCAAATGAAATTCTAACTTTAACTTTTACAAATAAAGCTGCAAATGAAATGAGTAGTAGAATTTACAATACCTTAGTAACTTTAGGTGATGATAAAAACTATTTAGATGAAATATCAATGCAATCACAAATGGATGTTAAAGAAATACTAGGTAAGAAAACATATTTAGTAAATCTATTTTCTAATTCTGAACTTTCAATTTTTACTATAGATAAATTTGTCAATAAAATTCTTAGAGAGTTTTGTGGATATTTAGGTATTTCAGATGATTTTGAAATAAAGAATGATGATATAGAACATTTATCTTTGAAGTTTTTAGAGAGTTTAGATGAAAAAACATTTGATGATTTAATTGAGTTTGCTTTATATGAAAACAAAAAGTTCAATTCAATTTTTGACATATTTAAAATCTTAATTGAAAAAAATGAAGAATACAAAACATTAAATATTGATGCAAGTTTAATAAACCTACAAAAAGATGAAATTTTAAAATATGCTTTAAAAATAAAAGAAGGAATTTTAAATTGTTCTGCTGCATCAACTACAGTTAAAAACATGGTTGACATAAATACTTTTGAAGATTTAATATCTAAAAATTGGATATTTTATGAAACTTTAGAAAGTCATAAAAATTTTAAAAAATGTTCAAATGATATTTTAGAAGCTTATTTTATATCTTTAAAAAAAGAACTTGAAAACTATTTTAAATTAAGGTCTAGCTATGCTTTATCAAAACTTTTAAATCTTTTTAATAGTTTTAAAGAGTTCAAAAATAAGTACAATATAAACAAAAACTATTTAGAATTTAACGATATATCAAATTTTACATATGAATTATTAACTAAAAAAATTGATAAAGAGTTTTTATATTTTAGATTAGATTCAAAATATGCACATATATTAATTGATGAGTTTCAAGATACTTCAATTTTACAATATAAGATTTTAGAACCACTAATTGAAGAGATATTATCAGGGGAAAGTGAGAAGTTTAAAACATTTTTTTATGTAGGAGATACTAAGCAATCTATTTATAGATTTAGAGGTGGAAATAAAGAATTATTTGATTATGTTCTAAACTCATCTCCAATGATTGAGAAGAAATCATTAACTACTAACTATAGAACATGTAAGGAAATATTAGAATTTGTTGATGAAAGTTTTTTATCCTTAAGTAATTATGAATATGAAAAACAAACAGCTAATAATAGCGGTGGGTATATTAAAGTAAGTACAGATACAAACCTTGAAGAGG
>Ga0209955_1000715_pt1 | contig 11154 bp, 12 predicted proteins | sample SalPonA_A_H2O_MG_FD_185716 | JGI IMG/M metagenome (GOLD analysis project Ga0209955, IMG submission 185716) | Water microbial communities from South San Francisco under conditions of wetland restoration - Salt Pond MetaG R2A_A_H2O_MG (SPAdes)... | ecosystem: Environmental > Aquatic > Non-marine... | reverse complement strand
CACTTAGCGCGCATGCTCACCAGCATTGATCTGAAAGAAGCGAGCGAACAATTTGCGATTTTAGTAGAGCAAGCCCCACAGGATGCCAATTATCGACTTTCACTGGCCTTAAGCCTCAAAGAAAGCGACCAAATTGATGCTGCTATTGAGCAGTTTAATACCCTACTCGACCTGGGCGAATACAGCGATGAAGCCAACTACTATTTAGCGCTAATTTATCGTGACAAAGCCCCACAAATAGCCGGCGATTTTTGTTTAGATATCGGTCGCTCAAGCCCGTATTTTATGCCAGGCATTGCCTTGTTTTTAGAGGTAAACGCACAGAATGGCTATCTAATGAGCGCCATAGAAAGACTGCAAACGCTTTGGCACCCAGAGGACGAGAGATCGGCCAATATTGCCCTGTTAACTGCTCAGCACCTTGTCAAAATAGGTATGGCTAACGAAGCCCAGCATCTACTTGAGCGCGCCATTGAGCAGCTTAAACAACGTGTCGAAATGCGCTACACACTCGCGCTTATGTTGCAACAACAGGGTGAACTGGAAAATGCCCAAGCCCTGCTAGAAACCAATATCTTAGAACAACCTCAGCACGCCGCTTCGTTAAATGCCCTTGGCTATTTGCTCGCCGAAAAAGGTCTGCAGCTGTCGCGTGCAGAAACGCTTATCTCCCGCGCCATCGAGCTACGCCCCAATGACCCAGCAATTATAGACAGTATGGGATGGGTACTTTTCAAGCAGGGCAAGCACGAATCCGCCGCTCAATACTTGGGCAAAGCCCACCAACTTCTGGCCGACCCAGAAATTGCCTCGCACCTGGTGGAAGTACTTTGGCATCTCAACCGCCATATAGAAGCCAGTGACATTCTGCAGGATGCCTTACAACGCTTCCCAGAAAATAAAATGCTACAAGATACACAGCAGCGGATCGAATTCAGACCTCAATTTGTAGAGTAATTTATGGCACGCCTTTTCATCACCTGCTGCTTTATATTCCTTGCTGGCTGCTCCAGCCTGCCATCCAGCACATTGCCATCACTTCAATGGCAGCTCACTGGGCGAGCGGTATTCCAAGATAGCCAACAGCGTGAAAGCGCATCAATTTATTGGCAGTCAGCGGCACAGCAGGACATTATTCAACTGAGCGGCCCCTTTGGTCAGGGCGCAGTCAGACTTATCGCCGACAATAACGGCGCCTCTTTATGGCAGGATGGTGAACAAAAAATTAAGTCGTCCTCACTAGAGACCCTTCTCTTCGAGCAGCTCAATTGGCGCGTCCCAATAGCAGAATTTCGTCACTGGGTGCGCGGCGATACCGCCCCAGGACCCTTTAACCCATTAATTGAAGATGAAAACACTCGTCAGTTTGAACAATCGGGTTGGCGCGTCACGCAAAGTAAAATCCAATCTGATGGGCTACCCCGAAAAGTAGTGATAGCGCGCGAACCCTATAAACTTACCCTACTGATTGCCAAGTGGACATCATGACCGACACACTCAGCCTAATGGCGCCCGCCAAACTCAATCTTATGCTGCATATTACTGGACAGCGAGAAGACGGCTATCACAATTTACAAACGGTTTTTCAATTGCTGGACTACGGCGACAATATGCACTTTAGCCTCACTGATAATGAGGAGATAGCTCTGATCGGCAATTTTGCCGGTGTCGCCAAGACCGACAACATTATTTACAAGGCTTGCCAGCTCCTCAAACCATTCGCCAACAATAAACGCGGCCTACATATCTCGGTTGAAAAAATTCTCCCTATGGGCGGCGGTTTGGGCGGCGGCAGTTCTAACGCCGCCTCGACACTACTGGCAGTTAATCAACTATGGCAATGCCAGCGAAGCGTTGACCAGCTGGCTGAACTCGGGCTACAACTTGGGGCTGATGTGCCCGTATTTGTGCGCGGCAGAAGCGCCTGGGGCGAAGGCGTTGGTGAAAAACTCAGCCCACTAGAGCTACCAGAAACCTGGTTTGTCGTACTGAAACCCGAGATTGAAGTCGCCACAGCAAAAATTTTTGCTCACCAGGAATTGACACGTGACACAACTGCCATTACAGTAGCGGCCTTTCTGAGGTCGGGCGGCCATAACGATTGTGAAAACATCGTTCGCCAGCTTTATCCAGACATCGATCAAGCCCTTATTTGGCTTAACGATGCGGCGAAAAATAAAGCCATGCTTACCGGAACAGGCGCGTGCATCTTTGCACCCTGTGACCACCGAGAAGCGGCAGCTGAAATTTTTGCCAAACGACCAAAAAATTTGCGCGGTTTTATCGCAAAAGGTGTAAATTATTCGCCAGCTTGTGTATAATCGCCGACCTAATTGGGGTGTCGCCAAGCGGTAAGGCAGCGGGTTTTGATCCCGCCATGCGTTGGTTCGAATCCAGCCACCCCAGCCATATCGAACCCGGATTGACTAGTCAATCCGGGTTATTTTTATGGGGCTAAAGCCCTGTTTGGCCACCACATGAAGGTACCGACAGTGTCTAAACTCATGGTTTTTGCGGGTAACGCAAATTTAGATCTAGCTAGAGCCGTTGTTAAAGAGCTAAGCATCCCACTAGGCGATGCAACCGTAGCTCAATTTAGCGATGGTGAAATTATGGTTGAACTTAACGAAAACGTTCGTGGTAAAGACGTTTTCATTATCCAGCCAACTTGCGCGCCCACTAATGACAATCTAATGGAATTGATTGTGATGGCTGACGCGGTGCGTCGCTCATCGGCAGCACGAGTTACCGCGGTAGTTCCCTATTTTGGTTATGCTCGTCAAGATCGACGCGTTCGCTCGGCACGAGTACCCATCAGTGCAAAAGTGGTCGCCGACATGATGGCTGTGGTAGGCATCGATCGCGTGTTAACCGTTGACCTACACGCAGAGCAGATCCAGGGTTTCTTTGACGTTCCCGTCGACAACCTGTTCGGCTCACCGGTACTGCTAGACGATATCGAAACACAACAATACGACAATCCAATCGTCGTATCACCAGATATCGGTGGTGTTGTTCGAGCTCGTGCGATTGCCAAACAGCTCAATGATTGCGATTTAGCAATTATCGACAAGCGCCGTCCTAAAGCCAACGTTGCTAAGGTGATGCACTTGATCGGTGACGTTAAAGACAAGACCTGCATCATGGTAGATGACATGGTCGACACAGCAGGTACGCTTTGCAAAGCTGCCGAAGCACTGAAAGAATTTGGGGCCGCTAAAGTAGTAGCTTACTGTACCCACCCAGTACTTTCTGGTGCCGCACTGGACAATTTGAACAATTCTGAACTCGATGAATTGGTAGTGACTAACACTATTCCATTGAGCAAAGAAATGAAGGCGTGCGATCGCGTTCGTGTATTGGATATCGCACCCATGCTAGCAGAGGCCGTTCGCCGCGTTAGCAATGAAGAATCACTGAGCGCAATGTTCCGTTACTAGGAACGTGCGTTTTTAATCGCAGGAAAACCTGCATCACCCTCTTGAAGCTGGTCGCAAGCCGATAGAGAAAGTATAGGAGTTCGGACAATGTCTGATTTCACATTAGTAGCGAATGCCCGCGAAGACATGGGGAAAGGTGCGAGCCGCCGCCTACGTCACGCAGGTCTGGTACCAGGCATCGTTTACGGCGGTAAGAAAGAAGCGCCACAAATGATCACCCTGATCCACAAAGACTTAGTCAAGTCACTCGAAAACGAAGCGTTCTTTGCGCACATCATCGAGTTGGACATCGACGGTAAAAAACAAGACGTGATTATCAAAGACCTACAACGTCACCCAGCAAAAAACAGCGTGGTTCACGCTGACTTCTTGCGCGTTGTTAAAGGTTCTAAGTTGACGGTAAACGTGCCCTTGCACTTCATCAACGAAGAAACTTGCCACGGTGTTAAAATGCAAGGCGGTCGTATCACTCACACGATGACTGAGCTTGAAATCACTTGCTTGCCAAAAGATCTCCCCGAGTTCTTGGAAGTTGACCTTAAAGATCTAGAGTCTGGTCAAAGCTTGCACATTTCAGACGTTAAAATGCCTAAGGGCGTTGAGAGCGTTGCTTTGTCACACGGTGAAGAGCACGATCTTCCTGTGGCTAGCGTTATTCCTCCTAAGGGCGGTGCGGCTAGTGACGAAGAAAGCGCTGAAGGCGAAGCTGAAGAATAATTTCTTCAGTTATTCGACTAATAAACTGCCGAGCCAATGCTCGGCAGTTTTGTTTTAAGACATGCTATGAGCACACCTATTAAACTTATCGTCGGCCTAGGCAACCCAGGTAGCCAATACGCCAACACACGCCATAATGCCGGGCAAGACTTGGTAGAGCGACTTGCGTCACAACACAGTGTCAGCCTTAGCAGCGATAGCAAATTTTTTGGTGACTGCGGCCGCGTATTTATCGGCAGCCGCGATGTAAGGTTACTGGTACCCACGACCTTTATGAATCGCAGCGGCCAAGCCGTGGCGGCGCTAGCGAACTTCTATCGCATTGAAGCCGAAGAAATTCTCGTGGTACACGATGAATTAGACCTCCCCCCAGGCGTTGCCCGACTAAAACAAGGTGGCGGCCACGGTGGCCACAATGGTCTTCGAGATATCATTAGCGCGATGGGCAACAACAAAGAATTTCAACGCTTGCGTATCGGCATCGGCCACCCAGGTAATGCCAAACAAGTAAGCGGTTATGTACTTAAAAAGGCCAGTGGCGATGACGCCATCGGTATCGATCACAGCATCGACCAATCGATCAAGGTACTGCCAGCCCTTCTGGCAGGTGACCTCGCCGGTGCGATGCAAGAACTTCACAGTAAGCTGAAGGCTTAGAGGAGCCCCCCATGGGATTTAATTGCGGTATTGTTGGACTACCCAACGTAGGTAAATCAACCCTTTTCAATGCACTAACCAAGGCTGGAATTGGCGCTGAAAACTTCCCCTTCTGCACGATTGAGCCCAATGCTGGCGTTGTACCCATTCCCGATCCGAGACTGGATGCCATTTCCAACATCGTGAAGCCTGAGCGCATCATCGCGACCACCATGGAATTCGTGGATATTGCAGGCCTAGTGGCAGGCGCCTCAAAAGGCGAAGGCCTCGGTAACCAATTCTTGGCGAACATTCGCGAAACAGACGCCATTGCTCACGTGGTGCGCTGCTTCGAAGATGACAATATCATCCATGTTGCCAATGCCATCGACCCACAAGCCGACATTGATGTTATCAACCTCGAATTAGCAATGGCCGATCTAGAAAGTGTTGAGAAGCAATTACAGCGCGTAGTTCGCACCGCAAAAAGCGGCGACAAAGTGGCCGTGGCAACCAAAAATCTCATCGAAGGTAAATTGCTACCCCACCTGAGTGAAGGCCTGGCGGTTCGTTCGCTCTCCTTTAGCGATGAAGAGCAAGCCCTCGTTAAAAACATGCACCTGCTTACCGTTAAACCCACGCTGTACATTGCCAACGTGGCTGAAGATGGCTTTGAAGACAATCCACACCTCGACAAAGTGAAAGCCATCGCCGCCCAAGAAGGTGCTCAAGTCGTCGTGATTTGCAATCAGCTAGAAGCCGAAATCGCCGAACTTGAAGACGATGAAAAAATGGAATTTCTCAACGACCTAGGTTGGGACGAGCCAGGTTTGGATCGCGTAATTCGCGCCGGCTATAACTTGTTAGGCCTGCACACTTACTTTACCGCAGGGGTTAAGGAAGTTCGCGCATGGACCATTAAGCAAGGCGCTACCGCGCCTCAAGCGGCTGGAGTGATCCACACCGACTTTGAAAAAGGCTTCATTCGCGCCGAAGTCACCGCCTACGACGACTTCATACAGTACAACGGCGAACAAGGCGCAAAAGAAGCGGGTAAGTGGCGCTTAGAAGGCAAAGATTACATTGTTAAAGACGGCGACATCGTTCATTTCCGCTTTAACGTTTAATCATTAAAAAAAGTCGACTTTTTTGCGATATTTTCATTTCTTTGGGGTTGACTCAATCGCCTCTTACTAGCAAAATACGCGACCTTGATGGCTAGGTAGCTCAGCTGGTTAGAGCACAGCATTCATAATGCTGGGGTCGGCGGTTCAAGTCCGCCCCTAGCTACCATCTTAAACAAAAAAGCCCCCTGCGAAAGCAGGGGGCTTTTTTGTTTATAGGGGTTGCGGGGTGTACGCAGAACCGCCTACGGTTCACAATTTGCACTGCAAATTGAAACGAGCCAAGCATCGCTTGGCGAAGCCCGAAGGGTGATTTTCGCCTTAAAGCGAAAATCATTAACTCCGCCCCGGCCCGGACCGGCCCGGACCGGAAAGTCACGATCACTACCGGACGTCGATCGTCACCCAGCCCGTAAAGTCTGATCACTACAGGACGTCTATCGTCACGATCACTGCGTGTTCGCGACCCACAGGGGCAAGTTCTGCTGAATCGCCTTGGGACGTCGATGCGCTCACAGAGATGTGGATATACCGAATTCGTCGAGATGGAAATTTGCCTGCATGGACGCAGGTATGCCGAATTCGTCGGGGGCGTCAATGCGTAGCAATGGCGCCAATTGTTAATATCGCTGCGCGTTGCTTAAATGGATGTAGGTATGCCGAAGATCATTGTTACGATCGCTGCGCGTTCGCAACCCACAGGTGGGGCTTAAGGATTGTGGCGCGTCAATGCGTAGCAATGGCGCCAATTATTAATATCGCTGCGCGTTGCTTACATGGATGTAGGTATCCCGAAGATCATTGTTACGATCGCTGCGCGTTCGCAACCCACAGGTGTGACTCAAGGATTGTGGGGCGTCAATGCGTAGCAATGGCGCCAATTGTTAATATCGCTGCGCGTTGTTCACATGGATGTAGGTATGCCGAAGATCATTATTACGATCGCTTCGCGTTGCTTACATGGATGTAGGTATGCCAAATTCGTCGGGAACGAAATTTGCCTGCATGGATGCTGGTATGCCGAATTCGTCGGCCACAACGACCTCGACCGTCACGATCACTGCGTGTTCGCGACCCACAACGGCATTAGAATCGTTACAGCGAAAGCTAGGGATACAAAAAAGGGGCGCAAGCGCCCCAATAGGGATCTATTAAACCGATACTGGTTATGGCGTGGTGTGCAGCCACATAACCTGATAAGGCTCGAGCTTCACGTGGTCGTGATGCTGGGTGCCCATGGTAATGCCTGAGATTAAATCTTTGGCAAACTTTGCAGGTGAAAGCTTCTCTAAAATAGAGGGCTCTACCCATTGATCGTGCTCACTGAAATTCACTAGGCACAACACTTTATCGCCACCCGATACCGCACGCAGATAGGCAAAAATATGCTTATTACCCGTTTCGTATACCTGGCTGCGTGAATCACCAAATACAGACAGTGACTTACGCAGGCCAATCATGTGGCGCAGACCATTGAACACTCGGTGCTGAACCGTCCCCGTTGTTTGAGCAATTTGCAGCGCGGTCTCGGTCACTTCAGGGCGGTTAACCCAACGCGCATCATGCGCCTTGTGAGGATCGTTAAGGAAACTGTAATCGTTGAGCATGGCAAGCTCGTCACCCTGATAGAACAGCGGCACACCACCGATGCTCAGGATGATGCTATGAATCATCAAAATACGGCGCTCTGCCAACCAAATATTATGCAAGTCACCGCTTTCTAGCGCGGTCTCAAGACCAGCCAATGACGCCAGTGAGCCACAGACACGACAATCACCATTATCAGGATTGAATTGAAAGCCCATACCTTTTGAGAAAGAACCTTCAAAATCACCGGTAAAGAACTTGTTCAAAAAGAGTCGATGGTCATAGCCATTGATGCCAATAAACCGCGCATCGCGGTCGTCAAAGGTCCAGCCAATATCATCGTGACAGCGGGCATAGTTAACCCAGCTAGCACTTGAATGGGTATGAAAACGATAGCTCAAACTCTTGGTCATTAACTGCGTCTCGCGGGTTGCCAAACCCTCCCATATAAGCGCCATCAATAGCGGGTTATAAGACAAATGACACTCTTGTGGGCTTACGTATTGAATGACCTCATCGGGGTGAACGATGGCTTCTGATTTAAATACCACGGCAGGAGCCGCAATCCGCAAGCAGCTATTAAACGCCTGAATTAAGCGGTGCGCGTTGGGTTGGTTTTCGCAATTGGTACCCAGCTCTTTCCAAATGAAGGCCAATGCATCTAAACGTAAAACATCACAACCCACGTTTGCTAAGAACAGCATTTCTCCCACGATAGCGCGGAAAACCTCTGGATTAGAGTAGTTTAGATCCCACTGAAAACTGTTGAAGGTGGTCCATACCCAGCGTCCATCCTCTATCTGTGTAAAGCTGCCACGACGAACCGAGGGGAAAATCTCGCGAATGGTCTGCTCGTACTGATCAATCATGACGCGGTCGTTGAACATGTAATAGTAATCGCTGTAGACCGCATCACCAGTCTTGGCAGCCATTGCCCATTCGTGTTCATCAGACGTGTGATTAAACACAAAATCCATCACAAGGCTCATGCCCAACTCATCCATGGCGGCGGCTAGTTCACGCAAATCATCCATAGTACCCAGCGATGGGTTAACAGAGCGGTAATCAGATACCGCATATCCACCATCGCTATCACCCTCGGGCGCTTTGTAAAGTGGCATCAAGTGCAAATAAGTGATACCCAGGTCAGCATAATATGGCAGCTTTGATTTAAGCCCTTTTAGGTCACCCGCCACCAAGTCGACATAAACTGCCATGCCCACCATATTCTCAGACTTATGCCACTGAGGATTAGACACCCGCAATTGGTCCTTTGCTTTCAGAGCGTCATTGCGTGACTTGTAACCGTCATACAGTGTTTCCACCAATGCAGGCAGATGTGAATTGGCGCGCTCTTCACCATAAATTCCACACAACAGTTCATTCAGAACAGGCAAATGCTCTGCCAAACGCTGTTTAAATTCGGCGCTGCCTGGAGCGCGCTTGATGCTTTTCAACGCTTCATCAATAGGATGGGTATTTACGGCTTTATTCATAGGAAACTCTATTTATTATGTCTTTGAGATCACAGAGGTATTAAGTAAAAGTTAAGGTTGTGCAAAATATCAACAACTGCAACCGGTTGCAAGTTAAATTTGAAATAGTCCACAGCTATTTTATTTATCCCATGTCGCGTTACACTGAACGGCCGAGTTACCCGCCATAAAGGCCTGATTATGGATGTGTATTATCAAACTTTCGCCACCCCCGTGGGCAACATAACAGCGGCATGTAATGACCATCATTTATTGATGTTAGGCTGGGAGTCTAGTCAGCCATTACACGCCAAAGTGCAGCGCCGCTTAGACATCGTCAACGCGACATGGCACTCACAATGCCACCCGATCTTAGACCAAACCCGCCAACAATTAGACGCCTACTTCAACGGTCAATTGAAGCATTTCAGCGTGCCGCTAGCGTTACGGGGAACGGATTTTCAGAAGAAAGTATGGCGTGCATTGCTCGCCATACCGTGGGGTACCACTATCAGCTACGCCGAGCTGGCAAAAGCCATAGATAATCCACTCGCCGTTCGAGCGGTAGCCAATGCAAATGGTGCGAACGCCCTTCCCATCATCGTACCCTGCCACCGCGTTATCGGCAGTGATGGCGGTTTAGCTGGCTATACCGGAGGCACACACATCAAACGACACTTACTCGCGACAGAAGGGATAAGCTTTAACGACTAGCGCATCGATCTAATAAAAGACCAGTGCGCTTCAGTCACCGGCATGACGGATAAACGCGCCCCCTTCGCCAGTAGCGCAAAGCCGTCGAGTTGATCACTATGCTGGCGTAACGTAGCAAGCGACAGAAGCTGAGGCCACTTTTCTACCAAGCGCATATCGACAGCACTCCAACGAGGGTTATCGTGGGTCGATTTGACGTCAAAATAGGCTGAATCTGGATCAAACTGGGTTGGATCGGGATAGGCTGGTGTGACAACCTCAATAACTCCCGCCACGCCAATATGCTTGCATGAAGAATGGTATAACAACACCTGGTCACCCTTGACCATTGCTCGTAAAAAATTGCGGGCCTGATAATTGCGCACACCATCCCAACGAATAGTCCCGCCATTAGTTGCCACAAAGTCGTCAATACCGCACTCGTCTGGCTCACTTTTCACTAACCAAAATGCCATCTCAGCACCTATTCTTTGCTTGCAATACGTCGATAATATTCGCCATCTCTGCGTCACTCAAGTCGCCTCGTGCGCAACTTGAGCTACAGAGATTGACCGCGGCTATATTGTCTTGGTGGGCATTGTGCCACATCGAAAGTGCCCGACCCTCCCCCTTGCCAAGGAGGTCCAAACCGACCAATGGACTCATCATCGCCGCACTTTCCCATACCGGTAGTTGCACCGTATTATGCAAGGCACTCAACAACTTAGGACCAATAAACTGAGCCGGCATCCCGGCCCGATTAGCACGCAACAAACGCTCTGCGCTATCGGCATAAAATGGCAGTAAGCTGCCGTCTCGGTGAAACACCATGGCGGCATTGTGTACCTTGCGATAGTTGCGTAGACGCCCCTTGGCATCCATTTGTATCCAGTTTTCTCGCCCCACGCTGCACAACTGCTCGGGGGGACTCAACCCTTCCACCGACAACACCAACGTGTCTGCGTCCAACCAAATCACTGTCTGATAATCCTTTAACAACGACTCAGCAAAGCGAAGTCTTGCCAGATCGCTGCGAATCACTGGACTGAGATCCTGTCGTAATCGAATGTCATCTGGCAGTACGGCAAACAATTCATCACCAACAAATCGATAGTCGTAGTGCCTAGACTCGGCCCATGCCTTCACGCTGGCAAGACAGTTTTGAAGCCATGCGTGAGGCAAAGGAGAGCGATGCGACTGAAACACACAAATAGGCATGAGTTAAGGGCGGTACCAAATCGGTGAGGAATAAGCGCGTTCTTGGTGAGTCAATATGGCCCCCTCTGGCGCCTCATTACCGAAGCGCACCAAGTCGTAGGCGACCCAATGGGGAGTGGGAATTTCTAATACCCGCACATAGTAAAAGGCAGCTTGTTTGGGATTAAACTCAGGGTCATGCCATAGCGTGGCTAATTCAGCGGCGCCAATGGTATTGCTGTAGGAAGGTATCGTCACATCCACCGTTGAACCCACCGGAGTTAA
>Ga0209955_1000714_pt1 | contig 11164 bp, 13 predicted proteins | sample SalPonA_A_H2O_MG_FD_185716 | JGI IMG/M metagenome (GOLD analysis project Ga0209955, IMG submission 185716) | Water microbial communities from South San Francisco under conditions of wetland restoration - Salt Pond MetaG R2A_A_H2O_MG (SPAdes)... | ecosystem: Environmental > Aquatic > Non-marine... | reverse complement strand
AGGCAGGCAGTCATTTCGACCCCTACCTAGCCAAATGCTTTGTCGAGCTTCAACCTATGCTTGAGCTTGTTAAGAGACACTACGAGGAGCTTGAACAATCGAATACAGGCACCGAGACTGTAAATACTATCTTAGCAGATAGCGGTTAGGCGCTGGCAGAGGTGAGACGGTTCAGTTCAATCGGTAGAAACCGACCCGTTTGAGTCATTTCTGCACCTAATGAGGGTTCTATTTTTGATCTCCCACATCGGATCTAAGTGGATGGTTTGGAGTCCTCACCGTACTTAGCAGCGTTCAATTTCCTAATGTGATGATATCTTTTGGGAACTCGATGGTGGGCATGATTGTGTTGTTGCATAGCATGAATACCGTGCTATCATGTTAATATGATTGAATCTTTCCTCGATCAAGCGTCCGAAGACATCTTCAACGGTGTTAAATCAAAAGCCGCGAGAAAGTGTTGTCCAGAGAAACTCTGGAAAACAGCCACACGGAAGCTGGATCTACTTGATTCAGTGGAGTTGCTTGAAGAGTTAAAGGTTCCCCCTGGCAACCGCCTTGAAGCCCTTGCTGGGAATCGCAAAGGCCAATACAGCATTCGTATAAACGATCAATACAGAATCTGTTTTATTTGGGGTAAATCCGGACCGAGAGAAGTCGAAGTAACTGACTATCACTAGGAGTATTGAGTATGGTTAGAATTCCAACACACAGGGAACCCACGCATCCCGGAGAGATGCTTCGAGAGGAGTTCCTTTTACCCATGAATATCAGTCAGCGTGATTTGGCGGATGCAATTCACGTCCCTTACCAGAGAATCAATGAGCTCGTTAACCAACGGCGCGGCATCACACCAAGTACTGCGCTTCGACTAGGCAAGTTCTTCGGGGTCTCCGCAGGTTTTTGGTTGAACCTCCAGGTTAGGTGGGATCTTTTTCGTGCACAGACAAGTGAGGCTGAAGAGTTGGCGGCAATTGAGGATTTCCATCATCTGCAGAAGATGGCGTGAAGCATCGCTCCCGACCCATTAGAGGCATTTATTAACAGCGCTTTGAGAGTGGTTCTGGTCTAGTTTTCTGATGAAATAGCCAGAGGGCTCCAGCGTCAAAGACTATTCACTGATTCCCTGTGGCTACTGAAAAGTACGAGTGATTTGTCTAATGTCTTTTTTCTCTTTAGGCTGTCCGTAAATAACTACTCTGAGAGGAATCCAGCCGTAAATGAAAATTAGATCTTGCCTCCTTTGGTGTCACTCATGCTGAGAAATCAATATCAGGTTCTGATAGGGATAATCCTCATTGTTCTTGTAGGGCTAGGCGCGATAGTCGCGCAAACTTACCAAAGCCTATCAAATGATGTGTTGTCGGACTTTAGGCAGCAGATGAGTGAGAAAAAGTCTGTTCTAAACATATCTCTTGCGAACAGCGTCAAAGACCTTCTGGTAGCATCGAAAACGCTGTCAAGTTTTCGCTGTATTGCCGAGTGTCAAAACAGGCATGTCGATGAGTATGTCGCTTTTTTTCTCACGACCCATAAGCACTTCACACAGTTCCGATTGTTGAATCTGGCGGGGCAGGAAATCCTCCGCTGGGATTACAGTAAAGCAAGTAACCGAGTCGATCGCATAACCAATTTGCAAGACAAAAGCAGTCGTTACTACTTCCAAGAATCCAAAAACATGCGTATCGGCGAAATCTACATATCGTCATTTGATTACAATGTGGAGAACAATCAAATAGAACTACCCGTTGTACCAACCGTGCGTGTGGTTAGCAAAACACTAATTAGTGATAGTGAATATTTGGTCGTCGGGAACATTGACCTGTCTAGGGTTATCGATACAGACGTAAGAGACCATGCAGATGCAGATGCAGATGCAGTTCCGTATTTAAATTTGATTGTGGCGAACAGAACTGACATTGACGGTGATGGTGTTGTTGACGAGATTTTGCCACTTATGTCTTCGAGTCAAGTCGTATCCGATCTGACAGTTATCAGCGATCACCCGCTGAAAGCTAAGTTGCAAGGGATCGATCTAAAAACTGAGGATTCCCAACAACATGCCACTGAAACGGGCTATGTGATGGTTCAGACCGAACGGATTGCCCCTACTCCAGACTTCCCGCAGGAGCGTCACTTCACTCTTGCTGCCTGGGTGCCCGATAAATACATACTGTCGATGTATTCAAGAGAGTATGGGCAGCTTATGCTTTTTCTCACCGTCCTCGCTTCGGTGCTGATTTGGCTGGTCTGGCGATCACTCAAAGTATCAACGCAGCTTCGTGTGCATCAGAGAGAGTTGCAAGATAGAGCAGAGAAACAGTCTCGCTTGTTTTCGGTCATAGGACATGAACTTCGAACCCCGATTGCCTCTATGAAAATGATGGAGCACGATATGTCGTTGCAGGAGATGAAACCTCACGGCGCCGCCATCTGTGAGACTACCGACTCTCTGCTCGCTATTCTTGATGACTTGAGATTAGTCGCACGCCCTGAGCGAGTGAAGGAAACCGAAATCGTCGTTGATGCCCCTTACCTTGTTGTTGAACGTGCTTTAAATAGTGTTTTGTATCTTTTTGGTAAGCATGGGATAGAAGCGCACTATTCTGCCAACAGTGAGGCAAACCAAAAGGCGAGATTCAGTGCGCAGTCTTTTGGACAGATAGTGACCAATCTTTTAAAGAACGCGGCTGTGCACTCAGGTGCAACAGATGTTTGGGTCGATTTGCATTGTGAACGGGAACTGGACGGTCATCGGAGCGTTGTTGTCACGATTCAAGATAATGGAGCAGGTATAGATACTGAAAAGCAGAAGTTAATGTTTGAAGCATTTGTTAGGGGACAGTCGGACGCTGATGGCACAGGTTTGGGGCTATACATCGTAAAACATCTAAGCCAAAACCTTGGCGGTGATGCTGAGTATTTTGCTTCGCCCAAGGGCGGTGCTGGCTTTAAGATTACCTTCAATGTAGAAACTCAAGTCACACCCGTACAAGAGGAGAGTTCCAACGAGCTTCCCCTCACGGGTCTCAAAATCCTCTTTGCTGAAGATCAGCTCACACTGCAAAAGCTTACCTGTAAACAGCTTGAGTTAAATCGTGCTGAGGTAATCGGCGTTTTGGACGGCGTAGAGGCACTAAAAGCGATGAATGGTAGAGAGTTTGATATTGTCCTAACCGACATCAATATGCCGAACATGAACGGGTATGAATTGACTACAGCTTTAAGGGAGCGGGGCTTCGGGGGATTTATAATCGGTGTCACCGCAGCAACTATCGGTTCGGAGACAGATAAACTCATCTCGTTAGGCGCAAACGCTGTTCTGCAAAAGCCAATAAATTTGAGTGAATTAAGAAAGCTATTGTTTGAATTGACAGCGCGACAGGACAATGGTGAAAGCTGAACCGCGTTCTGGTTCTACAGCAGGTGAACTTCAGCAGACGACCCAAACCAGACAAAGCCGTGTTGTATGGGTCTGCTCGTCTATGCCCTACCTCGTGAATCAGCATCGTCCTCGTTAATCGACTTGAGTGCCGTCTCCACACCCAGAACAGTGAGCGGTTTAGCAAGAACTGTATTGGCGCCACTCTCGATTAAGCGGTTAGCCTCCATGCCCACAGTGGCTCCTGTCACGCCGATGATTGGTTTGGTGAAACCGCGCTTCCGTAATGCCTCTGTCAGTTCGTAGCCATTCATGTTCGGCATCATGATGTCGGTGAGAACCAAATCTGGGTCGAAGTTTGTGAGCAAAGCTAGTGCCTCTTCTCCATCAGCAGCAACTTGCACTGTCGCTCCCACCCTCTCCAGGATGTTCTTACCTAGCAAACGTAGGGTTGGTGTGTCTTCCGCGAGCAGTATTTTAAGACCCTGAATGGACTCATGTCTCAGCTTGGCTTTTTTTGGTTTTTCGATCACTTTGTCGAAGGTAAAGCCAAGCGTAAATATTGCGCCACCTTCAGGGTTATCTCGGTAGAAAAGCTTGCCGTCTTCTAAGATACCAGCGAGTTCGTAAGCAACGTTCAATCCCAGCCCTGTCCCATCAGAAACAGTATCGCCACGTTCAAACGCCTTGAACATTCGCGCTTGGAATTCAACGGGTATACCTGTGCCGTTGTCTCTTACCTCTACAGTAAAGTGCGTTTTGTTAGCTTCTAGATGCTCATAGTGCATCGAAACGTTGATCATTGAGCCTTTGCTATGGAGCACCGCATTTTTGATGAGGTTCTGAACAATCTGCTGTAGGACCTTTGGATTACCTGTATGTCCCAATGGATTAGCGATAGATCCATGTAGATCAATAGTGAACTTGTGTTTGTCAGCAAGGGGTTGTAACGCAATGATGCAGCTCTTTAATGTCTGAAATACTTTGACCTGCTTGGTTCCCTCTTCTTCAACCTCCAATAGCGCCCCATTGGAGGCTGCAAGACGCATGTCGTTCAGAATATTCAACAGATGGGTTGCGTGTTGGTCAGCTTCCGCAACATTGTGGCTCTGATTATTTAACTGTTTTTCCTCGTTGAGGAGCATTTTGATAGCCGCTGCGGGTGTTCTCAGCTCATGACCAACAATTGCAAAAATCTTATCCTGCTGCGCGCGAACACTCTTTAGCTCGGCAATGCTGTCGTTTAACTTAGTCTCATATTCAATTAGCTCTGAGGTTGTTTTGCTGACCTGTACGATGATGTCGCGAATTTCGGGAGCGGAGTCGATTGTCGAAACATGAAGTGGCTTGCGTTCAGTGGTCATTTTTTGAAGAGCATCTTCGAGATCCAGCAAAGGCTTGAAAACAGATCTGTGAATGTAGAAAACAGGTGTAACCAACAAGATCAAAAGTAAAATCGTACTCATGTAGATGAGCGAGGTAGTCCAGGCGGAAATATCGTCGTATGTGGCGTCGGACTCAGCGGATGCTTTTTGAAAACGATCGGTAGTAAGGGCTAATAGATGGCGCATAGTGTCCATAAATTTCTTGCCGCCTCCAGATCTAACAAGTTCGATAGCCTGTTGTTGTTGTTGTTGTTGTTGTTGTTGTGGCAGACCGCCCACCAGTGCGAATGTGGTTTTGAAGTAGTCAGCTCGCTGTGCGATGAGTTGTTTAAGCTCGTTCCAATCGTTGCTATCCATCACGGGTCTAAGTTGCTCGACCAGCCCATTGATTCTCAGACCTGCTTCGACGTAGGGTTCGATAAACTTTGGATCCAAGGTGAGCAGAAATCCACGCTGTCCAGTCTCGCGATCCGTCAGTGCCTGTAGGAGATCTTTAGCAATTAGCTCGGTGCGCATCTGCTGTTCGAATTGCTGCTTAGCGGCGTTGTGTTTCGACTCTGCAAAGATTAATAGAGCACCTATTAACGCAATGAGCGTTATAGCACTGGCGATATAAAGTTTTATAGCGTTACGTAAATACACAGCAACCTCGAGCATGGCAATCTACTGAAAACATCTAATAATCTTGCAATATTCACGCCACTATTAAGAAAAATTCTTATTTCTGTAGTGTTTTTCACAACTACATTAAGTCTACATCAGGATGCTTGGCAGTATCGGAGTGTTTTCTTTGTCTAGCTGAGGGTCAGGGCGACTTAATGTCTCTTGAGTGCCGTTAGGAGATCTACCTTCCCAAATGCGTATTCCGGCCTGAGTTGATCACCCATTCTGGTTTTTCTTGATCACCCTTTCTGGAAGTTCTTGATAGCTCATTCTGGTTTTAGTTGATCAGTTTTTCTGGATTTCCAGAATCAGCGATCAAGTGCCCAGAATCACTGATCAAGTATTTCCAGAATCCCCTGTAATGCATTGATTTAACTGACACCCCGGCTAATCTCTCGCCTTTTGTTGTGAGGAATCAGGCCGGTGAATGCTAAGAGGTTATCAATGCGTAAAATCAGAGAGGTGTTGCGGCTGCATCACGAGACCGGCCTGAGCCGACGTGGTGTCGCCCAAGCACTCAATATCAGTTACGGCAGTGCCGTGAACTATCTCAACCGTGCCCAGGAGGCCGGATTAAGCTGGCCACTCCCGGATGGGATTGATGAACGGACGCTGGGCAGGATGCTGTTTCCCAGCCAACCCATGACGGGACAACGGCGCTTTGCAGAACCTGACTTCACCACGGTGCATCAGGAACTTAAACGCAAGGGCGTGACCAAGCAGCTTCTTTGGCAAGAGTATCGGGAACAGTATCCGAAGGACGGCTACAGCTATGCCCAGTTCTGCCATCGTTACCTGGAGTGGTTAGGCAAACAGCAGCGCAGCATGCGACAGATCCATAGGGTCGGTGAAAAGCTGTTCGTAGATTACTGCGGACCTACCATGGCCGTGGTTAATCCGGACACTGGCGAGGTCCGGCAGGCGCAGATCTTTGTTGCTGTGCTGGGGGCATCAAACTACACCTTCGCCTGTGCATCCTGGACTCAGAACCAGGCGGACTGGCTCACGGCCCATGTAAAAGTCTTTGAGTTCTTAGGCGGTGTGCCTGAGGTGGTGGTACCGGATAATCTGAAAAGCGGCGTCAGTAAGACCCATCGTTACGAGCCTGACATCAACCCGGCCTACCAACAGCTTGCGGCACACTACGGTGTTGCTGTGATACCTGCACGCCCATACAAACCGAAGGATAAATCGAAAGCAGAAGTGGGCGTACAGATCGTTGAACGCTGGATCATGGCCCGGCTACGACATCAGACATTCTTTACACTCGCCAGTCTCAATCAGGCAATCCGCTTCCTTTTAGATGATCTGAACCAGCGACCGTTTAAGAAGCTACCGGGCTCTCGCCAGAGTCAGTTCCAGCAACTGGACCAACCCGCTTTACGGCCATTACCGGCTCACCGCTACGAGTATGCCGACATCAAGCAGGCGCGTGTTCACATCGACTACCACATCGAATATGACAAGCACTACTACTCGGTTCCTCACCATCTGGTGAAGGAAAAGGTCGAAGTGCAGGCAACCCAAAACACAGTTGCGATCTATCGCCTGGGTCATCGTGTCGCGAGCCATTCCCGCAGTTATCGACAGGGAGCGCACAGCACCTGTGCTGAGCACATGCCACGCCACCATCGCGCAATGAATGACTGGTCACCGGAGCGCTTCCTCAGTTGGGCCGGCGATATCGGGGAATCGACATGGGAAGTCGTGAACCACATCCTTCGGGAGAAGCGACACAAGGAACAAAACTATCGCCGTATCCTCGCGTTGCTCAGCAACGCTAACACGTACGGACGTGAACGCCTCAACAGCGCCTGTCACAGAGCATTGAAGATCAACTCCCCCACCCGCAGCAGTGTGGAATCCATACTGAAACAGGGGCTCGACCAAGTGCCACTGGACTGCGACAGCACCTCGCCCCAGCAGGAAGACCAGCTGAGTCTGGACTACCACGAGAACGTGCGTGGCGAAGCGTATTACCACTGAAACCGAACTGAGAATATTAATGATGATGAGACATCAAACACTCCACACCCTGCGTACACTCAAACTCACCGGTATGGCAGAAGGGCTGGAACAGCAGCTTGCCCAACCCGGTACCCATGAAGAGCTTGGGTTCGAAGAGCGACTGGCGTTACTGGTGGACCGGGAAGCCACTTACCGTCATAACAACAAGATCGACCGGCTACTCAAGGCTGCACGACTGAAACTTCAGGCCTACCCTGAAGACATCGATTACAGCCATCCCCGAGGGCTTAACCGCAGTCAGTTCGCAGACCTGCTGAGTAGCCGCTGGATACAGCAACATCACAATGTGCTAATCACAGGGCCCACGGGGTGCGGTAAAACCTATCTGGGGTGTGTTCTGGCCACTCAAGCCTGTCGTCATGGGCTCTCGGTTCGGTACTTCCGCACTTCACGACTACTGGAAACGCTCAGTATCGCCCATGGTGATGGACGCTTCACCAAGCTCATCGAGCAACTGGCAAAGACGGATCTTCTGGTGCTGGATGACTGGGGCTTGGAGAAAATGACGCTGAGTCAACGGAACGATCTGCTGGAGATCATGGAGGACCGGCACGGCTTGAGATCGACACTCATCACCAGCCAACTGCCGATCACCGAATGGCATAAAGCGATTGGAGACGCCACACTTGCCGACGCGATCCTGGACCGCCTTCTACACAACAGCCACAAGCTAAATCTGAAAGGAGAATCGATGCGAAAAATGCTGAGCGAAATGGCTGCACTTGATCAGTGAGGTTGTTACTATCGAACCCAATGCATTACGAGCTTGAGGTGATCAAGTAGTTCCGGAATGGATGATCAAGCTCGCCGGAATACCCAATCCAAGCCCCTCTGCTGTATTCGCGTTTTTCATAGACTGCGATTGAGCTTATTTATCCAACAAGCCTTTGGAGAACTTTAGGTTGGGCAATGTTGCCGCTGCGATTTGTATCTCTGCACCCGTCTGAGGGTTACGACCCGTGCGCGCTGCGCGCTGCTTAGTCGAGAATGTACCGAAGCCGACTAAAGAGACTGTGCCACCTGCTTTCATCTCGCCGGTTACAGACTTGAGAAAAGCGTCCAGCGCTTTACCTGCATCCGCCTTCGAAAGCCCTGAGTCAGCCGCCATTGCTTCAATGAGTTCGCCTTTATTCATTAGTTTTTCCTTTCAGAGTGAATATTGTTGCTCCACGCACCATTCTATCGAAATTGCGCAGTGGTTACATACCAAACGCGGTAAGCGCGTACTTTGCTGCTACACCCGCTGCGAGCACAAGCCCTGAGATAGTGGCTGCTCGTGTCGCCAGGCTGCCTAATTTACGAACTTTTTCCATTTCACACCTCGCTTAAAAGATCCACGCCAACATCAACCAGCTCACCACAAAGAACGTCAGAAAACCGATCAACATAAATTGAAGCACTCCAACCAACCCGTCACCGGCGACCAGTGCCAACACCAGCATCACCACGAGCGTGAGGAAAAAGCTAAAGATTGCGGCACTTTTTAGCCCCAACCCCTCAGAAAATATTGGATCAACAACGCCGGCCACTTGCGGCAAGAGCACGATGATTCCTGCACAGAGCACAAACACCAAACATCCGATCGCTATCGCACTGACGCGACTTGCAGACTCATCCTCGGCATGCGTCATGATCAGCTTTTTAAACGTCACGGAGCTGACTCCTCATCTGTTCAAGCTCGGCGAGTTTTTTAACACTCAAATCCAGCGACACCTCAACGACGGCATCACTCTCTCTGCGCCCCGAGGCCACCTGATACTCACCATCACTTCGTTCTACCGCTGCTTGGGCGCGTTGAACCCAATTCTGTCGCCGATCACGCGTTGTTTTGCGGCGACATTCCCCTTCAAACGCCTTAAATAGCACGCGCTTACGAAACTGCTGCGCCAGCTCAAAGGACGACAGCACAGGGCTCACACACCGGCCATCAACCAGCCAGTAAAAGCAAACCTGCGCATTGACTACATCTTTAACGAGCTGCATTAAATGCCGTCCTTGTTACCCTTAATGACATCACGGATCGAGTTTGGATCTGGAAGGCCATCTACAACCAACTCCGGCTCATCACCGGCGGTAAACACAGCAATTTTGCCCACTCCAAAAATCCGATTCATAAAGCTCTGATCCACACGCACGGTTCTTACTGAGTCACAGTCAATCTCCGTCCTCGATTTGCTAAGCAACCCACGCTCAAGGTAAATCACACCCTCTGAAACAGTTAACTTGGTCGCAGCACACTGCAGCCGCCAGAATAGAAGGAACAGGATTCCGATACCGACGGGTATCAACAGCACGCACAGTACGAACAGAAACGGGCTGTTTTTGAACATCACAGGATTAGCGGTATATGAACCGTTAAAACGACTCTCATTAGGACTGACTTGGGCAGCTGCGGTCATGACTGACTCCTTTCTAGCGGGTAATTAGCGGCGAGCTCTTCGCGCATCGCGCGATAGAGACGTATTTCTTCGTCGTGCAATTGAAGATGTGGCGAGGTCAGCACTTCGAGGGCATCCGCGATATCTGACATGGTTTCTTGGCTGTCGAGGTAGCGTCGATCTTGTCTAACAATCTCGATGGCTGCTTGCAGCAGGGGCAACCCCGCCTCTAACGACCCAGAAGCAAGGTACATAAAACCGATCTTTAGCTGGCAGGGTGCAAAGCCCGTCTTCGCACAGGATAGATAATGCTCGAAGGCTTTGTTTAGGTGCGTCGCGCTGTAGCGCTCTGCATCCATTGGCGCAGCTACCGGTTGAGTCGCCGCATCAAAATGGTACTCAGCCAAATAGATATCCGCTGGCCAATAGCCGCGTGCAGAGACATCTTGAAGCAGTGTGATTGCGCGATCCGTGCGCTCTCGCATCTTGTCCTGAGCGACATCCATAAAGAGGAGCAAGAAGGCATTATTGACGTAGGTTTCGATTGAGCGATCGTTCGTCGCCAGCGACATCGCCCAGAACCCAGCGCCTTCACCGACGAGATACGGCACACCGATTCTCTGGTCAGCAAACGGCGAGGCTGCACTGGTGGCATCCATCGCTTGAGCAAAGAGCAGAAGACTTTCAGCCCGTGAGGCCTGATCGAGCCGATCCCCAAAGAGCTGCTCCACGTCGGCTTTTGTTACTCCCGGGACGACGGGGCTTGCCGCCAAATCCGACTCGGATGCGATAGCATTTGTGGCTATCGACAGCGCAGCGCACAACGCCAAAACGTGTCTCATGCAACACTCAACCTTGGGCATTGATCAGCAACATCCTGCGCCAGCATCACTGCGACCGGCAACTCACGCATCGAACGCACCAGCGATGCACCTCGATAGATAATCACCGCCACCGGATTGGTTAAAGTATATGCCATCTCGCAGGCCAGTCGCTTGGCATTCATCAATGAAACCGCCGTAACAGCAACACGGTGGCGCTCTCGTTGCGGGCCATGGAACACATCAATAACGAACTCCTGCTGGCGCGCTGTAAAATCCATACTGATAACGGGCATCGCTTGCTTCTCTTAACTGTTTAACCGAGTGTATTCAAAAACAGCAGTGCAAAAGGTCATAAACGTTACGAACGCGTCCGTACTAATTGCCAGGTCTGCTTGTACTGGCTCAACCGAGGGGCTTGTAGGTTTAAAAAAGTGTGATATTCCGTAGGCATTAATTCCCTCGGAGAGACAAACACCATGCAATTCAACGACATCAACATTGACG
>Ga0209955_1000713_pt1 | contig 11172 bp, 13 predicted proteins | sample SalPonA_A_H2O_MG_FD_185716 | JGI IMG/M metagenome (GOLD analysis project Ga0209955, IMG submission 185716) | Water microbial communities from South San Francisco under conditions of wetland restoration - Salt Pond MetaG R2A_A_H2O_MG (SPAdes)... | ecosystem: Environmental > Aquatic > Non-marine... | reverse complement strand
GTGTGGCTGCGTATATCGATACGCTCAGCGAAGCGCAAAAGGTGCTGGTTGATCAGGCGACATCAATGCTTTTTCCAATAGCGAAAGATGTGAAGATTCAGATGGAGTTCAACCCAAGTACTGTTAGTGAGTACCGTTTGATCGGCTACGAAACACGCAACCTAAAAAACGAAGACTTTGCTAACGATAAGGTCGATGCTGGCGATATTGGTGCAGGGCATACCGTCACTGCAATCTACGAGATCACACCGGTTCAAAGTGACAGCGGACTGCTACCGAGCAGCCGTTATACTGAAACTGAGCGCTCTCGCCATGACCCTAAAGCGAAAGAGTATGGCTATTTGAATCTCAGATACAAACTGCCAAAAGAGGGCGTTTCTCAGTTGATCTCCCAGCCAATTATGATTGGCTCAGTCGACAAGCCAAATGACAGCTTCAACCGTGAAACTAACTTCGCAACGGCGGTTGCTGGTTTTGGACAGCTCCTCACCGGTGGGAAGTACACGGGAGATTGGAGCTTCGACAGTGCGTTAGAGCTGGCACAGGCTAACAAAGGAGAAGATCTGTACGGATACAGAACTGAATTTGTTCAGTTGATTCGCAAAGCTAAGTTGGCCGAAAACCGCTAAAGCCAGCGAGATCTCTATGAGACTTATTGATTGCCATTCAATAAACGTGTTCATCAATAAGCGGCCTATTTTTTCCCAATATCGAGGTAAAAGCTGCGCGATATAGACGGTAATAGTTCGATCTACACTAGAATGCATTAGCAGGGTGCTTAGATCGTGTAGGCTTTCAGCTCATTAAGATATAGATCTAGGACAGTGGATTGATCCAGACACAGCGCTACACGGTTCTAATGGTTGTTGTCTTGGTACTTGTGGCCATCTCGTGGTCTCCAAGTACCTACGATGCAGCAACGCTTCAGATCGACAATTCATTGGGGAACGCGGCGATTGTCTATGGGATAAGTCGTAGTTTAAATGCAGTTATTTCAGTGCTTCAATCGACTGAAGTAAGCGTCGTTGTCGCCACTGTTACCATCGGTGAAATCCTTGACCCCCTGAATGATCTCATTGAGCGTTTTTCCGATCTAATGACTGTTGCCCTTGGGTCACTCGCACTCCAAAAACTCTTCCTCGAACTGACAAGCACATTGCTGTTTAACATCCTGATCACTGCTTCCGGTGCCATCGCGCTTCTCACATTGAAGTTTCAAACCGCGTGGCACCGCAGCGCCCTCGGGCTGTTTGCGGCTACCGTATTTATTCGACTGTCACTTACAGCGGTAGTGCTGATTAATGGTAAGCGCCCAAGAATCAGCACCTTTTTATAGAGCCCAAGCTTTTGCAGACTGATTCCTGAGTTCATAAGTAGGAGTCAAAGCATGTCGAATACGGAGTTATCTTACTGGCAGAATCAGGTGGCTGAGTGGCAACACTCCAACCTATCAGTTGCGTCATACTGTCGGCGACACCAGGTTAAGTATCACAAGTTTCTATATTGGCGCAGTAAATTGGATAGAAGCTCGCTCTCTGAACCGTTGGCAAAAGAGGTATCAGGGTTTACACGGGTAGTTTCCCAACGAGTTGATGTCAGCGAGTCTACGACCTCACAGCCAGCGTTAGCCGTTACGCTACCCAATGGGATCAAGGTTGACGGTTTGTATGCGAGTAATATCTCGTTGCTTGGAGATATTCTGAGGCAACTGTAATGAGACCACGATATCTGCGACCGTCTTATGACCTGCCAGAGATCTATCTCTATCGCGAACCCGTCGACTTCCGCAAACAAGCCAATGGGCTGGCGGTACTGATTGAGCACGAACTGGGGCGAAGCCCATTCAGCGGTGCGCTTTACGCATTCACTAATCGTCAGCGCAATAAGATCAAGTACCTGATGTGGGAAGATAATCCCGCCGGGATTCAAGTTCCTAGATCTCGGGCTGCCGCCGCTCGATGCGACAAGACTTTTGGTTGAACGGTGTGAGGCCGTTACTACGTCTGAAATGACGCTCAAGAGTAAGGTTCTTCACGGTTACTCTTGCGGAGAGTTCAGAGGATACGATGTCGATATCAATCTCCACATGACACACGAGAGGATTGTGACGATCGACACTGAGATTGCTCGGTCAGATGACTCGTTGCTCAGTCTTCTCGAGCATTTTCTGGATAAGGATGACTTCTTTGGTAACAGCTCACCGGAATCTGTGTGTCCAGAGTTAGATACATTGCGTATTAAAGATGTTTGCATAGCTCGAGGTAGTCGAGATACCTCATACATCTACTCCTATGAACAACGACTCATCGAGGGAAGTAGTCCGCCCAAAGCAGCCGGCCTATACCGAATTAACATAGTCGCCGGCCGGAACCGTGTTCAATATATGAACCCCACGCCAAAGTCGGAACCCTCTCCACCGCGTGCATGGAAAATGGGCCCATGAGCAACAATTACATTCGGTTACGATCGGTGGCTCATCGTCAGTGATTATCACCAATCGTATGGTGGTGACTGGTACAATGAGGACAACGCCTTCCTGCTGCTGATGGATGGCAAGCCCCTCAAGCTCTGCTTTGAGCGAAAATCAGACGACTCTGCCGGCCAACTGTCTTTCTGTCGTGAAGGCGTCTCATATGGCTACGTTGAGTCTGAGTCTGGCAATGAAACGGTTGTAATTGATGCGCGGGATCTATCCAGAGAGACCTTTTTAATCAACGACATGCTCGCTCGGGGGTTGGAGCTTCAGGCGATTCTTGGTGTTGAAGACTTTGAGGTCTGGAACGTCCTTGAAAGAATGTCCGCCAATTAACAGTAGGTTGGACTACTAGCGTTTACTTGGCGCGATTTAACCGAGCAAAGTTTTCACAACCTTCTTGCCACTGCCCGTCGCAAGCATCGCCGTACAATTCCTTCGCTTTCGCGCTGTCTTGTCTCACGCCTAAGCCATCTTCATACATCTTACCTAACGCATTCTGAGAGGCCGCGTCGCCTTGCTCTGCGGCTTTCAAGAACCACTCTGCGGCTTCAAAGTAATTCTGCTTTACGATAGCGCCCTCGGTGTAGATGCGCCCAATATTTAATTGCCCGGTTGCGTTACCCTGTTCGGCGGCTTTTAGAAACCATTTGAAAGCCTCCTCTGAGTTTTGAGGTACCCCCCAACCGCTTTCGTACATGCCCCCTAGATATATTTGGGGCATCGGAAGTCCCTGTTTAGCGGCTTTCATGAACCATTCAAAAGCCTTATTCCAATCCAGGTCTGCCCCAGACCCATCGAAATAAGCGAGTCCCAATCTATACTGCGCATCCGGATTACCTTGTTCTGCTGCTTTGCGATACCAGACTGTGGCTTTGGAGAGGTCTAGTTCTACACCCAATCCAGCTGAGTAAAGGTCGCCGAGCTTTCTTTGAGCCCCTGCATGCCCTTGGTCAGCGGCGCGCCGAAACCATATCGTGGCTTCAAGGAAGTCTTGCGGTGTGCCTTGACCGTATAAGTGAGCTAAACCCAGATTATATTGAGCTGATAGATTACCCTTGTCCGCAGCTTTTTTAGCCCAAAATACCGCCTTCCGGTAATTTTGCTCCGCTCCGTCGCCATTGGCGTATCGGGTAGCGAGCTCCGATTGCGCTGGTATGTCGCCCTGTTCTGCTTTAGCAATTATCTCGGCTGTCGAATCATTAGCTATGGCGCCATTTGGCGTAACCGCCTTAAAACACATCGCAGCGATTAGAATTAGGATATTTGGTTTCATTGGCATACCTCCGCGGTCTTGGCAGATTAGCATGAACGCGTTGATTCCTTACAGTTACACATTGTTAGGCTCCCTAGTCCGTGACTCAAAGCGTTGTTCCGTATTCAAATCGCCTTAGTTTTTTATTTAACTCTCTATCAACTCCTCCCGCAGAATCTCCCAGTCGTCCGGCGCTTCGATACCAATGCGCACTTTGCCGCCTCGTATATCTAGGACTTTAATCTCTATATCTTCGCCGATGCGGATGGTGTTGTTACGAGTGTCGCGTGTGAGAATCAACATAGTCCTAGCTCCATCTAGTAATCCAGCGCTGCCTTGCGCCGGTTCTTTAAAAGGTAGAATATGAATTCGGTTCACGAAAGTTGGAGCCGGTCCTAACTTGATGCACCGTGCTCTTCTTAGGCATAACAACAAAATTGCGAGATCGATAATGCGTAACATAATGATTGTTTTGGGGTGTTGCGCTATTGCCGCTTGTAATTCGCAGCCTATTGTTAACACCACGGTAGACAATGAGCCTCAAAATGCTGTTTATCAAGTCGATCAAAGTATCTACGAAATCGAGATGCCGGCTACCTGGAAAGCCGTTAAAAACTACACTCGATATCACGCTGCTCAATCACAACAATCCGACTCAATAATCCAGTCGCGATTACGTGAATGCATAAATCTGTGGAAGGCCCCCAGAGTGACGCGGAAAAACGATCTAAAATACAATCTGTGTTTAAGCACTATCGTTGACGCTGCTATAGCAGATAGAAAAGATATTCCTCTAGAGGTACTACTCACGTGGGCAAACAGCGCAGACGATCTGCTGTACTTCGTTCCTCCTAGAGCCGGTACAGATGGCTTTTTCCCAGAGGGCTATGTTTTGCCCTCTGGAGCAGGTGTTTTAAGTTATTGGTATGCAGTGAATTATGATCATCTCAGTCTGAAAAAGGCCGAGCGGGATAGGATAGATACATACCTCACTCAAAAATTGATGGAGCAGTCCTTCCCCCCGCTTGACGGGAAGCACAGAACTCCCTGCGATCTTGCTCGCCCATGGAAAACCACTCTTGCTACAGCCGCCAATTCTTGTGGCAGTATTCGCTGGAAGGTTGCATTAGGCGAACTAGCGCTTGGTTTAAAGCTCGCCAATAAAGATCTATTCGATAAGGGGATCGATGATCTAGTTTTCAATTTAAGCATGATCGATCAAGAAGGAATCTTCGTTACTTATGCAGCGAAAGGGGGTAAAGCCTTTGGGTACTACAAAGATGGTCTTCAGTTCATGAGTCACTATGTAGAGCTCTTCAAAACGCTAAATTTTGACTTTCTTGAGTACCGTCTCCCACATGGTCGAACCGTTAAAGAATACTTTGACAAGACGTATGAAATACTACGCGCGGATTTTCACCTAATGGATCGGTATGCGCGCATCAACAAAGGAGCTGGATCATATCCATTCGAAAAAGTGAAGAACCTGAGTCACTCAGAGTTTATCTCCAAAACTAACACTGAAAATACTGTCTTCAACTGGCAGGATAACGATAGCTCGTTTTATATGCTCGCTCCGGAATACGTGGAGAGGTACCGATCGGACTTGAAGGTAAAGCCCTTATACACAAACACCGGCAATGGAGGCTTTTTTGGTGCCTATGTATACGCAATACATCAAGGTAACCGATAATCACTTATTGGGATCAGCTAACGAGAATACTGGACAAAGGTGATTCTTTCGGTGCAGACGTAAAGCGACATAGCGTAGTCTGAATCACAGCCGCTTGCCCCTTTCTATTCAACTTGGACCTCTCCAAAATATCCAATTGCTGGGTTATGTTGACGATTGCACCTGATGATATGCGACCAACGAGGTCGAAGTGTTACTGGGTCCCTCGAGCCCCACCCTCTCCGGGTTGATTCTAGCCCCGCGATTAGACTCTGCGAGGCGTTTTATTTTCTGGTTTCATGTCCATTGTATGCTACTTTGAATCTATGAATACTCAAGGCATTCGGCCCACATTCTGTACTGCTGAAGTGTGCGAACTCTTCGACATTCACCCGAATACACTGAAGTTATGGATTAGCGGCGGCTGCCCGATTGAGGAACGAGGTTCTAAGGGTCGCGGTAAGTCACACAGATTCTTCTTGGGGGATGTGATGGGTTGGTTGTGTGATCGAGAGGTACTACGAAGTCTGTGCCGCCACTCACAAGCTTACAGACTGCGCCACTAATCGTGCACCGAGGCTGGGTCAAAAGCCCTATAATCGAAATGGCCAATCTTCCTAGTCTCATTTTAAATATTTTTTCATTCACCAAGCTCGGAGTCTGAAAACGGCCCCCTGAAACCCAGGTAGTCGCCAAGGCTTTCGTAATACCCTGACCCTGGATTTTTAATTTTTTCCATACCGAATACATCCTCCCGGATAGATTGACTTCTATTTTCAATTTCTTCGATATAGAGCTCCCTAATTTGCACCCACTGTTCCTCAGTCAAAATTTCCTCTACAGGGTAAGGAATTCGCAAATACTCTCGAAGCCACTCTATTTTTGTGTGGTCGAACCTATAATAGAAATCATCATTTCGATATGTGTACTCTGCATAATCATCGCCCCAAAAGGATATCGGCTCTAAGTGCTCGAGATTGCGATGATAACTGAAGTCACTTGGTCCCAATGTAGGTGGCTTTTCGGCGGGCTCGTTCTCAGGGTAATCATCCTGAAGCATTGCCTCTAAGAGTTTTGCCTCATAATTATCTGCCCAATCTTTATCAAAAATACTAGGTTCAGGGATTTCAGACAAATAACGTGTCATCAGATAATCGATAACAACCTCATCACTCCCCACAGAAACACGTTCGACGAAATCTGGTAACGATGAGAGGTATCGTTTTATTTTATTTTGATCGGCCTCGTGATCTGCAGTTCTGGGCAAAGCTACAAGCACCAGCAGTCGATTTAATTTCGTTTCACAGAGGCGATGCCAACAGCTTGACGAATTCAACTCTATCTGTGACCTCTCTTCATCAGTCAGAGTAGCCCAAAAATGATAGAACTCGTGGACACTCAAGTTCTTAGTCTCTTCACCAAAAACAAACCACATATCGCGCGTATTATAAAAAACCTCTTCGAGGTGGATTTTCTCTAGGCTGCTTCCACGCGCCGAGACAACTAGAGATTTGTCGGTATTATCGTCTACTGAATAGAACGGCACGTCCGTTATCGGAACACCTTCAGTTGACTTGCAGAAGAGCAACAGAAACTGATATTTTTGCATGTCAGTAACACCTACAAGTATCTTGTTAATCCGAAAGAACGATGTTTACTCGGCTTTAAATTACTATTTAGAGGGAGAAGCGAAGAGCACTTAATTTCCCGAGGTATTATTCGTCAAGGGCTGACGTTTTCATCATTCAAATCTTTCCAAAAGCTATAAATCCGCCGACTGATTAGAGCCATCACTTTTCACGGCGCACTGGCATAATCAAATGTTTTGAACTGCGTCCAATCATATTTACGCATTTCTAGACCAGAATGTTGGATGCCTTGGAGAACGTCATCTAGGGCAGCGGTATCATCAATTAAGCAAGCCATCATGGGTTTTGCTGCTAGCGACCAATGCTCGCGCATTGACGCATTCTCAGGATGAAGTGAATCTAGAGCAAATGTCGTGAACTCCACGTCGATTGCCCTTGCCGCTTGGAAAAGATCTGAAAAGTATGGAAATACAGTAAGTCCGAGTAAAACAGAGCCGTACATTTGGCCGTATGTAGATCCGAGGGTGTCGGTATATTCCTTGAACTGCTCTATCGGGATACCGGTGTTTTCGACCATCCGCCGATAGAGCGAGAGGGTTGCTACTGGATTGATAGCGCACAGGTACTCCAGCATTGAAATATCCTCAAAAACCTCGTCAATGCTCTCCCGTAGCGGGCGCTCGTAATCCTGCCTTGTGCGGGGCGGAAGCTGTGATATCTCAAATCCCCCCATAGGACCAATCATTACATTACCGGTCAACATAGCGTTGACACATGGTGTGTTCCAACTAAAAATCTGCAAACGGGATGAGAGAGATGCCTGGCCATCGAATTTGGATAATGAATGATTCAGATAAGTTCTTAGAGACTGTTCGTACCATAGAGTCTGAGGTATTAAGGGAACAAGTTTTTGCTGTTTCTCCCCTAAAGAAGCAATCAGTTTTTTGTCGAAATCAACTAATTCTTCTTGTACCTCTGAAGAACAACTAATAGCCGAACTCGACGAGTCGTCTGTAAAAACCTTTTTAGTATATTCGTCGTAGGGGTCGTGGCGTTCATCAATGACGTCAAGTATCGTGATTAGAGCTGTCGATATTTCGTTGATAGCATCTACAGAATCACCATTAGACCAGCCGAACAGATGTGAATAGCGTTTGTAAATTTCTTCGGCAATCTCTGAGCGATCGATGCCTCCAATCTCATACCATAGCGTATTCAGAGTTTGTGTCACTACATCATAACGATCGACCCAAACAAGATCGTCTTCAACAATCCGCTTTAAATCAGCATCCTCAGCTATTTCGGCGTCTTGAACTTTCATAGCGAGTACACGATCACCGTTTATGAGGGGCGCTTCACTTACAATATATTCGATAAAATCGTCTATGGCGTATAAATCCAACTCTGAGTTGGGCATCCATGTCGGAATCGACATCTCGAATACCTCTCCTGCATCGAGATTTCGCGAGCGTTTTGTTCCTTTGACTCGGACGCTTATCCTTGTGATTTGCATATTTTCTACCCTTCGGCTTTTAACCTAGTCTTCACGCGGTCGCATCACATTCATCGATATACCCCCACCTCCGTTCACAGCGCTTGGTAGTTTGGAAATCTGTTTTCTATTCTGTCGCTTTTCCCGTAGCTATCAGTATCCAAGGACAAAATCCTTTTGGCATCTGGGGTTAGCTTGTTATGGCCGGCAATTGTAAACAACCGGAACAAATCTCCGTCATCTATGGAGACTAAAAGTGTAGAACCCTCTCGGAGCTGTCCCTGTATAAGAATTGTAAAAAATAGCTCCAGTTCTGTGTTCACGTGCAGAGCCCTAACCTCACCGTTACTCTGAAAAGCCGGAGTGGCGGTTAAATTTCTGAAACAAGCATCAGGTCGACCTCCGGCTGGGTGCTGGAAGCCGAAGCAAATCGAGACGTTGGAGCTATCTTCTCTGACATTGGTAAAGATTTGATCGAAATAGTATTCATCGCCAACACTGAAAAAAGAGACCGAGCGTTCGTCAATTCGAATTACGCTCCCGCCGTCCTTGTCAACCCATAGATCTGCAATCGCCTCCGTCGCAAGAAAGCAGAAAAGAAAACTCAGAGCTGCCCAGTGCATCAGTCATTACCGTGGAAGTCTGTGTGAAGCTCAGTGTTCAAATCTAATTTGTAGAACCACTCGTCTCTTGTCCATTGTGTCGAGCCCTTTTTGTTCCAGGTCGCCCAAACTACAGGCTTATCAATTAGGTCTTGGGCTACTTTTCTCATCAGCGGAATATGTCTTCCAAACGCTCCACCCATCTTAGGGTTGATGGTGGTTATGCCATTGGTTATCTCGAGAACGAGGTAGATACTTGTATTTCTGAAGCCCAAATCTAGACCAATCTTTTCCTCCAGCCCCACTAGCGTCCAAACTGCATCAGTCCCGCGGTCAACACTATCCTCGGCGTTTTGATCCAGTTTATTGGAGACATCCATTATGTAATTATCGACTGCGTCATCATTCTCATGGTCAAGGTACTGGGCCCAAGCATTCTTGAGATCTGTAAATGAGTTAACCTTTATTTTCGATTTGTGTTTAGCGAAGACACCTCCCACGTACCAAAGGCCATTCTTGCCCCTATAAGTCGTGAATGCCTCGCTATATTTTCGACTCATGCGCTTGGCTGCATTATCGGCATCGTTAGGATTCGAAAATGAGATTTTCCCTTGGTTCATATTCATTATAGATCGCCTTATCTAAACCTGTATTCGCTTCGAAAGCCCGGATTTACTTGTCCTGACGAGATGCGTTTTCGTCCAACTCCAAATTCCAAGATACACTAAGAAGCACTGTTCGATCCAACTATAGAGATTTAATTTTGAAGTCTACGGAGAGAAACGAGTGAATATTGCAGTAGGTCAAGCGCAATCGCCGTTAACTCAGATCGTCGGTGCGCCTATTATATTTGCAAACAACTGCTCCACACCTGCACAAATAGTGCGGGATGCTCGATATATCATCTCGTTTTTTATACATTTTTGCTCTACAAATCGGACAGTTAGGAATCGTTGGATCATTCAATACGGTTTTCTTTGTCGTTTTTTCTGCTTGAGAGCTTTGTGATACCGAGGACTTACAAGCTTCGGCCTTTGAAGTTTGGCGAGTGATAAATGCATCTCTATCTTTGATAACCTGACTTTGGTGTTGACGCTCAAGTAGTCGGTGAATTTGATATCCAGATACTGAGCTAATCAATAAACTGAAGAGCATTACTAGATTCGTCGGAGTTCGGTTGACACCGCCATGGTAGGAACAAGCTCCACGCTTTCCAAGAGAAGGGGATGCCCAACCATCGTTACAGACAGTGGGACCAACGATTGACTTACCAATATAAAGACACAAAACGAACGTTGCGATGGCAACTAGCACAGCGATTGTGATCCTGTTCTTTATAATCATTTATATACCAGTCCACTTTTCAGTGAGCCATAAGGGCTAAATATCAAACTTAACTCGCTCGCTGAATTCAAGCACTGCTTTTTCACCACGCAGATCGTACAGTTTAGTTGTCTCGATGCTTTTGAGTCCGACCCACTGAGCAACGTCGTTAATTCCTTCGTCCTGGTCGAGAAGCTCTGTAATCAGGCTTCGTCTAAAATCATGAGGAGAGACTCCGTCTAAGCCCATCTCGATCGAGCGACGCTCAACTACATCTGCAATTCCCATCACCACTTAACGCAGTGCGATTGATCTGATTCCAGCGGTTAATGCGGCAGAAGAGAGGGTCAGTTTCATTCGGTTGGTATTCGTCGATCCATGTTTTCAAAAAAGGCCTGAAGGGCGGAGGAATCGGAACCAGCCGTTCATTTGACGCCTTTTACAGAGAAATTATCGATTGTTCTGAGTGTAGCAGGCATTAATCGATTTTTCAGAATGCTTATCGTGTTCAAGCGAAGCATCAAACCGCATAGGAAGCGCACGTCCCAACCCTTTTCTCTATTCGATACTAAGTCCACACCAGACGATTAGATGGATAGGAGAGGAAATTGCGCTTACACTGATTAAGGCTCTGATCAAGTAATGTAAGGACACATGACATGCATCTCTATCTTCAACCAGAGGTTGCTTCAACATTCTCGCTGGCAGCACAACAAAACGCTTATCCACTTGTTAAACGCATTCTGATCACTGCTTCAGATGTCGA
>Ga0209955_1000712_pt1 | contig 11192 bp, 5 predicted proteins | sample SalPonA_A_H2O_MG_FD_185716 | JGI IMG/M metagenome (GOLD analysis project Ga0209955, IMG submission 185716) | Water microbial communities from South San Francisco under conditions of wetland restoration - Salt Pond MetaG R2A_A_H2O_MG (SPAdes)... | ecosystem: Environmental > Aquatic > Non-marine... | reverse complement strand
ATTTTGACCGGTAACAGAACCGCGCTATCCTCTGCACGGTGACGCCAAGAAGCTCCGTTCTGATACTCTCGGATCCAACGGGTGAGTTGGTTTTGATTAACGTTGTGGCGTTGAGCCACTTCGGCGATTGACTTGTCTGAATCGAGCGCGGCTTTAACCATTGAGATCTTCTGATGCGATTTGAACGAGCGGCGCGGCAAGTGAGCATGATTGTTCATTTAAGTTCCCATCTAAAATTAGATGGGCATCTAACCACGGACGTTTAGTTTCCGGCAGGGTGTAGTCGGTGGACGCTTACGGATGATCTGCATATCTGGCTTGATCAGACACTTCGGATCTGCTCAAAAGGCTCGGCACTCGGCAAAGCCATTAACTACGCCCGTAAGCAGTGGGACAGTCTGACGCTGTATCTGAACGACGGTCGCGTCGAGATCGATAACAACGCTGCCGAGCGTGCAATCCGTCCTCTGGCGTTGGGTCGCAAGAATCATCTATTTGCGGGGTCTGAGGACGGAGGTCACTGTGGCGCCGCACTCTACAGCATCATGGGGACTGCGAAGCTAAACGGCATAGATCCTAAGGCGTATCTGACAGCCGTGCTGAAGCGAATCAACAATACCATGGCTTCGGATGTCTCCAGCCTCTTGCCTTGGAACATCGATCTTACCAACTCACAGGTTGACGAAGCGATCTAGGGTGTAAGCAGTCCACGCTTACCGATGACGACACTCGAGCGCATAACCAACTATCCGGTTTCGATGCAGTAAATCAACGCTGCAGGCAAGACGTTAACACGTGTCGTGGTGGGTCCATTCCCAGCGAATGCAGCAATCGAGCAGGTACGTAATCAGATTCAGAATGCGGGTCTTGGGCGTCCATTTATCAAGATGCTGCCCTAGGCAGACCGGCGGTTGCTAGGGGAGCGCTCTCTAATCGTAGTTAAAGCGCTCGCACAGCAGTCTGTCGTCGCTCACACCCCGAACTTTTAGGTAGGTCTCAACCGCCTCCATCATCGGAGCTGGACCGCAGAGAACAAAGAGCCAAGACTCCAACTGTTCACTGTTGAGACACCCATTCAACATATTGGCATCGACTATGCCGACAGTACCCTCAAATCCGGCCTCTGGCTCCTGCACCACGAAGGTCGTGTCGACGCAAGAGAGTTCGTCTGCGCATACAATCTGACTCCCTTCACGGTTGCCGTAGATAACTTTAAGTTTGCGCGCGTCTTTGGTTTGCTGCATCTGCCGCAAAATACCGAGTATCGGCGCTATTCCAACCCCTCCAGCAATCAGGACAACGCCCGGTTCCTCGCGTCCATCAACCGTCAAGCTTCCATAGGCGCCATCAACGTACGCCGTTGTGCCGACCTCTATTTCGCTTAGTGTCGATGTGAAGTCCCCAAGCTCCTTGATCACAAAACTAAGTTCACTCCCGGATGCGGGTGCCGAGGCGATCGAGAAGGGATTTTCCGCAATAGAGAGCGCCGAACGTCCCACCTTAATCCAGGCAAATTGCCCAGCCTTGTAAAACAGTCCATCATGACCGGCAGGTTGCAGGCAAAGCTGCCACTGCTTATCAGTAAGCCGCTCAAGCCGAGAAACCTTCCAGGGTTTATTGCGCTGTCTTATAGGAACCAACAGATAGCGGTAGACTAGGCTCAACAAGGCTAGAACAGTTAAAACCTGCCAGAGCAGCGCCACATTCTTGTGCATCGCATAACGCCCAGCCTCAAGCGTATGGTGCAACAATAGCAGCGCTATAGCCGCCGCCAGAATTCCATGCAGACGCCGCCATACCTCATAGCGGTAGTCTAGCGCCGAGCGCCAAACCGCCAGAACAATGAGCGCGGGTAACAGTACCAATGCAACAACACCCGTAGCTATCGCTGCGAATTCAGACGTCACAGAGAACTCGCGACTGCTATCCCAAGGGAATAACCCACCTGACGGAGTGGACTCATAAAAGAATGGGTGCAGTAGCGCCGCAGAGAGCGCAAGCCAACCGATGATACGGTGAAAGCGCATGGTCGCATCCATACCAACCCGCTCAGAGAAGGACTTCATACGCCCAGAGAGCGCAAACTCTGAGAGAATCATCGCAAACGCTAGCATCCCTAAAATGGTGCCTAGCTCCTGCAATATATCTCGCGGGTTGCCGAAGTAGTGCCACGCGAAGAGTAGTGGGCTTGCAATAGCAAGCGCGTAGAGCCCGAGTAGTACGGTAAGTCTGAAATGCATGCTCTACGCTCCTTTGTATAGTCTTAGTCTAGAAGCTAGACTCCCTTACAATAAAGGCTAGCGCAGAATTAATATACGGGGTTATGTAAGCTTGCGGAGTCCCACTAATAATAACTTTACCCCTCATAACTTGCGACTCCCGCTGAAACCCCGGGTCAACAATCTCTAGAGTTACACGGTATATCGCACGCTCTGGCTGCCAGCCAGTATCCGTGGGGCGGGCTTCAATATCCCCCCCCTGAGCCGCGACTAAAAGATGATCTTGAAGATTACGTGTGCTTTCAGACGCAACCGCCTTGACCCTCAGGTTAACTGGCAACTGAGCCGGATCTTCTGGCAAAAACCTAGAGCTATCTCCGACTGCAATACGAGCAACCTTCTCCTCACTAAGGTAGGTCACCACCTGCCATGAACTTTGATCGAATAGATGGCCAATGAGAACGTTTTGACTCAACCAATCACCAACCCTAAGGTCGGGATCGAGCGCTTCAAAAGTGCCCGACATTGGAGCTCTTATCTCCAGTTTGTCCATTTTCTCAAGGATAGAATCAACCTGTGATTCAACCTTAACCAAATCGGCTTCTGCCTGGCGTAGGTTTGCCTGTAACTGCTCATCAAAAGATGCTTGCTTTGTTTGCCACTCAAGCAACTCTCTTCGAGCGTCTAATTGAGCCAGTTTTAGCTCCAGATCGGGGCTAGAGAGCTTCAGTAATAGTTGGTTTTCAGCAACTTTAGAGCCGCTACGCGGTGGCATAATATCTATCTGCGCAGCTTCAGAGCTGTAGATAGAACGACTTATTTCTGGGCTCATCTGGGCCATACCGGTTACTCGAGAGTCGAATGGCACGACCAAGACGACTCCCAAAACCACTAGCATCAGAAGAGTAAAGTAGAAGCGAGGCTGAGTGAGAGCCCGAGGCACGAGGCGCACCCAAACCTTCAGCTCTCCGAAAAGCGGTTTAAGTATGAACCAGTAGATCTCTATCCACGCCAGTATTGGCCCAAGGGGCTTGGGCAATAAGTAATAAACTAGCGCGGCAATCCCAAGAAAAAGGAAAAAGCGATAGATCCAAGTTACGCTGGCAAAAATAATCAAAAACCTTCGCAGCGATGAGCTGAAATATTCAACGGAGTCAGAGTTGAATCCAAAAAGTTTTCGGCGGATTATATCCTTTGCCTGTTCGAATGAGCGCTGATGAAGGTTTGGTGTATCAAGCCAATCCATCAACAAGAAATAGCCATCAAAACGTAAAAAGGGAGTAGCGTTAATAATTACTGTAGAAATCCAGGTTGTTGTCGCATACAGGAACGCGATCTCTCTGAGCTGACCATCCGGTAAAAGCGACCACGCTAAGGTGGCCCAGCATGCAACATACAACTCAGTAATTATACCCGCAGCACCCACGGCCAAGCGGTCGCCTCGCCGACGCAGCTTCCAAGCATCATTAACATCGGTATACGCCATCGGAAACAATACAAGAAATGCGACCCCCATGGTTGGAACTCTGCAGCCCTTTGATTTCGCCACATAGGCGTGACCAAATTCATGAATTATCTTAACTGAGATGAGCGCACTCAAGTAACCGGCAAGGCCCGCGAGACTCAGGGTATCGACAAACTGACCAACGAACGCATCCCATTGGCGAATAGCGCTTATGCCACCTATAAAAGCGATGATAATGGTTAGAAAGGCGAAACCGCGGGACAAAAGCCACTGTATATACGGCAAGGTAGCAGTCACAAAAGCATCACAGCGAAGTAGTGGCAATCGAAAGAATAGATAGTGGTGAAGTAGCCAAGTTAGCCAGGAGCGCTTTCGGCCCATTCTCAACTTAGTCAGTAACTCAGTACCCTGCTCTGAGGCTGCTGATGCGAGCTCATGCCGTTGTAAAAACTCCCCAACCGCCTTTATATCCTCTTCATCAACCCTCACTGCGCGCCTTGAATTGACTTGATCGCATATTTTTTTCGGGTCACCGAGCGCCCAATGACACAAGATCAGGTAGGTTTGCCAATCGATCTGGAAAAATTGATTTCGAGCAGGATCAAGTAACGTCCAAGCGGGAGAGCCATCTCTGTGGTCGGCACTTGGATAAAGGCGCAAATCATCACGCAGTGCGGGTACCATTATTAGAATCCAACCCAAGAACGAAGAGCGGCTAGCGGGCGGCGAAGCACCCAGTAAGCAACACTCACCTGATCTCCAGCGATTTTAAGCGTGCCCTGTGCACCCAACCGAACCAGTGTCGTATCAGTAATTGAGGCTCGAATTCTGTATGCGAGAGTGCCCTCGTTACGTGGCAATGCCTCATGACCCAGGTAGCGAAGCTTCCCAGGAACTGGGTTAAGAGGTTGAGAGTTTAGAAACAGAGTTACTTCATTCTCGGGTTGAAGCTCAATAAGGTCCGTCGGGCTGAGCCACGCTTCAATTTCAACTTGGCCCGGCTGTGCGACAACCATTATTTTTTCGCCGGTTTGGACTGGCCTACCCAACCATTCGCTCGGGTCATCGAGTAGAACGATGCCGGATGTTGGAGAATTTATGTCAGTTCGGTTTAGTAACTCATCTGTATATGCGATCTCGGCTTGTTTCTCTGCAATCTGGCCCTCAAGCAGACGAATACGCGGGCGTAACCGAGGGTCAGTCAAAACCTGCTGCGATACTTGGCGAAACTCAACATTAAGGCTATCTAACTCTCTTGAAGCAATTTTCACTTGCGATTCAAGTTCTCGCTTATCAAGCGAGTAGAGTCGCGCATCCGCTGTTATCTCTTCATTTGGTTGCACAAAGATATCTGCAACAACACCGTCCATTGGTGCACGAATAACCTGAGGGTTTAGGGGAACAACCTCTGCTGTTGCAAGAACTGTGAGACGAACCGGAACAAACAATAGGGCGACAATAGAAACCACGCTTAGCCAGCGAAACAGACGCCAACGTGTCCATGATGACTCTCCAAGCGCGAGTATCTGCTTCTTAACGCTCGTTTGACTATGCGCATATGCCAACTGATAGCTCGCACTCCAGGAAGACACCCATTCGCTGAGTATTCCTAGTTCAGTGTCGCCCCAATACTCATCACGGGTAAGCAGTACCCATCCTATAATGCTCCGGCCTGCAGCGCGCAGAGGCAGTGCAACAGTTTGTGCAGCAAACCACTCAGGATCAGGCTTCAAACCCCACTCACTCAACAAGGCAATGCTCAATCGATGGAAAGGTGCGTCTGTGTCGAGTGCCGAAAAAGCTCGAAAAACCTTACTCAAGTACTGAATATAAGGTGAGTTTTTATCGGGTTCAACAAGACCAGAGTGGGATCTTACACCGGAGTTTTTAAACCACAACGCAGCCTGGCGGTAGGAGACTAACCGTTGAGATTCATTTACTAACAGGAACTCCAGCGCGGGACACTCCGACAAATCCCTTGCCCGTCGTTGCAACTGCAGCAAAGCAGCAAGTTTTTCTGGAGCCAACTGTCGTTCTTGATTCTGGTTAGTCACTTATACGCTACGCTCTGTATCACTGGCTTTCAAGGATACTGCCACTCATGCCTGGAAATACACCCTCAGCATCACCCAACAGACGGGCGAACACCTTTGTTGTCTGGGTTAAAGGATCCGCTTCAACAGCGTGGGCAGTTACCTCAGCCGCAACCGTTCGATTGAGGTCTTCGACGTAAAGCTGAATCTCTTTCCCTAGCGTATAACCGGACAGACTTAAAGTCGGCACAATGAACGTTGCTCGCAAATTAGTCAGATCGTAAAAGCGAAAAAGTGGATCCCCGAGCTTTGCAAAGCTGTGTGCCGTCGCCACTACTTCACCCACAACACCGGTAAAGGGTGCAGCTACAGCACAGTTAGACAGTTCGACCTTTAAGTATCTGAGATCAGCCTGCGCCATCTGCTTCTCTGCGTCCGACGTCGCAACTTGGATATCACTGACCGAACCCAACTCTTTTAACCGAAGGTTGGAACGGTGCCTGGCGTTGGCAGCGTCCAATTGCGCCTTCGCTTTGGCGATTTGAGCATCTTTAAGGCGACAATCGAACTCCACGGCAATCACTCCGTCATCAAGTGTATCGCCCTCTTGAATAGATAAGGTGCTGATAACCCCTTCCATAGGTGCCGAAATCAGCGTCGACAGCGGTGCTGATATCTGAAATCTAACTTCTGTACCCATCGCTAAAGCTTGAGCCGAAGCTACCTGACTAATAAGTGCTCCAACGGCTAACAGGTTAGCAAGTCGCATGGTATAGCCTCCTAAAACAAGAGTATCAAAGAGATGTATCCGCTTCGATATTTGCCGTGATTGCTAGATTGATATCGCCGGTTACACTCGCACGATTAATACCGTCTCCCTCTGACAAACCAAGACTCGCTCGCAAACGTCCGCTAGCCTCATAGACCTGAGCGACCGCCTGATAGTAGCGCACCGTCGAGAGAATTTCAGTCACTGCAGAGCCAATTGTAGTGAGCTCATCGCCAGCCTGGTTTTCTTCTAGGTCACGAGCCAAACGAGCTAGGTTAGTGTCTAATTCTCGGATATCAGTGGCACGCTCAAATTGACGCAGAGAGTTGTGATATTGCTGACTGGCTAGATGGACCTGAGATAGAACCGCCATCTGCATCGCAATTCTGCGAGACTTTGCTAACTCCTCGGCGGCCTCCGATGCTTCCTGTTTGATTGGAGCGCTTAACAGATTGAATAAATTGAAGCTAACGCGAATGCCCGCATCACTCCATTGGTTCTCGTATAGCCAACTGTCAGTATCGTAATTTCGACCATACTCGAAGCTAATACCCGGCAAAAGCTTGAGCATCGCGGAACGAGTTTCAAGAGCAGCTATACGGGTATTGTAGTACTGCTCTCTGATATCGGCATTGTTTAAAAGAGCAATGCCTTCCAGCAAGACGATATCGTGCTCTATCGGTTTCGGGAGTTCCCAGTCAGGCCGAACGAGTTGAAAATCCGTACCGGGTAGCACACCAATCAACCGTGCGAGATCAGTTTGAGCAGTAGATAGCTCATCTTGAATGCTTTCCAGCAAACGAAGGTTTTCTACAACACTTCTTTGATACCGCCAAGCATCACCGGGATTAGTCAAACCTTGTGCAGATGACTCCTTCGAGTTATCGAGCGCCTTTTGAGCATCCCGCAGAGTATTCCGTATCTCTCCTTTAAGCTCCTGTGCGGCGAGCGCGCGCCAGAAACTGGTACGCACGCTTTGAGACAGGTTATGCATTACTTTACGACGCCGCTCTTCGGCAACTAACGCACGATCCGCTGTCTGTTTTGCGCGATAGTAACTAGCGCCGAAATCGAGAACACTCCAGCTAAGCCCGAGATCAAAAGCTGTTTTTTCCCGATCAGTTGAGATACTCCCGGTAACTGGGTCATCCGTTGGATCTGCGGTAACAGAACGCGAATTCCTAACCCCATCAGTGGTCGTCCAGGTGTAGCCTGCACTTCCAACTAATTTTGGAAGTTGATCGAACTTTGACTCCTCAAGCTGTTTTTCCAGCAAGCTACGCTCCAGGCGTCTTACGTAGTGGTCAAGGTTGTACTCAAAAGCACGATCTATAGCCTGATCAAGCGTTAATTTCCCCTCAATTGGGTCTCCAAGATTAGTGATAACAGCCAGATCTTGGGCATTAGCTGCTTTAAGCTCAGCGTTAGAGACCGCTTGAGGTTTCACCGTACACCCTGTAGCTATAATTGAAGCAAGCACCAGTGCACCGATTCTTATATTTTTATAACTCAAATCTAATTCCTTACCTTTATGAGTAGCTTGCATTTTTAGCCCTAAATAATCTTCCCAAAGAGGTCATTAAGTGACACCTGTTGATTTACCCAATCAGCTTGAAGTAACTGCTCACTAAATGTCGCGTTGGGGCTGATTCCAGCGTTACCAGAAGCTCCACCAATGACCAAACGTACCAACGTAACAGCTTGGTTGCCTGCCTCATCTAAAGCGACAACACGAATCACCAACACTCCAATAAAATCTTCAGGAGGAGTTCCACGAAACTCCCCACGCTCCTCATCAAAGCGCAACCAATCAGGAAGCCCAGAACCATCTTCAAGTGCTGCTAGGTAAGTTAATTTGGCACTGTCACTGACATGCACAAACGTATCGATTGGTATCTGGTAGTAGATTTCGGGAGCACCAGCAGGAATGAGCTGGTCAGGAATCGCATTCTCCACCCGTATCGCGCCTGGCTGCAGAGCTCCCCCTGCAGTAACATCAGGGCCGGTAAGTACGGTCGTGCCACTGGAGCCGTCGCCGCTCGTACCGAAACCAGACATCGGGCTTAGTGATGTTAGGCTATTGCCGATTTCTAAACCTTCGGATGTAACCAGCACGTCCGTTGGGCTTATGCCCATACCCAGTAGTGTTACCTCCTGCGTTAGCGGATCTGAATCACCACTAAAGAAAGAGTTATCTCCAAGTGCGCCAGTTGGATCATCTGCTCCATTTGCGCCCGTCGAATCAAGCATATCTTGCAGCGTTTGCTTTAAACCGCCAATGTCTGGTACTGGGTCTGGTGTGCCATTTATTGTAATGGTGACTGTCTTTGAGACAGGGGGCAGAGTACCGTCACCATCAGTAACCGTAATGGTATATGTCAGTAGAAGATTCTCGCCAAGCTCAAGATAATCAAAGGTTTCGTTACCGCTGTCGAAAGACCAGTTCAGAACTTTCTCAGTTTCGTCTGAACCAATCAGAAAATCCGGATCGAGCTTTAGCATGGTCTCAAGCTGAGCGTCACTTGGTGCACGTGAATCTGAACGGTTACTGGTGCCAGACACTTCAAGGGTATAACTTGCCGCTACTAGGTCACTCGTGTCCACATCCTTAACGTTGAAGCTACCCGAAGTGCTCAGAGGGGCGGGAGCAAGTGTCTCAATCAGAGTCTCCGAATAGTTCCCATCTATGTCAATTTTACCCGCAGCATTAGCCTCATTCACTTCAGCCATTATCGTTGGGGCATCGTTCTGTCCAATTAAGGTGATCGTTACCGTCAAATTGTGACTCGAGTAGGCATTAAAGGCATCTTCAACTTCTACTTGATAGACGAGTTGCAACTGTTCGCCATCCGCTAGGTAGTCGAAATCCTCACTACCAGAGTTGAACGACCAATTCACATCCCCTTGGTTGGCGGTTAGTGCCAGTGACCCCCCTGAATTGACGTTCATCATGGCTAACAAGGCTGCGTTATCACTTACCAATCCGGTGTGGACGCCATAGCTATTCACTGACTTCACCCTAACGAGCAACGGAGAAGTGCTATCTACGTCCACCACACTCATCGTACCACTGGTAGTAAGTGCACCATTAGTCTCAGCCAACGCTGCACTGTCGCTATCACCCGCTTCAACGCTGATAACTGGAGCGTCATTACGTCCAGTAATCGTAATTGTTAAGGGTTGGTCGACATATGATCCCAGATTATCCGTAACCCGAGCAACATAGCTCTGCGTGACGCGATCGCCCTCTTTTAGGCCTTGAGTAGCCACTAGGCTATTGTCTAAGCTGTAGGTCCAAACACCTGTAGTGGGGTCTAGAGCTATAGTACCGTAGGTAGTGCTGGGCGTGCCCACCAGGCTCCAGCTAGCTGTCGCGGAGGCATCACGGTCACTGCTCGTCAATGTACCTGTCGCGCTGACTGTGCCGCTAATAGCAGTACCATCATCCTGACTCCCCGCTTCACTCACACTACCCTTGGTAGCAGTGCTGAGGTTGGTAACATCAGGAGTATCATTGCTGCCATTGAGCGTAATAGTCAGAACTTGCGAAACACTGCTGTTGCTACCGTCAGTTACTGACAGCGTGAAGACATCACTGGCGCTACCAGTCAAAGCTTCGATCAACGTATCGTTTGGAGCATAGACATATGCGCCAGTCTGACTGTTGATATAGAGAGTTCCATAGCTACCGGTTTTACTGAAATCGTAGCCAGCACGACTGGTATCAGAAGATCCGTTGCTCACACTAAAGATGGCAGTGTCGGCAGTATCTCGGTCAGTTGCGGTCAGGCTGCCGCTTATCGCTGAGAAGTTATCGTCAGCAGCCGTGTCCGTGTAGCTAGCGCTGGTGAGGCTGGCACTCAATACAGGCGTATCGTTAGTTGCGGTGACATTTATTACTAAAGATTGCAATGAAGATGCAGTGCCGTCATTCACGCTGAAGCTAAACTGATCACTGCTGTTGATCTTAATCCCTTCGAGCGCCTGTTCGTTGGGGACGAACAGGTAGTCCCCGGTGCTGCTATTTAGATATAACAGACCAAAGCGGCCAGCCGCCATACTGTCGAATGAGTTACTGTCGATGCTGTAGCTACCCGTGGTCTGATTAGCAATCGCATATGAGAGCATCGCATCATGATCAGTATCGCTGGCTGATAGAGTACCGCGTACATTGGTATAACTATCATCACCAGAACCATCATCCAGAGATATCTGTTCAACTACATTTAACACCGGGCCATCATTGCTACCCGTGATTGTTACGCTCAAAGTAGTGCTATCCGATAACGCTGGGGTTCCGTTGTCTGTTGCAGTAACTGTATAGGTCAGAACCAGAGTCTCACCTGCAGCAAGATAGTCAAAATGCTCAGTACCGCTATTAAACGACCAGCTTACCTCGTCCGTTATCGCTGAATTGTCACTGAGCACGGTTGTTGGTGTCAGCGTCAACATTGACATGAGAACGTTGTCTAGAGGGTGAACCGCAGTAGAGGTGCCGCCGACCGTTAAGGTAAGAGTTAAGCTATCCTCGTCGGTCAGATCCGAATCAGTAACACGGAATGCCCCACTCGTTGTTAAAGTGGCATTTGTCTCAATCAGAGAAACCTTGTCGGCTCCTTCGGTGATAACCGGCGGATCTCCGGCGCCAACGATCCAAGCCGTATAGCCTGTGGTAACCGTTGCCGTACCGTCACTCACTTCAAATA
>Ga0209955_1000709_pt1 | contig 11216 bp, 12 predicted proteins | sample SalPonA_A_H2O_MG_FD_185716 | JGI IMG/M metagenome (GOLD analysis project Ga0209955, IMG submission 185716) | Water microbial communities from South San Francisco under conditions of wetland restoration - Salt Pond MetaG R2A_A_H2O_MG (SPAdes)... | ecosystem: Environmental > Aquatic > Non-marine... | reverse complement strand
GGCGAATACCTAATCGACTTATCAGAAGATACAGGCGACTTTGCTTTTGATCGCGTTGCTATCCGTTGCGAGTGGTCGGAGTACTCCGAGAGTGATCTGATTAGCGATTACGGGTATTTATTAGATAGATACTACCCAAATCAAGATGAGGCGATTGGCGATCTGATAGAAATTCTACGCGATAAAACATATTGCGTAGAATTTAATTCAGATAGCGGCCCTCGTTTTTTAGTGCAGCAATTTTAAAGGGGTTGATTATGCGTAAATTTTACCTTGAGTTACATAGATACGCGCCGGAATTGAACCGCGCTATTTTCGACAATGGCGCGACAATGGACGCCGGTAATTCAACAACAATTAGCGACTTCAGACGCGCTAATTTCGCGCCGGTTAAGCCGGGACGCTATTGTCGAATCGAATATATAAACGATTCAAACCCGACGCTGAATCGAATCTACCAGGGTTATACAATCAGTTATAAGGCGATTCGCGGCGTTTTATACGCGCTTAAAAAGCGTCATAACTTACCCGGCGGAAAATTTAACGTATCGATTAAATATATTGGAGCGTGAAAAATGAATATAACCATTAATTTCGGCGGATTTTATGAATCCCACCATGGATACATTATTGATAATGCGGTTGCTTATGAGATCGGAGCGATTGATCCTGATACTGGAGAAATTGATCACGATAAATTATACGATTTTAATGATTGGGATTCAGTCGCAATTGACTACGCGCAACAATGGCTTGAAATGCTTAATAGTGAATTAGATACGGAATTCCGTTTTATTTCGCTATATCGCCCGCGCCAATATAATTTTTCAACAGATACAATAACGGCTCATGTTGAACCGAATGACCTTTTAAAGGTATTCAAGGCCATAAAAGAGAATGACCTAAAAAGCGACGTTTTCCGCATCATTCGTGATCGAACTACCAGCTGCGACGGATACGCGGCGTTTTATCGTTACGGGGATATATTCGAGAAAGAGAATCATCACTTTTTAATAGAATTCATGATAGACGCACTATTAGACGCGTTTAACGAGTCGTATCCGTTTATAAAGGAGGATTATTACCCTTCAGTGACTATTGATCTACCGGAAACCGAATCATGACCCTGTACCAGTACACCATAAAAACTAATATCGGAACCCTGGTAACTCGTTCGCCTAACACGCTTAAAACGATTCTATCTAGGTTGAAGCGCCTACCAATAAGCTCAATCCATTCAGTTAAAAGAGAACCGGCCAATTAGGCCGGTTTTTTGTTGCAAGCCTTCTAAAATCGTTTCTAAGCCGTTCTAAACCTAACCCATGCAAACGTACTACCTAAAACAGATCGCGCCTTCTAGGTGCCTTCTAGCGCCTTCTACGCCTATCCAATCCACTTAACCCCAACCGGCCCCCACCTGGCATCCGACCGACCGGCCGCCGGCCCAACACGCGTATCACGCGTAAGCGATCCGCCCTCAACCTAAAACCCTAAAAACCGTTCACCCCTATATAGCCATTTCCAAATTTTTAGGCATTTCCGAAAACCCATCAGCCGACACCCTCAAAGCCGAAAACCGTCAGGCAGAAAACATGTAAGCGATTCTCGATGAGGGGGTGGGGGTTCCAATGAGTAACACTCAGATTTAAGAAATTTTGCGCAGTGCGTCGCGCCGGCTCCCACTCGGCCCGAAAGGCGTCGGGGTTCAGGTATCATCAGGATACGCATTTTCCTATTAGCCTATGAGATTATATATACATAAATACTAATAATAATAATAATAATAAGCTGATACTGATACTTTATAGAGCGTAAGCCCCGTCACATAAGGGTTTGAGCGTGTATCACCTAGGGGGTCAGGTCACCTAACTTTTTGAGCAAAGTATCAGTATCAGCAAGATTTCTAAAACTAGTCACTAATTTAAAGAGCTTTACCGTTGTTTACGGCCAATCTAAGTGATCCCCGCGCCTCTGGCCAGCTCGAAATATCACGTGCTGATCCGTTGTACGGCAGCACCCAGACGCGCTGTTTTCCGTTCACTTTGCGGTGTTTACCAAGCACTTTTTCGAGTGCGCGGCCGGCCTCAGCGCAGTCTTTTGGAGAGTGGTTTTTCTTGCCGTAAAGCATATCCAACACCTCGGTTCGATTCATTGCCCGACGTTTTTCTTCAGGGTAATCGGCGTGCGCTGACAGGTAACTGACGACGGTTTCTTCGATACTACTCACCTGTGCGAACGTGTCTGCGTCTTCAACGCGCATCGCGTCTTCGCCAGCCGTAAGGTGGAAGTCCTCACCGATACACCACAACTCGTATGCCTGCGCCCAGACGCCCTCAACGCTAACGTTATGACGGTAATTCACTGACTCGACTTCCACCGGCCAGAACCGCCGCGATCCCGTAGGGTCGTTAAGGAACTCACACTCGTTGACCGACGCACAGAAAGCGGTCATGCGCGGCTTCACAAGCGCCGCACGCGCGTAGGGCGAACGGATACTGTCGACGCCACGCGAGATAAAGGACTTCATGTTGCTCACATCTGACTTACGGAATATGCCGTCTAACTCTGACAGCTCCGCCATAGGTTTAGCGAGCACGGCTATCTGGTGGTCTTTGCTCGACGCCGAGTTAAGGTGTAATTCGGCCTCGCTCATCATCCAGCCCTGACCACCCCCAAGCTTCTTAAACCACGACGTCTTACCCGCGCCTTGGGCGCCTGTGAACGTCAGCACGTAAGGGATAGAACGCTCATGCGTGTCTCGCCAGCCGCATACCGCCTCGCACGTTTGAATAAGCCACTTGCGCAAGTAGACAGGCCATAGCGCGTTAGGCGACACGACCGTATCGACAAGCTCGCTAATATAGTCTCGGCCATCCCACGCCAACCCACCTAACCACTCCTCCATCGGGTGGAAGGGGTTCTGCTGCGCGATAATCTCTAACCGATCAAGCACCGCCGCTTCAGCTTTAATTCGCATCCGCAACGCCATGTCTAACACTAGCCCGCGCAACGCTGACTGGTTAGCAGGCGTGTCGACCACGCCTGCCATGCTCAGTACCATGCGCCCCGTGTTAATCTCCTGCCTGATGCCCACCCCTAACTGCCCAACGAGCCACGCAATATTATCGATGGTCGGCATCTGTGAAGAAGACAGCGCCCCCTGCGCGGTCAGAACAGCGTCGGGTAAGTTATACGGATCTGGAATTTGTACGTTTATCATTAGTTAGAGCTCCGTGTTTTAAATTGAGCGGCTTTTCCGTCCGCTTCATTGAAGAAATAGTCGAATATCTCCTCTGCTATAAGGTTCAGTTGTGTGTTCTGCGCGGCCATAAGACGCGGCGTTATGCCAACCAGCGTTAGCTTGTTCCATGCGCGTAAGCGCGGTAGAAGGAACTCCCTGTCTGGACGAAATATTCGCAACGCGACGACTTGGCTATCCAACGTCTTAAAGAAGTCTAGCTTTTCGCGCTCAACGAGGTGCTTGTATTCAACTTCTATGTAGGCGACTTCGCTTGTGCGCTTGTCTACTATGCGCACGTCGTACTTATACTTCGACTCCGGGTACGCTTTACCTAATGCGTCGCCCACCAAGGCGTCATCGTCTCTTGAGTAGTACCACGCCATGAACTCACCGGTTAGTCTATGCAAAGCGGTCTCTCCTCCGGTCCACTCCTGCGCTGCACCGCCCTCGCCATAATCGTTAGTGTCTTCCATGTAGCACGGGAAGTTTTCGGGCGGCCGTCTATGGTGTTGGAAGTGCGCTTCGCGTCGTCCGCTTCGGTTAATGCGGTGCTTGACGTGCATCACTAACCTAGCCTTTTCAGCGTTGCGCCCTTTCTCTACACAAACGGGGCATACCAGATTGCACCCCAAGCCTGGGGGTAGTTCAGAAGACGGTTCGTGAAGGACACCCGTGTCTAAGTCCAACCCTAACGGGATAAGTGGTTCTGCGAAGGCTTTCGCGTAGCTGCGCCCAGCGGGTATGCTAAACAACATACTTACACCCCCAACGTCTTCAGCACGTTGCTGTAATCGCGCAAGCGCATCCCCGCGTTAGGGTCCACGCTTGGCCCGCCAGCGCGACGCACTTCTGTAAGGAAGTCGCCGAGCGAGCGCCCCGCACAGTGACCGTGGAAACACCTAAATTGCCGCCCCATCATGCCGTACCCTTCAGGTGAATAGGCGGTAGCCGATAGGCCACTCGCTTTAGTGTGTTGCGCCTCCCACGGGCACTGCACGAATACCCATGCGTCGTTATGACCTAGCGCGCCGCCGCTTTCCTGTAACCACTCATAGACAGGATCAACCACCTCTGCGAGTGAGAGGTCAGTCGTCTCGGCTATGCGGTTCTTGAGCCTGCGCTTGCGAACGTCCAGCCCTAGCGCCTTAACCAACCCCTCTAACGTCCAAAGGCGATGAGGGTTCCAGTCGACGATCCGCGCGATAAACCCAGAACTGTGTAGCGATCCCGGCACACGAACCAAGCGCGTCGGGTTACGGCAACCAGGGTCGTTAAACCCCGCTTTTGCTGCGGCTTCTAGTATGGCGTCGACGTAACGCTGGCCTGCGGTGTCAGTTACAGCGTAAGGAAGCTCTAAGAAGTACCCCCACTGGTAATTACCACGGGAGGTTTCTAGTTTATAAGACGGCTCGACGGGTGGTTCGGCGGCTTTAGTGCCGATGTCATCGAACACGATCATGTACACGTTGCGAATATCCTGCATCCGCGTGCGCACTCTATCGCGAGCGACGGCTGATGAGATGCACACGTACCATGCTTTCGGGCGACCCCTAAAATGCCGAGGTGACCATGCGAGCTTGCGAAAATAGTCCACACGCTCGCCGTCTTCGTCATAGAAGAAGTCTGGGTGTGAGATTACGGGGGTTTCGTCGCCGCACATCAGCTCGCGCGGAAAAGCCTTTTCTATGAAAGACTTAATATCTACGGTATCATCCATATATTACCTATTACATCCACAGTGATAGTTAATCGCCCGCCTGCCCGCGGGCGTTTTCATACAGCCTTTAAGTGATCCAACAGCGCGCTGCCTGACTGCTGCTTCCCTTCTACCCTAGCCAATATCACTTCATCTACCGTACCACTGGCGACTAATGTTAGGCGTTCACAAAACTCAGCTTGCTGCCCGCGTCGGTGTATGCGCGCAACGATCTGTGACCACTGATCGGCTGACCAGATAGGCTTAGTGCAGATCATACGCGAGGCCGACTGAAGGTTAAGCCCGTGGCTTGCGCTCTTAGGGTGGATCAGTAACAGCGCGTTTGGGTCGGTCTCAAATTTTTGAAGCGCGGATTTATCTTCATTCAGCACAATGGCATCTGGGTACGCTTGCTTCAGCCACTCTAACTCGTATTTGAAGTAGTACACAACCACCTGTCGCGCGTCACCTTTAGCGATTAACGCTTTGAGCTTATCCATTTTTGCGCTGTGGACCGCGTGGTAATCGGATTCAGTGTCGTACAACGCGCCTTGCGCTATCTGCTCAAATTTAGAACTTAGCACTGCCGCATTGGACGCCTCGATCTCTGCACCCGACTCCATCTCTAACAACATCTCATTAGCGATTTTTGAGTAAAGTGCTTTTGCATCACTAGGTAGTTCGACCTCGATAACGCGGTCGTAAAGCGGAGGCAGCGAATCCGTGTAGTCGGTAGCCTCTGCTTGGAAAAATAGCGGTTTCACCTTCTTCATCAAGCGTTCATCTGCGTTAGCCTGGAGCGCCCAGTTGTAACCCATATAGTCTAGCGCGTAGAAGTATTCACGCTTGAACGCCTCTGAGTTGCGCCCTAATGTCTCGCCGCCATCTAGCACTAAGCACTGCGCGTAAAGCGCCATGGGTGATTCCATGACAGGGTTACCCGTTAGCGCGATAACCCCTGTAAAGTGTTTGCGCATAGCGCGCATCGCCTTAACTGACACCGCGCCAGCCGCGCTGAATTTCGACAGTTCATCGATAATCAACAGGTCAAACGGCAGCGTCTTGTACGTCTCTTTCAACCACTTAAGCAGATCGATACCCAAGCACACTATCGTATTAGCGGGGTCATCGATAATGGCTTTACGCTGCGCGCTTGAGCCTACAGCCTCGACGACAGGCGTTAAGCAGTCCCACTTGCGCGGTTCCTCGACCCACTGGTGCATTAATTTTTTAGGTGCTATCACCAGGCAGCGGGTGTTTACCCCGTCAGCGATACGCTCGGTTGCGATACGGTTGCCAATCAGAGTTTTTCCGAACCCCAGCGGGCATACTAAGCAAACAGCGTCGCGCTCGTACCCTTCATTTATAGCAGCATCCTGATTCGGCAGAATGTCGCTCAGTTTGAGTTTAGCCATGTTGTTACGATGTCCTTTGCGGTATCTAAATCATCGACCACGAAGGCGGGGGTGTCATTGCGGTTAAGTCTATCGATCTCTCGTTGTTGAAGCGCCGAAACGCGGCCTCTGCCATTAGGGTTTTTTACCTCTAAAAACAGACACCGCCCGTTCGACACGACCAGAAGATCAGGCACGCCCCGCTTCGATGGAGAAGCGAATTTGTAACATAGCACATCCATCGTCTTACAAAAAGCCATAATTTTAGATTGCAAAGTAGATTCCGACATAGTAACCTTTATTTAAATTTTGAGGAGAGACTCATGTTTAACCCAGAACAAAAAGCAGTCAAGGACAAGCGGACGTATTCGCTTTCGGCGCCCGCTATTAAGTACATCGGTCAGCTAGCCAAGCACTACAACGCGACGCATTCAGCGGTGGTCGAAGAGTTGGTTATGACGACTGCACCTAAAATTCTCGCGGAGCACGAATCAAAATGAAGCACTACGACTTCGGCTCATCAACCGCCAAGCGGACCGATAACTGTCCCGCGTGGCGTGTTCTAAGTGCGGACCTACCGCGCAAGCCGATGGGTGCTGCCGCGCAGTTCGGCACTGAGGTTCACGAAATACTAGAACACATCGCATTAGGCACTGTCGACATAAAAGACATCGATAGCTTAACGTCGCGCGGATTGACCGAGCGCCACGTCGAGATGGTGCGCGCTATGTGGGATGCGACTGAAGCGGTCTTCGACCAGTATGGCGTGGAAGAGTTTGAGCCTGAAGTGACCGGTACTGCGGCTGAAGATGTCGGCGGTACGTTAGATATGATCGCGTTTGCCAAAGACGGCAGCGCGATACTGCTCGACTACAAAACAGGCGCCGGCGTACAAGTCGACGTAGAGAATAACAGCCAGATACTCTTCGCCGCTTGGGTCTGCCGTGAAAACTCATCAATGGCTAAAGAGCTTCGCGAGGTTGAGAACTTTGTCGGTGTCATAATCCAACCGGGTCTATCGGGTGAAGTGCAGACAAAGACGTGGACGTTCACAGCGAAAGACGTAGACGACTTCGCGGTGCATCACAGACTGGCTATAGAGAAGGCGCGCGAAGGCGGTGAACCTAACACCGGCGAGCACTGTAAGTTTTGTCCCGCGGCAACAATTTGTCCGGCTAAGACAGACGCGGTACGCCGTGCGCTTACGATGTCACCAGGCCAGCTTGCTACGCTAGGCGAGCAGATGGCGCTCACTGAGCAGGTGTTGGAATGGGTCACGGCGGTTAAAGAAAGAGCAGAAGAGCAACTACAGCTTGGCGCTAAGGTGCCGGGCTATAAACTGGTAGACAAACGCGCAGTAGAGAAATGGACAGACGAAAAAGCACTGGTAAAAGCACACCCTGAGTTACTAACGAAATTAGCGACACCAGCACAAGCACGCAAACTAGGCTTCGACACAGACGGCTACACAGTTAAAGAATCATCAGGCACGACGATAGCAAAAGATACGGATAAACGTGCGGCTGTGATAAACACAGCGGCACTGGCGGCCAGCATTAACGCTGCTCGTTAGGCGCTTACTAGGGCGGCGCATTAAAAAGCCCTAACCACAACTTGGAAAACGAAAATGACTAATCTAGTTAAAAAGCAGTTCAGCGCACCAGCAAACATCGCAAACATGGCTCAATCGCTTCAGAATAGTGCGGCAAACGCATCATCAGGCGGCGGCGACGGCTCATCATACCTACGCTTTAGTCGAGCAGGGGAGTGGTCGTTTGGACGCGAGCAGATTGAACCCGAAGAAGGTTCTCTTTGGGCGATCAACCCAGGCTCGTTTAAGCACGGTTGGATCGCTTGGGGTACAAAAGAGCACGGCACCAACGGTAAAAAAGCGGGCGAGCAGATGGTTTCGGCTACTGAGCCAATGCCTGATAAATACAGCCTGCCACAAGTGCAGGGCGAATGGGCGCAGGCGATCGAGATGTCGCTGCAATGCGTCAGCGGTGAAGATGAAGGTACATCGGTCATCTACAACACTAACTCGGTAGGCGGCCGCAACTGCTACGCAACAGTGGTCCAAGCTGTCGTAGAGCAAGTGGCTAAAAACCCAGAGTATTTTGTCCCGGTTGTAGAGCTAGAAAACAGCAGCTACAAGCACGATTCGTACGGCACTATCTACACGCCTCTCATGCGCGTAGTGAAGTGGGTAGACATCAACGGTGAAGAGGCGGGCGGTAGAGCTCCAGCCATTGAAGAGCAAGACTCTGACGTCGAAGAGACTGAAGAGGAAGCCCCACGTCGTCGTCGCCGCCGCGCCTAATCGGAGAAGCCCCCTTAACTGGGGGCTTATTTTTCTATGAAGAAATTATCTATCGATGTCGAATCGAGGAGCCGTGTCGACTTAATCTCACACGGCGCCTATGTCTACTGGTCTGACCCCTCTACAGAAGTCATCTGCATGGCGTACGCGCTTGAAGACGAAGACCCTAATTTATGGGTGCCTGGTGACCCAGTACCCTCCGTGTTTTTCGATCCAGACGTAGAGTTTCGCGCGTGGAACGCTCCGTTTGAGCGACTGGCCTTTGACTACTACCTAACACCTGAGCACGGTTTTCCTTACGTACCGCTAGAGCGTTGGCGCTGCACAATGTTCGCCTCACGCGCTAACAATATGCCGGGCGCGCTAGGCAATGCCGCGCGGTGTCTGCATACGACTGTGCAGAAGCAGGCGATAGGTAGCAGTCTTATAAAACAGCTCTGCATACCACAACCCGACGGATCGTTTAACGAAGACCCAGAACTCTTCGCGCAACTATGCGACTACTGCATAGATGATGTACGTACCGAGCGGGCAATAGTTCGCCAGCTACGTGAACCCTCGGAAGAAGAGTGGCAGGACTGGATAGTGACTGAGCGACTTAACGACCGCGGCGTACGTATAGATTACGACCTATGCGTGGCGGCCCAAGAGTACGCTAAAGAAGAAGAGACCGATCTGATAGCGCGAATGGTGGAGCTTACAGAAGGCGCCGTGCGATCAGTAAGAGGAGAGGGGTTAAAAAACTGGGTTTTGGGCCGCATCCCCGACGAAGCCAAGAGCCTTATAAAACGCTACCAAGACGGCGAAGAGAAGTATTCGCTCGATAAGTACAACCGCGGGCGGCTGATAGATTCTGGTCTATTGGATGAAGTCACCAAAGAAGTTATTGAGTGTTCCGACGCTGCGCAGAAATCATCTGTGGGTAAGTTTCGCGCAATGCAACGCACGGCTGACCCATACGACCATCGCGTGCGAGGCGTGTTCATCGCTAACGGCGGCAGCCAAACAGGTCGCCACTCTAGTAAGTCTATTCAACTTCAGAATTTTCCGCGTAACTGTGCCAAAGATCCCGTAGCAGTCCGCGCCGACTTAATCGACGGCGTGCTGGCCGAAGACATCACTGACTATTTTGGCGGTACAGTAATGGGCATACTTAGCTCGATGCTGCGCCCCGCTATCATACCGAGCGAAGGGTGCTTACTGGTGGATGCGGATTACGCGGGGCTTGAGAACCGCATAGCCGCATGGCTAGTCGGGGCAGACACTCGGTTAGCTGCGTTTCGCAACGGCGAAGACTTATACGTACGCGCGGCGGCGGGTATCTATAACGTAGAGGAAGACGAAGTAACTAAGGACCAGAGGCAAGTCGGTAAAGTCGCGGAGCTGGCGCTGACCTACGGCGGCGGCGCTAAAGCGTTCAACGCGATGGCGCGAGGATACGGAGTGGACTTGTCTGAGGCCGAAGTAGAGAACATTAAGCACGCATGGCGCAAAGCTAACCCAGAATACACAACAGCGTGGGTAGAACTTGAGCGCGCGTTTATCCAAGCGTTCTATCACCCAGGCAAAGTGTACCAAGTGGGTCGTGTGGCTTACGTCAGCGCAGAGAATGTATTGGTGGGCGGCAGTACGGTTTTCTGTATCCTCCCTGATGACAGGCTACTCACGTACCCCGACGTCCGTGTTACGCTTGACGACCAAGACAGACCGCAAATCAGCCAGCTTCGCGCGAGCTGGGCGCCTAAAGCTAAAGAAAAAGAATGGCCGCGCGCACATCTATGGGGAGGGCATCTACTAGAGAACCTTTGCCAAGCAGTCGCGTCTAGTGTGCTACGCTGGTTGTTACGTGAACTAGATGCGCGCAACGTGCCTGTAGTGGCTTGTATTCACGACCAAGTGGTTGCTGACACGCCTGTTGCCGACGTCGAGCGCGTTAAGGCTGACATTCACGAACTAATGAACACTTCACCGCAATGGGCGGAAGGGCTACCGCTTACGGCTGAAGTTGAAGTGTTGGAACGTTTCGCTAAATAAGGACATAATAAAATGAAAGTCAAAACAGCACCCTACATCTGCCAAGGTGGACCACTCGCTAACAAGACTCTTCGCTTGAGCATAGACCACCCGTACACGTTCACCTTCAACCTGAAAGGCTGGAAGGGACGCTACGCCAACAACCGCACCAATACACCCATTCTTTACTGGGAAGACGCTTGACCAAGTACAAAGGGTAAGCTATAGTCACTGTACCTAGAACAAAGGAGAAGTACAGTGACTGCCCAAGAACTCAAAAACATCATGCACAACCACGGCCTGACGGCTAAAGACGTGGCACAGATTTGCTATGTCTCTGACAACGCCGTGTACTCATGGCGCATAGGGCGTAAGAAGATGAGCCCTGCCCACGTAGCTCTACTTAAGATGAGGATGGACAATGACAAATAACATCTGGTACGCAGGCACTATCATCCTCGGTATTTTCTTGTTCGCTGCCTATTTAAACGACTACTTAGGGTAGAGCCATGTTCAGTCTTACACAGAAAGAGTTCGAGATGATGATGCGCT
>Ga0209955_1000708_pt1 | contig 11217 bp, 4 predicted proteins | sample SalPonA_A_H2O_MG_FD_185716 | JGI IMG/M metagenome (GOLD analysis project Ga0209955, IMG submission 185716) | Water microbial communities from South San Francisco under conditions of wetland restoration - Salt Pond MetaG R2A_A_H2O_MG (SPAdes)... | ecosystem: Environmental > Aquatic > Non-marine... | reverse complement strand
ACAACTTCGTAGACTATGTTATTAGTTCCGGGCTCTTTAGCTACTGCTGTTTTTATTTCGCCAAAACGGAATCTCTTCTTAGTGTGATTCTTAGCTATTGCAGAAACATACTCACTTATTTCTTTTGTTTCTATACCTGCAAAGGCTAGCATTTTAACACTTGTTTGTATCCCGAATTCCGGATCGTTAGGTCTGTAAATTGCATTTGGTGGAAATATTTCTGGATTACTAACAAATCGTCTATATTCGTCACGCATTGCAGGCTCTATTAACGGAGCAATGTACAAGTTGCTGTACAGTAAGTCATCTGGATCAATTACAGTAAGAGTAAACTCTTGTTCAACTGCACTGTATCCAAATCTATCTTGAGCTTTAATTGTAAACGTAAATTGTCTATCAAATGTTGTGTCTGCACCATCAAATGACGTAGTTCTATTATCGAACCTTGTTAATCCTAATAAGTCACCTTCGGCAAATTGACGAGGCTTACCAAAAATTTCTCCGTCATAAGCAAGTGTTAATCCATTTGGAAGTTTTCCACCGACTAGTTCAAATACTAACGGTGCTTCAGTAACGGTAGTTGTAGCATTAATTTTTAAAGTGCTAATATAGTTAGCTCTTATACTTCCTAAATCAGCGGGAGTTGTAAAGTTAATAGTACTGTCAACTTCGCCTAATACTTTAAGTGTAAATGTTTTTGCAGTTGACGGATTATTAATATCTTCATTGGCACTTGTAGAAACTAACTTTTCAAATGTGTCGTCTTTTACTAGTGCCCAGCTAATTGTTTGTCCTTGTTGGAAACTTCTTTCTAGTACTAAATCGAGTTTAATTCTTTCAAACCCGACAGCTCCTTTAGTATATGTTGCTGCACTTCCAGGACTTACTATTATTTTTTCTATTCTAGACAATGATGTATTCGCTGATACTGCTGCAATGAAACTTATACTCGAAGTTGTTGCTTCGGAAACTTCAACTGTTAGATCTGTTTCCGCTTCGAAAACACGCTTGATTTTGTCTGCTAGTGTTTCAACAATAACGTTGTCGTCATCGTCTGTTATTGTTTCTGTTTCTGAAACTGTATTCCAGTTTATTTCTAAATCGTCTAAACTAGATGTAATAGTCCATTGTATATAAGGATGGATACTTTCAACAGTGTATTGTTCTGTATCACTGTAGTTTAGTTTAGAATTTAGTACAAGGTTTCGCGTCTGATAGTCTAAGCTTTCTACGTAAAAATAATCAACTCCGGGATTAACTTCATTTATTGTTTTTACAAAGAATCTAGGACGTAAAGTATCACCTAAATAAACAGTATCGTATTCTTCTTGTGTATTATCAATATTGAGTATTCTGTAGTTTCTACCACCTAGCTCAATAATTTGTCCTGCTAGATCAGCAACATCGTTAATACCGTCATTAGTACCAACTGGTAATTTAAATATTTTAAAATTGTCAGAACCTGCAAGTACATCTTCGTATACTTGTCCTGTTATTACTGCATAATCTATGTCGCCAGTAAAACGTGTAGCTCTAATTGTAAAATTATATTCTCTAGTAACGGCAGGCTGGTAAGGTACATATCCTGTTATTTCTCCGTTAAGTGTGTCTAACTCTAAGCCCGGCGGGAGTTCACTTAAACTTCCGTCACTATTAAAGTCGTCTAACGAGTAAACTACATTCCCACTTAGTGTATAATCGTCGATAATATCCAAGTACAGTGTAACATAATTGTTTGCACGTTTATAACCTAAGTTTGCAGGAGTTACCCAAACTGGTGTTCTAATGTGAGTGTTATCAGCAGTAAATATACCATTTTCTACTTTCATCACAGTGTTGTCGGCACGTAAGAAATCGTCACCTACAACATAAATTTCAAACTCTCTGCGTACATCAGTATCACCATCTGTTGCTGTTACAGCAAAGCGATAGTGTCTGTTTAATTTTTTAAGACTTTGTGTGGAAAAACTAAAATCATAAGTATCGCTATCGTAAAAGAAAGTTCCGAAGCCGTTGTCACTAAATGTAGCAAAGTCTATCGGATATTCACCGTACGGATTAGAATCGTAGCCTCCACTGCCTGCTAACTTGTCTAGTGCAAGCAAAGGTTCAACAACACCTACTAATCTACCATCTGTTGTTAACCTTATACCTGGGGGCAGTTCTCCGTCTCCGTCGGCGATAAAGTATTCTAATTCGCTACCAGCTGAAGTATCATTGTCTATTGCTATTAATTGATAGTCGATTAATTCGTTATCGAGTACGAAAAATCTGTTGTTGTACCCTACTGGAAGTTCATCTGGATTAGTGATCCAAACTGGATCATCTGGACCTGTTACAATAATATTAAAAGTAATATCTTCAAAATCGTCTGAAGTAGTAGCCCTTAAAACAAAGCTATAATTTGTATTTCTAACAACTTCGAACGGAGTTCCGATTAATTTATTACCTGAAATCCTCATACCTGCAGGAAGTTCTCCTGCAATTTTAATTATTTCTAAATCTGAATAATTTTCAATTGGTAGGGGCACTTCGGCAGTGATGCGTTCAGTTAATGTTGCTAATACAGTATTATTACTTGAGTTCCACAAATTTGCCATGCTTTCAGTTCCTTAACAGTAATATTTATCGTATTACTTAAAAGGAACCTAAGTCAACGTTTGGACCCGATGGCGAGGTAATAGTTCCAAATTCTATATCGTTAGCGTATCTGAGATAGTCGTACCAGTTTGATATTTGATTATTAAAACTTCCTAAATCAAAATTATCGTAAAGATCATTTAAATCTCTAATATCAACACCGTGTACTAAACCTGTGAGATTACCAACTACTTCTGAATTAACAACTGTTGCAGTTAAAGATGCTACATTCGATATATTAAACTGATTACCGTCTAAATCTGCGCCTAATACAGGTGTTGAATCTTCATTTAAATTAGTAACTTTTGCGTTATCTATTTTAATGCTTTGACCGTCCCAGCGTGTTGTAATATCTGTACCACCTTGAATACGTATTGTTTGGCCGTCGGAAACTTGCAAGCTGCCGCTGTCTGTTACAAAGAATAAACTCTGTAATCCACCAACTGCGCTAATACTAATCATATTGTCTAATTCAGTAACAGAAACATTGTTACCTTCTACAATAGATCTAAATTGTAAGTCGTATCCTACACGTTGTTTGTATACTTTGGCTCCAGTACCAACGTTGGCGCCTTCTGTTTTATCATCGATACGCAAATCTAAATCTTCAAAGTTTTGATTAATTTTAATAAACGCTTCTCGAAGATCGTCGCCAGTGCCGTCGTTAGCTGCGGCTCCTACATTGATCATTTCAATTGCCATGTATTAGTTCTCCGTTTATTATATTTATGCAATATTAATAGGTCCGCTCATACTGCTATGGAATTCACAATTATAGTAAATTGTAGTTCCTGATAGGCCTGCTGGAATTGTCCAAGTAATTGTACCTATATCGGAACCGTTACCTGGAATGCCTAAATCGTCAATCTGACCTGTAGTTTGCGTAGTTCTAATCCAAAGAGGATGACCAAATGCATTCATGATAAACTGTAGTGTATCACCGGCTGTAACATTTATTGTTGGATTTTCTCCTGATATATCACCACTAAATGTGTAAGACGAAGTTCCGTTATTTTCAATATTAGCTACCCACGTAGTAGGAGTGCCTTCACCTCCTTCTTCACCGCCACCACCGCCTGCGCTGTCTTGCAGTGTAACATTGATACTATCTTCGCCGTTATCTAAGCTAAGTGTAAATGTCTCGTCACCTTCTGTTATACCGTCATCTATAACGCTAAATGTTGCAGTGCCAGAATTGTTATTAATAGTAAAGCTACCTACAGTTGAAGGAGCATCGGTATCGCCGAACGCTGCACCACTGAGAGTATATGCCACTTGTGTTCCATCAGCTACATTAGTTGTAGTAAGCGTAATAGTAAACGAGCCTCCTTCTTGTACAGTTGATGCGCTCGATGACAACGTGTATGTTGGTCCGCCTGGAGTAGGAGGCGTAGTAGGTTCGCTTCCATTTAACACTAATGCAGCATTTTGTATGCTGATGCCTCCCGATAGCTTACCATCAGTTACACCTTGCATAGGCATGTAAAAAGTTCTATTGTTGCCACCTGTTAAACTATAAGGAACATTATAATCAGTGTCACTTGCCCCACCGTTTGTGTCGTACAATTCATTAGTTGTTGCGTTGTTTTCTAAGTACTTTGTTAGTTGTGCAGGTGTCATACCTGGATTAGCTTCTAGTACACACGCAAGCATACCTGTTACTTGTGGCGCTGCCATACTAGTTCCGCTAATTTTCATCAAGTAATCAGTAGCATCTTCTGGGTGAACAACTCTAGTGTATCCTCCAAATTGTTGTATATCGTTTGTTCCGCTAGGGTTGTCTGTACTGCTCACGCTCATAATATGCGTCCCTGGTGCATATGCTTGTACGCCAGGTCCACTCTCTGAACTATATGCTTTTCTTTCTAAATTATTACTGTATCCAGTGTCAATGTTTCCTACATTTATTGCAATAGTTGATCCCGGTGCGCTTCCTCTGTGATACCATGTATTGCTAAATCCGCCGACTGTGTTATTGTAGTCTAATCCTGTAGATACATCAATTTTATATCTACTGTTTCCTGCTGCAACTACAACGTGCACACCTTCGTCTAATAATTCTTGAACCTCAACTTCATATGTTGACACACTAGCTGGCGTTGCATAATCGCCAGCGGATGTTTGATTTCCGATCCATCCGTAATTATTACGTAGATCAGTTAATGTGTTGTAGTCTGTTCCACTAAAGTATGTTTGTCCTCTATAAAAAATCTGACTCGGAATGCTACTACCTAGATTGTAGCTAGAACCCCAACTCATGTTAACAATAGTAGGACGTTTGTAACCTGTACTTGTGACTGGTTTATTTCTGTGCCATAATTTGATTACATCGAAGACATCTGCCGAGTTTATTGCGCCGCCTTCTGCGCCAGTTAGGCCAGGAACTTTAACAGAATAAATTTTTGCATCTCTTGCCCAACCTTGTGTTCTACCTGCTGCTATTCCTGCACAGTGAGATCCGTGACCGTTATAATCTAAATAATGACTAGCACTTTGCGTTCCGCTTAACCCACTCTCTTCATACCAGTCTATTTGCTGAAATCTGTTGTTACCTTCGCTATCTAACCATTCTGTATGTGTAGGAGTTACACCTCCGTCTTGTATTACAATGTCTACGCCTTTTCCTGTTAGTAAGTAAGGATATGAATCAGTAATACTAGAACCAGTTCCCCATGGTGTTTGTCTAAATACACCTCTTAGTAGTCCCCAGTTGAGATCTGAACTTGTAATTGCGCTAGTTTTAGTCCAAGTTCCTGTTTGCTCTAAGTGCGGATGAATAATCAAGTCTGGGTTTAGTTCAGGAGGTATTTCTACGTCATAGACTCTTTCGTCTTGTTTAAGTTGTTCAACTTCACTCGGTTCTAGTGCATAGTAGGTAATTCTGCGTGATCCTGGTTTAGGATTTGCTACTTGCACACTTCTTGAAGGGATACAATCTGTGCCGTAATCAGCAATCATATCCTGATGAAATTGATCGTAGTCTACATCTTTTTTGAGTATTACCGAATAAACTTGTTCTGCCATAATATACCTTTATACGCTACTGATAGTTGCGCCTAGACTTACACGCTTCCAACTTGTACCATCATGCACTGCTAAACAAGGAGAACCAGCATCGCCGTCGCTTACATAAATCGTATCGCCTGCTTGTCCTGCTAGTGCAGTTGCTTCAGTAGTTGTGTACACTGAAAGTCTTACTGGTGAACCTTGTATTACTACAGCATTTGTAGCATCTAGTACAATATTACTCGCTGAAGTTATTGTAGGTACACCTGCGCCGGAACTAACAAACTCTGTTGCAGTAAAACTAGTTGTGCTAGTAACGCTATTAAACTGAACATCGTCAGTGGTATTTAGAGTTTGATCAAAACTTGACCCGCCACTGCTTGTGATAGTAATGCTATCTGCTCCAGCGTCAGTACTTAGTGTAATTCCTGAGCCTGCAATTAGTGTTAAAGTATCTGTTGTAGAATCAGCTGATACAGTTGTCTGTCCTGCTACAGCAATATTTGCAAATACGTTTTGAGATCCTGATCCACCTATAGGCGGAATAGGTATCCATGTCATCGACGTTGCATCATATGTTAATACATCGCCATCTAATGGAGGAATACTAAGATCAACGTCAGTTAGAGCACCAAGAGTTGTTGCACCACCGCTGCCGCCGGCTGCTGGAACCCATACTGTACCGTTAAAAGATAACACATCTCCTATTTGTACACCTATTGTGTTTACATCTGTAAGATCGTCAATTACAGTTGCACCACCACCTGCTGTAACAGTCGTAAAGCTAAAGGTGCCTTCGCCGTCAGTAGTAAGTACTTGTCCGTTAGTACCATCTGTAATACTAAGATCTGTCAGTGTAGTAGGTATAATATTAGTAGTATCAGTTAGATCACTTAGATCAGCTGGTATAATATTAGTAGTATCAGTTAGATCACTTAGATCAGCTGGTATAATATTAGTAGTATCAGTTAGATCACTTAGATCAGCTGGTATAGTTGGAGAATTTAATAAATCTCCGTATTCCCCTGTTAATGATACTGTAGCAAGATTCGAAATAAAGGTTTGTATCGAACTAATATTGCCTTCATTTGCACCAACTCGAATACCGAGATTAGATACATCTATTGTAAGACTTGATGTGGAGCCTTGTAATGTTGATATGTCGCTGCTATTATTAGATACATCTGTTTCTAGTTGATTAATATCATCTAATGCAGTTTGTAGATTAACATCAAACGTAAATCCTTGATCGTTAATCCATTCGCGAGTAGCAAGTGTGCCATCTTCATCTGGAATAATAACGTCACGATCTGCTGTAATAGTGCCTAGTTGTAATGCTGCTCCAAATTCATCAGGAGCAGCACCTTTAAACACTACATTAGTACCGTTTGATATTAAAACATTATTTGTAGGATTTAATAGAATGTTTGCAGGTGAACCTATTTCTAAATCGTCACTTTCGACAGTTATTAAATTGTCAGTGAACTGATAGTTGCCTACGTTTGCTGACTGACGGCTTACAAAACGAAACGTTCCGTCGCCGTTTGCTTGTAGTATATAACCTGGTTGGCCGTCATCTATACCTAAGTCTAAAATCGAGTCAGGTATATCAGGTTTATCAGTTAAGTCATTATAACTGCCTGTTACTAAAGTACCATCAACTTCAAGTACTTGTGTTGCAATTGTCCCAATTGCTGAAATATTTAGAGCATTTACAATACTACTGTTAGTTAGTATTAAATTATCGCCCTCAGGCAGTTCAGCAAAATTATTGCCGTTGCTTGTGTCTATTACTAGCGGATATCTGTTTGCCATTCTATAAATCCTGTTGTTTTATATATTTATGCTATCTCTTATACCTAGGCATTATGAGCAACTTATTGCACTACCAATTACTGTCCAAGTAGAACTTACTCTAATAAGAGTAAAGGTTACAATATCAGTGCCATTTGCAGTACCAGATGGTGCAGATCCGCCTTGCCATTGAACAGTTTGTGACACACTATCGATTTGAACTCCAGTAGGCATATATGCAGTACCGCCTTGAGGAATAATTACTACTACTGAAGTTGTTCTATTATCTGTGGTATCTACGTTTGTAAAGTTACACGTAATGTTTCCACTGATACTAACATGATAAAATGTCGATCCATTATTTAAATTGTGAGTTTCTACACCGGAAGCTATAGTTATAACACTAAGGTCTTCTATGTTTTGACCAGCAAACGATAGTGCGCCGGAGCCATCTGTTTTTAATACTTGACCGCTAGAACCAGCATTTGTAGGTAGTGTTAGTGTATAACCAGCCCCTGCATTAGAAGGGGCAGAAATTGTTATAGGAGCATCACCACCATCTGTAATTACCAATGAGCCACGTTGTATGTACAGTTTATTTTGAAATCCAGTAGCTATAATGTCACCACTTAAGCCACCAAATCCATCATCATTAAATGATAAAGATGCGCCACCGTCGCCGATACTGTTACCGTTGGTGTCTAGATTACCACCTAACTGAGGAGTAGTGTCTTCTACAACATTAGAGATACCGCCGCTTTGATCAACTGGAGCAAACGCTTGTAGTGTTTGATCCCATGCAAGTACTTTGCCTGCACCGTTTGACCCGTCAAGTGTAACACTGTTAAAGTTTACATCACTTAGTGTACCTACGCTTGATCCTGTTAGATCTGTTAAGTATGTTCCTAAGTCACTAATTTGTGATTCAGTAATTGAAAGAGCTGCTTGGTGTTGAGTTACGCTGCTTTGTGTAATGTTTGCATCTGGTACGTTTGCCCATGTAACGGCACTTGTAAGATCGTTTGTTTCAGTATAGCTTGTCAGATAAGTTGAATTATCGTAACTCCAATTACCAGCGCCATCATTCTTAAGGAACCCTGTGCCGTCGGCAATGCTCGACGATGTATGTGCAGTAAACACAGGATCAGTTTCAGCAGTTAAGTACGCACCTAAGTCGCTAATCTGCGATTCAGTAATACTCAGTGCAGCTTGGTGTTGTGTAACACTTGATTGTGTAATATTTGCATCTGGTACATTGGCCCATGTAACTGCACTTGTTAAGTCATTCACTTCTGCTGTCAGGTAAGTTGAGTTGTCGTAACTCCAATTACCAGCACCGTCGTTCTTTAAGAAACCGGTTCCGTCTGTAATACTTGCAGTTGTATGTGCAGTAAATACTGGATCAGATTCTGTTGTTAAGTATGCACCTAGATCACTAATTTGTGATTCTGTGATACTTAAAGCTGCTTGGTGTTGTGTAACTGCTGACTGAGGTACGTTTGCATCGGGAATATTTGCCCATGTAACGGCACTTGTTAAGTCATTTACTTCAGCAGTTAAGTATGCTTGTAGATCACTAATTTGTGATTCTGTGATACTTAGAGCTGCTTGGTGTTGTGTTACTGAACTTTGTGTAATATTTGCATCTGGTACATTAGCCCAAGTAACTGCTGCTGTTAGATCGTTTGTTTCAGTATAACTTGTTAGGTAAGTTGAATTATCGTAACTCCAGTTTCCAGCACCGTCGTTCTTAAGGAGGCCTGTACCGTCTGTAACACTTGACGTTGTATGTGCAGTAAACACTGGGTCTGTTTCAGCAGTTAGGTATGATTGTAAGTCACTGATTTGTGATTCGGTAATACTTAATGCACCTTCGTGTTGTGTAACTGCTGACTGAGTAACTGAAGTTGCAAGCGCAACATTTCCTGTACCATCAAACGACACTGCGGTAGCAGTAACATCACCCGTTAAGCTAAAGTTTCTTGCTGTTGCAAGTTTAGTTGCTTGGTCTGAACTAGATACTGCATCTGATACCTTAACGTAAGCACTGCCGGTCCAACGATATACATCACTTTCAGCAATGTCAACATAAATCTTGCCTGTCTCACCAGTAGCTGGGAACGATGCAAAATCAGCATATTCTAGAACATCGTCGACATAACTTGGAAGTTGTGAAGCTGGAACAAGGCCAGATCCGTCAAGTGTTGCTACACCGTTCGCTGCACCTTTCTCCGAAGCGGGAACATAAGTACCCAAATCGCTAATTTGTGATTCAGTAATGCTTAGAGCTGCTTGGTGCTGTGTAACTGCTGATTGAGGTACATTTGCATCTGGTATATTTGCCCATGTAACACTTGCAGTTAAGTCATTAACTTCAGCAGTTAAGTACGCACCTAAGTCACTGATTTGTGATTCAGTAATACTTAGAGCTGTTTGGTGTTGTGTAACATCACCTTCTGTTACTGTATAACCTGTAATATAACCTGCATTTTCTAATGTAGTTACTCTGCCTGATAATGCAGTATCATCATATTGATTAAATGTTGTAGTTCCGTCAGTTACGCTTGTTGAGCTAACTGTGATGTGAGCATAGTTTGCATCACTTACAATGTTTGCATCGTATGCTTGAACCGATACACCTATGTCAGCACTTTTTAATATTGTAGCATCAGCTGGTTCATAAGTTCCAAAGTCACTTATTTGTGATTCGGTAATACTCAGTGCAGCTTGGTGCTGTGTAACCGCTGTCTCAGGTACATTCGCATCTGGAATATTTGCCCATGTAACGGCACTTGTTAAGTCATTAACTTCAGCAGTTAAGTATGTGCCTAAATCGCTAATTTGTGATTCTGTGATAGTCAGTGTTTCTGGAGCAATGTCGTTTTGTGTTGCTACTGCTACTCCAGCAATTTGTAATTCACCTGCTGCAACACTTATTGTAGTTCCGCCTAAATCAATAGTACTGCCGCTTAGATATAAATCACGGAATCTATTTGTAGCACTACCTAAGTCATATGTTACATCAGTATCAGGAAGTAGGGTGCCTGTAACTGTTCCAGTAACACTTGTTAAATATGCCTGTAAGTCACTGATTTGTGATTCAGTAATGCTTAATGCACCTTCGTGCTGTGTTACATCTGATTCAGATACTGATGTTAGATATGCCTGTAAGTCACTGATTTGTGATTCAGCAATGCTTAGTGCTGCTTGGTGTTGTGTAACATCTGATTCAGATACTGCTGTTAGATATGCCTGTAAGTCAGTAATCTGTGATTCAGTAATACTTAATGCTGCTTGGTGTTGTGTAACATCACTTTCTGTTACTGCTGTTAGATATGCCTGTAAGTCAGTAATCTGTGATTCTGTGATACTTAGAGCTGCTTGGTGTTGTGTAACATCACTTTCTGTTACTGTATAGTCTGTAATATAACCAGCATCGTTGTTAAGTTCACTTACATTTTGTATACTATTCGCAGCACTTAATACTATCTTATCATTAGTATCATCATAAGTTACTGTTATATTTGTATGGTCAGTATGAGTAAACATAGCCGCAGCATAGTCTTGGGATATTTCTTCAAGCTCTGCTGCTGACCCACTTACTAACGTGTAAAGTTCTGAAAAGTTACTGTTAATTTTAGAAAATGCTGTACGTAACGGATCGCCATCACCTTTGTTAGGAGTAGTTCCGATATTAATTATTTCTTTTGCCATTCTGGTTTCCCTCTACTTTAACTCTTAATTTAGGTCCGCGATTTGCAACAACAGTGACACGAT
>Ga0209955_1000706_pt1 | contig 11238 bp, 15 predicted proteins | sample SalPonA_A_H2O_MG_FD_185716 | JGI IMG/M metagenome (GOLD analysis project Ga0209955, IMG submission 185716) | Water microbial communities from South San Francisco under conditions of wetland restoration - Salt Pond MetaG R2A_A_H2O_MG (SPAdes)... | ecosystem: Environmental > Aquatic > Non-marine... | reverse complement strand
ACAAGAAATATTAAAGGTATCTATACCTTTATAAGTTTTTATTGATAATTATTTATTTATTATTTTGCTTAATTTTTATTTAATTATTGTTAAGAACCTCACAATTTTCTAATTGTGGGAGTGTCAGCAAAATCTTTTTCAATTGTATCAACTATTTCAATTTTATTTAAAGTTCTATATGTTTCTGTTTCAAAATCACCATTGTCTTTATTTAAATCAATATAAGTTAATTCAACATCATTTAAAGAAGTGATTTGTGCTTGAATAATTTCATTAGTAATAAGGTCTTTAATAAAATATTTTGCACCTAATATATACTTTTTTGACATTTTTTTACTCTTTTTATTTAATTTTAACACAAAATAAATTAAATTATTCTTAAAAAATATAAAAAAAAAAAAATAATGAAAGAAAAAAAAGGGTTAAAATGGAAAGAATTGAAAAGTTCCAAGAAGCTATAAATAAAGTTTTTGATATTTATAAAGAAAATTTTAAACAAAGAAGTAATTTTAATTTTGATATTAAAACAGAAAATACTTCAATTCAAATATCTCTTTATTTACTAAATAAGGAAGAGAAAGACTTATTTAAAGAAAAAATAGCAAATGAAGGACTAGAAGTAAGAATGTTAGATGGTGATTTAATTATTTATATTTAATCTCTCTTTTGAGAGATTAAATCATATTTTTTCTTAAAGATAAAATCAAAATATCTTTTTCAATTTTTAATTTTACTTTATCTATTTCATATTGTTTTTTAGTATTGTTTAAAATATCAAATGTATATTGAGTAGTATTACCTAAATCAATATCTTGTTGAATACTTTCAAGTTTTTTATCTAGTGTTTTAATAATGGTATTAAGATTGTCTTCTTTTTTATTTAATAAACTTAATTTTTCTTTATTAAAATTATATAAATTTTTCATATTAACTATTTTCTCATTAAGAGATAATTTACTTTTTAAAATCTTTAATTTAGAAACTTCATTATTGTAATAGATATTAGGGTGTAACCCCATAGAAAGTCTAATTCCAATTGAATTATAAGTTGGATTATTTGAATTTAAATATTCAGTAGAAGAACCATAAAGAGAGATTTTTGGCATATAATTTGTATTTATTAAATCTTTTTGTTTGTGTAATGCTTGAATATTTAATTTATCTAAATTACTAATATTGTTGTCTAAAAATTCTTTTTCATTAGGGAAAGGTAAATGGTTAATCATAACATTCATATATTTTACATGTGTCATAGATTTTAAAGTATTAACTATATCTTTTTTTGATATTTCTAAATCAATTAAACTATTTTGTAATGATTCAATAGAGATAACTAAATCATTAACTGTAAAAATATCAGTTAAACCATTTCTATATAATTCATTCTTTGTTTTATACTCAATTTCTTTATTTTTTAAATTTAATTTAGTTTTTTCTATATTTAAATCTAATAATTGTATTCTTTTAACTAAAATATAAGTGTCTAAAAGATTATTTTGTTGTTTTAAATCAAGGTGTTTTAAATCAAGGTGTTTTATCTTATTAGAATATGAAATACTATGAAATATTCCACCACTTCTAAAAATATCTTGTGAAAAAGAAATAGAGTAATATTCATTTTTAGTTTCAAAATCATTACTATATGTAAAGTTTAATGGGTTAATTATGTCCATTTTACTTTTAGTATTATTTATATTAGTTAATTCTCTATCTAACTTTTGTGTTTCTTTAAAAAAATCTGTTTCAATATTTGCAAAAAGAGAACTAGAAACAAAAATAGATAATAATAGTTTTTTCTTCATAAATAATCCTTATAAGTCTAATGTTACAAAAGTAGATAATTCTACTTTATTATTATCTAAAACTAAAATAACTTCATAACCAGATAACATTGTTTCACTTTTCATTAAATCAATACTTTTAATATTCCAATTAGAAGATATATCTTCTTTTTTATCATTTAAAAGTTTATATTTACCCTCTTTTAATAAATCAATTTCATTTTTAGTAAGGAAAAACTTAACTTGTTTTTTCGAAATATCAGAAACTTTCATTAGTTTAGTTCCAGGATTAACATATTCTCTATTTGAAACATATATTTCATTAATATATAAGTTATCAATAGATACTTGTTTTCTTTTTATTGTTTCTTGTAATTGTTCTATTCTTTCATTTATATCTGCTAATTGCATTTTTAAATTAATTAAACCATTAGCTTCAGATAGTTTTGCACTTTTTGATTTAGAAGAAGAATTTAAAATACCTTCTAATATAACTGTTGTATTATCAACTAATTGTGTTAGTAATAGTTTTTTTGTAATTAATTTTTTTAATTCTAATTTCTCTTTATATGTATCAATACTAATTATAGTTTCTTTGTTTTTAATGTTTTTTTTCTCAAAGTTTAATTTAACATCCTTAACTATTCCTGATACTTCAGATTGTATGTAAAATGTTCTTTTTGCTTCAACTTGTGAAATAAGTTCTTTTGCATTACAAGAAATAGACAAAAGGGAAATGGTAAGAATGCTAGATAATGTCTTTTTCAAATTGTAATCCTTTGTTATCATATTTTGATTGTCTATATTATAACAATTAAAAGAGAATAAAGTTGGTAATTTTTATTAAATTTTATATTGAAATAGTAAAAATTAATTTTTTTTATGTTAGAATTATCTTGTTGTTAATGGAGGAAAAATGTTTTTTAAGAAAAACAAAGTCTTGAATATAAATGAAATACAAGAAAAAGATGTTAAAAATTATTTAATAAATATATTCAAAGAATTGGAATATTTTTTAGATACTCAAAATAAAAAGTTGGTAATAGTTAATGGTACTAATGATAGTTTTAGATATATAATTAGAAGATTTATTTTAGAAATAGATAGTGATTTTGAAGTAAGTAAAAATGAACTATACTCAAAAAAAGAGGATGTTAAAGTTTATGATACTTATACAAAAGAAGGTTTACAATCAAAAAAGAGAATAATTCTAGTTGAAGGAGATGTAAGATATACTCCAAAAACACAAATAATGGAATACAAAGAAGTTATAAATAAGAATTACTCTGAAATCCAATTAATTAAAGATATTTCCTTTGTAATAGAGGAAATTAGAAAGTTAAATAGTGAAAAAAAGAGTAAACTAATTTGGAAAGACACAAATTATAATATTTAAAACAAAATTAAGTTAAATTTAAATAAAAAGGTTTTTTAATGGAATACACAGATTTACAAGTATTTGGTGCTGTTGTAACTACAATTGTTAGTTTTGGTTCAGTGATATATTTTTTAATTAAAAAAGCAAAGAAGAAAACTAAAAATTAATTTAGTTTTCTTATAAAAATATTAGGTTCTTGATAACCTATAACTCTTTTATGTTTAACCTCTTTTCCATTCTCAAAGAATAAAAATGCAGGTGGTCCAATAACATTAAACTTTTTCATAATTTCTTTTAATTGTGGAGTTTCTTCTGTAATATCAATTTTAACTAAATTAAAGTTTTGAATCATTTTATTTATAACATTTTCATCTTTAAAGGTAATCTCTTCCATTTCTTTACAAGATACACACCATTTAGCAGTAAAATCAACTATTACTTTTTTATTAGAAATAGTTACAAACTTTTCTAATTCATCTAATGATTTAATATAAGTCCAAGATAACTCTTTTGATTGGATATTAGAACTTATACTTTTAATTTCAAGGGGTTTAGAAAAACTAGTATTTCCCATAAAACCACCAATAACATAAACAAGACCAATCGAAATAAAAATATATTTAATTATTTTAGATAAATCAGTTTGTTTAGAACCATAATAAACACCAGTTCCTAATATTATTAAACCAAATAAAACAAGAGTTAAATGATTAGGAATAATTCTATCTAACATCCAAGCAGCAATAATTAACATAAAGATACCAAAGATTTTAGAAACTTCAGTCATCCAGCCACCAGGTTTTGGCATAAACTTACCGGCACCAAGTCCAATAACTAATAAAGGAAGTCCCATTCCTAAACTCATAACAAATAAAGAAACACCACCTAAAATAGCATCACCAGTTTGTCCTATATAAACAAGAGCAGCAGCAAGTGGAGGAGCAACACAAGGACCAACAATTAAAGCAGAAAGGAATCCCATAATTGCAATCCCCCCTATTCCAGTTTTATTATTATTATTTTCACTATTTATCTCTTCAACTTTGTTTTGAAACTTAGAAGGTAATCTTATTTCAAAATAACCAAATAAAGAAAGAGCAAGTAAAACAAAAATAAATGAAAAGATAGAAATAACTATTGGATTTTGTAATGCTGCTTGAATATTCATACCAAATAAACCTGCAACAACACCTGCCATTGTGTAAGCAATACTCATAGAAAGAACATATACAAGTGATATAAAGAACCCTTTTGAAGGTGATAATTTACCTTGTTGAGATTTACTAACAATAATACCAGATAAGATAGGTATCATAGGGAAAATACAAGGAGTTAAAGAAAGTAATACACCAAATCCAAAAAAAGAAACAACTACCCAAAAGAATGATTGATCAGTTAAGGTTTGAGTAATAAAGTCTGTCTCACTTAATTCTTCTTTTGTATTAGAATTTTTATTCTTTTTAACTTCAATTTCTTTTATTACTTTTTTAGTATCAATTTTTTGTGTATTATTATTTAAATTAACACTATTAGATTTTTCAATTAATCCTACCATTCCAATATTTTTATTTAATACTTGTTCTGCTTTTTGAACTTGAATAAAAGGGTTTTGATTTAATTTAATTTCTTTTTCTAGAGATAGTTTAGGATAACAAATACCCATTTCAGAACAACCTTGATACTCTACAAGTAAATTAAACTTATTTTTTTCATCAATCTTATTTAAAGGAATAGTTACATTTAAATCTTTTTTGTGAACTAAAAAATCTTCCTTTAAAATAGGTTTTCTTTTTTTTATTAAATTAGATACATCTTTACCATTGATAAAAGATTTTACTTTATCATCATAAAGATAAATACCCTCACCTAATGTAAAATTAATATTAATATTTTCTAAATCTTTATTTATATCTACTTTAAAAGCTTCTTCTGCTGAAAGAGGTTCTCCATCTTCCATTGAAGCAAATAATGTAGTTAAAGAAAAGAAGATAGTAAATAAAAGTTTAAACATATACTTCCTTTTTTCATAATATTATATTATTATAATTATATAATTAAAAAAAATAAAACTTTCTAATGAAGTTTTAAAAATATCAATAAAAATCATCAAGTTTAATCTCTTTTTAAGTTATTATATCATATAATTATATATAAAGAAAAAGAAGGAAAAAAATGACAACAACAGAAAAAACTTTACTAAAAACACCAGATTTAGGTGATTATGGATTAAGAATTGAAGACTTTTGGGATTATGAAAATACAAATGATTTTTATATTACTGAGTTTGAAGGTGATAAAGAAGAGTTTATTGAAAGATATGAGGATTCTGATAAATTTAATGAATGGGTTGAAGATACAGAATATATGTATAGAGAAGATGATTGGGACAACTTTAAATGGGAATTACAAGATATTTTAGATAAAACAAGAATTAAAGAAGGTTTTTTGGAAATTGAAAATGGTGGTTGGAGAGGACAAAGAGGGATGACGCCAAATTGTTTTGAAATCAATGCTTCAAATATAATTTCAAAAATTATTGGTGAAATGGATGCTTCATTTGAGGTAAAAAAAGAAGGACATCAACTAAGTTTTATTAGATATTCACATGATGAACCAACAGGTGCAAGAATTATCTTACATTCTTCAAAAAAATTTAATAAAATTCAAAAAGAGATTTTTGAAGATTAAAATAAATAACATATAAATACAAAAAAATGACCTCTTATCTTATGATGGGAGGTTTTTTTATGTCTAAAAAATAAATAAAAACTATTTTTTCCTTTGTTTTATGATAAAATAAAATAAAATAAAAAGAGAAAAGAATTGAAAGAAATAAAAAATAGAAAGGTATTTTATATATCTGGATTTGATCCAAGAAATTCTTGGTATTACTATAAATTATTTAAACAAGAAGACCATAAAGCAAGTCATAATAATGGTATAAAAAATAAAATTAGTAGATTTAATAAAGATAAAAAACAATTTACTATTGAAAATGAAAAGACTAAAACAAATTATGAGTTTTTAACTTGGAATAATATAATTAAATCAGTTTGGCCAAGAACATTAAAAACACAATTAAAAGGTATATATGAGGGTTTTAGAGGGTATATTTTGACAGGAAAAGTTGAAGACTTTTTAAAAAACACTCCAAAAGTATTAATTCCAGGTTTATTCCCTTATCTATATACTATTTTAGTTTTTATTTCATCAATAATTATATCAACATTTATAGCAGTGAAATATCCTACAATTATATCTTATGTAATTTATCCATTTTTACTTATGGGGTTGGTGTATTTAGGTGTAAAGTATGGAAATAAAATAGCTGTTTATTGGTTAAGTAATATATTTAATTTTTTTTTAAAATGGGACAAAGGTGAAATACCAAGACTAAATTCTATGACAAATAGTATGATATTAAATATAAAAAAACAAGTAAAAGAGAATAATTATGATGAAATCTTAATTGTTGGTCATAGTGTTGGAAGTGCTTTAATTGTTCCAGTGATAAAAGGTTTAATAGAAAAGTTATCACAAGAAGAAATAGAAAAGATAAAAATCTTAACACTTGGTAATTGTATTCCTTTAAAAACTATGCAAAATAATAGTAAAGAATATAATAAAGATTTAAAAGATATACTTGAGAATGAAATAGAATGGTATGAAGTTTCTTCTCCAATAGATGGAGCTAGTTTCCCTCTAATTAATCCTTTAACATATGAAAAAAATGTAAAAGAATTTGGTAAAAATAAAATAATGATAAATCCACAATTTTATAAGTTATACTCTAAAAAAGAATATTATAAATTAAAATATAACTGGTATTTAGTACATTTTTTATATTTAAGAGCAACACCTAAAAAAGGTAAATATGATTATTTTGAAATAACAACTTCAAACAAATCAATAACAAAGTTATTAGGAGAAAAATAATAATGGGTCAATGTCCATTTCATCCACAAGCAGCGAAAAATAAATTAGGAACATTATTAACTTTTTTAATAAAAAGAAGAAGTTGGTTAGACGGATTATATGAAAGAAGTTATAAAATGAAAGTAGGAGAAGTAAAACTTCCTAATCACCATTTGTATGTAGTTAATGATAAAAAAGAAGTAAAAAAAATCCTTGTAGATGAAGTAAAGACTTTTCCAAAAAGTGAAGTATTACATGAACTTTTAAAACCACTATTAGGAGAAAGTGTCTTCACAACAAATGGAGATCAATGGAAAGGACAAAGAGAACTTTTAAATCCTTCATTTACAGACTTAAGTGTTAGTAGAATATATACTGAAATGGTAAATGCAATAAGTGATGAAGTTACTCATATAGAAAGTCTATTAAATAAAACAAAAGATAATATTATAGAAGTTGATAAGGAAATGACTTATATAACTGCAGATATTATTTTTAGAACTATATTATCAGCAAAATTAGATAGGAAACAAGCAGAAGAAATAATTGAAGCATTTGAGATATATCAAGAATTAACTGTAAAAACTGCAATGAAAAGTTTCTTTAATATTCCAAAAGTAATAATTATGTTATTAGGTGAAAGAAAAAGAATTAAAGCAGGTGAAAAAATAAGAAAATCTCTTGGAGATATTATTAAAAAAAGATATGATTTAGTTGAAAGTGGAGAAGAAGACCCAAATGTAGATATTTTAACAACTCTTTTAAAAGTAAGAGATACAAAGACTAATGAAAGATTTACATATGAAGAAATATTAGACCAGATTGCTATGTTATTCTTAGCAGGTCATGAAACAACAGCTTCATCATTAACTTGGGCATTGTATTGTTTATCATTAAGTCCAGAAATACAAGAAGAAGCATATCAAGAAATCATATCTATAAATAGTGATAGTGATTTTGATTTAAAAGAATTAAAACAATTCAAAAAAGTGAATAACATATTTAAAGAAACATTAAGGCTTTACCCTCCTGTTGGTTTTTTAACAAGAGAAAATAATGAAGATACAAAAATAAGAGATAAGGAAATAAAAAAAGGAAGTTCTATTGTTGTTGCACCTTGGTTAATACATAGACATGAAGACTACTGGGAAAATCCAAATGAATTTATACCTTCAAGATGGGAAAGTGATGTAAAAATAGACAAAAACACTTATTTACCTTTTGGAATGGGTGAAAGAGTATGTATTGGAGCTGGTTTTGCAAAACAAGAAAGTATTTTAATTCTTGCAACTTTAATTAGAAAATATAAAATAACATTAAAAAAAGATTTTGTGCCAGATGTAGTTGGAAGACTCACAATAAGAAGTGCAAATGGAATGTATTTAAAATTGGAAAAAAGATGAAAGAAAAATTAGCTGGATTCATTTTACTATGTGCAATGGTACCATTAGCAATTATAGGTTATTTATTCATTGCAATAAAAGGGAGTTTTTTTAAAGTAGATAATAGAGTTAGACAAAGTGTGAGAGCAATGGATCATTTTGTAAATGCAGCTATTTTTAATGGTTCTGCTTGGGAAAGTATTTCTTCTCATGCTTGGAGGGAAAGAGATAATAAAAAATGGGCAAGAATGGTGATAAAATTAACTGATTATTTTCAACAAGACCATTGTATGAAAGCAAATAAAAGAGAACAGCCTATTATAGACTTAGTAGAAAAAAAAGATTTAAAAAAACAAACAATAGGTAAAAAAGAAGAAAATATAGGTAAAAAATAAAATATTTTAGTGATATTTTTAGATTAAAATAATTATAATAAATAAAAAAAGGTTGATAAATGAATATAAATATTTTATATGGGACTCATTACTTTGGTAAAGACTTATTTGTATTAGAAATAGACGGTAAATCTACAATGGTTTATAGAGCTTCAGGAATAACAGGTGGAAGAAAAGGTAGAATAGTTCCTTTTATGTTTTTAAATGAAGAAAATAAAACATTTGGAATGAAAAAAGGAGATACTATAAAGTCTTTTTTATATGATGGAAAAGTAGTAGAACATAACAAAAAATTAAATAACTATCCAAATCTAGATAATATTCTAAAAGAAATAGAAGAAAAAATATCATTTGAAGAAACATTGAAATATGAAGAAATAATAGACTATAAACAAATAGAAAAAGTTAGTGAAGTAATAAATCAAGACTTAAAAAAGATAATGAATAAAAGAACTCAAGTAGACTTTAAAACAATTTAAGTTATTTTTAATCTATGTTGGGTATAGTGACATATAACATACATTAAAAGGTTTTAAATGGATATAAAAGTTTTATATAGTGTTCATTATTTTGAAAGAGACTTATTTGTAATAGAGATAAATGGAAAAAGAACAATGGTATATAGAGGTTCTGGTTTAAATGGGGGAAGAAAAGGAAGAATACTACCTTTTATGTTTTTAAATACAAGAAGAACAATTAGAGGACCAATTTTAGGTTATATATTTAAAGAGTTTTACTATGAAGGACAATTTATAAATCATCATAAGGAACCTGAATATTTTAATGGTGTTCCACAAATTCTAGAAGAAATAGAAAAAACATTAGAAAGGCAACAACCTAAAATAATAGAACAAAATATGGAAGATATAGAAGAAATAGCAACAGAAATAAATACTCAATTATATAAACATATGGGAAATGATAAGAGTTTATATTATGATTTCAAAAACTAATACTTTAATCTCTTTTTAAGTAAAAGTATTATATAATTTTACATATTAAAAAAAAGAAGGAAGTAATATGTTAGAAAAAGATCCATATGACATCAAAACAATTTTAGAAGATACAAAATCTCAAACAGAAGAAAAAACAATTTATGTAGTTCCAGAAGAAGAAAAAGACCCATATGAAGTAGAGTTCTTCTTTTTATTAAAATAGGTCAAAAACACCCACTACTTTAGTTATGAATTGTTTAAGGTTAAAGATAGTATTAAATTATTGTAACCTAGATTTAAAATCTAGGTTGTGTTAAATTATTTTTTTTCATTAATCCTGAAATATCTTGAGTTTCACCATCATCTTGAAGTTTTAAAACTTTTTCTCCTTTTTGATATTTATCATCACCTAAATATTGATATCCATTAGCTAATAATTCTTTAGAAGCCTTTACTTGATTATGTTTTTGATTAAAGATAGTTATAGCATCACTAGGAGTTTTAATATCTTTATTTTTATCAATTAATATAGCACTTAAAGTATTCATAAAATCTTCTAAACCTTTAGTAGTTAATTCAAGTCCAAAATATAGATTTTTTGATTTAGTTTGACTTTTTTCTCTTAAATTATAATCAATTCTTTTTAATCCATAAACAGTGTTTATTTCAGCTGTTATAATCATTTGTTTACTTGTAGTTTTAGATATTGAAAAATTAACATCACTTATAGATAATTTGTTTTTTACATAATTTGCAGAATTATATATTTTTGCAGTAGCAAATTCTTCATTTTTACCATCTCCAATGATTTCAAAAGTTAGGTATTCAGGGAATAAATTAAACATATTAATGATAAATCCTTCTTTATCTTCTAAAGATAAACTATTTAAATTACTGATTAAACTTTCTTTATCAATGTTTCCTTTAGTCATATTAAAATCTGATTTTGATATATTTCTATCAATATGATTAATAGCTTTATTTATAGTATCACCTACTTTACCTGTTTTATTGGAATTAGGAGTAGAATTTATAATTCTATTATTTTCTTCTTTTTTTAATGAAATTGGAAAAATACCATCAGAGGTTTCAATGGTTAAGTCAGATTTACCTTTTTCATGGTTTGTAGCTCTATTTGCATTTTTTACCATCTCAGAACTAGCTAATCTAATAAATTGATTATCTTCAACAATTTCATATTCTTTTTTCTCTATTTTAGATTGTAAATCCCATTCACTAATATCAAATCTAATATTTGTTTCATTTGAACCATTTAATGTTCTAGAAGTTAATAAATCTGATAATTTTTTCCTAGTATTTACTTTTTTAGGAAAATCAAGCAAGAAACCCTGCAATTTTATATTGCAAGGATGAATTGCCAAAATTATAAATTTTATCTAATATTACTTGTATTTTATTTATTATTATGGTAAAATAACTTTAATAAAATAT
>Ga0209955_1000705_pt1 | contig 11243 bp, 13 predicted proteins | sample SalPonA_A_H2O_MG_FD_185716 | JGI IMG/M metagenome (GOLD analysis project Ga0209955, IMG submission 185716) | Water microbial communities from South San Francisco under conditions of wetland restoration - Salt Pond MetaG R2A_A_H2O_MG (SPAdes)... | ecosystem: Environmental > Aquatic > Non-marine... | reverse complement strand
TCACGAGAATAGAAAAACGGGAGAACCCCGCTCGTGTAATACCCAAACCCGAGAGCCTGTCGGCCTCCATTTTCTCGAGCAACTCACCCGCAGACTGTCCGAAAGGGTACACCGATACCTGTAAAACGGTGATCGAGGAGTACTTCGAGATGCTATTCAAATATAAAAAGGAGGCTAAATTATCGAAAAGTCAGGCAAACCTATTTCTGATAGATGCACTCAATTTCTTATGGGGTCAAGAGTGGAGGATACACCCATACAGCTTAACCTTGCTCTCACTAGCATGGGTCACCGAGAGGGTTTGTGAGCTGCAAATCAACCCTAAAACCGCTCAGAAGTATATCAGCCAACTTACCAAGCGAACTGGGATCTACTTTTCTATGGCGCATGATCTGCGCCTCTGGAACGATGTTGATCTCGAAATGTTCATCAACTTTATTGATAACCGTCTACAGGGTGCGCAAAGTACTAAACAGTCTCGATCTGTACAGACGCTGCTATTCTTTCGTTTTTGCGGATCTCTTGGGCTTCTTAAGGGCGTCGGCATACCCGTGCTGCAGAATGGCTACATCACCTCGCGCAAACGCAATCAGCTGATTTCACATGCTCGAATCAACGACCTCATCAACAACACAGGTGAGCCAAGTAGTGAGATCAACAGAACCACCGTCTTGGGGACTGCACTGACCTTTTATGGTGGTCTGCGCCACGATGAATTCGCTCGCCTGCACCTCTCACATCTGAATCGCTATAACGCCCTCTACCAAGAGGGCGAGTTTGGTGAAGGTCCAATCGAGAAACTGAGAGTAAAGATCACGCACGGAAAAACAGACAATGCACCCCGATCAGTCTACCTTCATCTTTTCGTACCTGAGACTGTTCAGGAGAAGTTATTGCACGCAGTGGACACACGCCGTGCGCTATTCCCGACCGCCTACCTGAAAAACATACGCCTTAGCGGGAATAACAACGATAGGCTAGGCCATCGATCAGGCGGACTGAGTGCGACGCTTCTTGACGAGCTTAAAAAGTGGTTTGGTGACAGCATAGATGTGCATACCCTGCGCCACTGTTATGTGACTTGGTTGATTTTGGCCTACTACACAGCCCGTCACCCCAAGCTAACGGACTTCTACAACGTCCCCAGGGGCACGCCGTTATTCGAGGACGAAGGGCTTAACGCACTGATGACTTTCATTAACGCGCATGCGATCGACGCCAGCCATAACGATCAATCTCACCATTTCGCTGTTCTTGCCCAGATGGTGGGGCACGGCGATATACAAACGACGTTTCAGCACTACTTTCACGCGCACTCAGTTCTAACGCGATACCACCTTCATCAGCTGTAAAAGCGTCTGATTCTGTGTGCAGACTTGCAAGTTTTAAAAAACCCGTACTCTAGGAGATGTAGCCACATGAGTGGTTCTAAATTAACTAGCCGAAGGGTCAGACAATGTTTGAAGAGCTATTCGAAGAGTTTGAGGGAGCCTACGCCGAGAACACGATCACAGGGTACCGAAGTGATCTTAATCACTATGAAAATTGGTGCACCAAGCGTTCTATTCAGCCAATACCCGCTGAAGAAGCCGTACTGGCCGAATACATCAACGATATGGCGCTCACACTCAAGAGCGCAACGATTCGCCGCCGAATTGGTGCGCTCAATATGATTTTTGAGCTCGCCAAACTCCCCAATCCAACGCGTGATAAAGAGGTTGTACTGGCGTTAAAACGCATGCATCGATCCATCGGTCGGTACCAGCAACAGGCGGCCCCACTCACATTAAAGTATGTCCGTATTTTACAAGCTGCTTGCGAACTGACCGTTCGCGGGAAGCGGGACGAACTGATGTTACAGCTAGGTTATGAATCAATGCGTCGTCGGTCGGAGATCGTGAGCTTCAAATTCGAAAATCTCAAGACGCTTGACGGAAATCGCTATGGCTTACTCCTAGAGAAATCCAAGACAGACCAGCAGGGCACAGGTAAGTTAATACCGATTTCAAATCAACTTGCCGGAATGATTCACGATTGGGCCGACCTTGTTGGAGAGCAAGACGGCTATATCCTGCGACGGATGGAGCGTGGGGAGCACGTGGGCAAATCTATGAAGGGGCAGGCAATCTCCCTAATTTTAAAGCGTTTACAACGCCGAGCACGCCTCACTCACCTCCCACCGTTTTCTGGTCACTCGTTTCGTGTCGGGGCCGCTCTGGACCTGTTGAATCGTGGCGTACCACTCGAAAAAATCATGCTTCGCGGTGGGTGGCGGTCAGAAACCACAGCACTCAAATACCTCAGAAGCTGGACCGGCGATGATATTGATTTACTCGACGATTTGGGGGCCTGATGTCGACCAAAATGGGCGATAAGCCCGTAACTTTAGTGCAGGGGAGGTCGCACGGTGGGGAAATTAAAAATGGGCCTCGCTTTATACAATATTAGGGCCGTGCCACCCCGTAATTAAGTATCGAGGTGCCGAGCTAATTTTACTCAGACCACAGGTTGCATCTTTGCCAACGAATCGCCTAAGAAACCCAGTTGGTACACTTGAACATTTTCGAACGGAAATATTGGTTGCTCTGAACTTTCCAATTACCGGCATTTAACTTTCAGTTAGGCCCTTGGCTTGAATAAGCGCTCCGTACCCCGCTTAAAGACCAGCGGCCGACCGGTAAGACTCAGCATCATGTTCGGACTGCACACCGCTTCTTAAAGTGCCATTTTGGCACGCTCTTGAAAAATCAACCACAACACATTATCCTCCAGGTGTGCCAAATTGACACACAGGAGACGATCATGGCAACTTCACTTCCTCGAATTACAGCACGAGTCGACAGCTCAACTCAGGAGCTACTCTTAAAAGCAGCAGCACTGGCAGGCATGCCCAGTATCAACTCATTTGTTCTAAATGCAGCTGTTGAGAAAGCTGTTCGCATTGTCGAACGAGAGCAGGCGATAAAACTCAGTGAACCTGATGCACGAATGTTAATGGCCGCTCTAGATCAGCCCGCCGCCGAACACATAAAACTAAGAAAGGCCGCTGAGAAATATGAGAAAGATTTGAAATCATGATGACGGTTCAGCTCGATAAGGCAACTCACGACCGAGGCTCATTCGACTGTGGCTCAGAATCACTTAACAACTTCCTGAAAATCATGGCCAACCAACAAGCTAGTAGGGATCATTCTCGAACGTTTGTTCTTACGGATCCAGATAGCCCCGAAAAACTGATGGGCTTTTATTCTCTCACTATGACACAGATCGATATGTCTGTTCTGCCGGACCAGTTACGTCGAAAACATCAAGCTTCAACAGCTGCCGGACTCATTACCAGACTAGCTGTCGACACCAAATACCAAGGCAATGACATAGGTGAATGGCTGTTAGTTGATGCTCTAAAGAGGCTGTTGATTGCAAGCAATAGCGTCGGCTTCCCACTGGTCATCGTAGACGCAAAAGAGGATGCAACTGGGTTTTATGAACAATATGGATTCAAATCCTTTCACGATTTAAAAAACAGATTGTTTCTGACAATTGCAGATATTCGCGCATCAATCGGCGAAGCTGTCGAAAGTTCTGGATAAGTGTTTTAAAGAGATTACCTACCGTTGACATCCTCATCGCGCTAAAGCACAGGGATTCCCTATAAATGACGGCCATACCCGACCGCAAGACTGTTCTTGGCCGCATTTCTGACTCTGCCACCGCCAAGTGTCCGCCATCATTTGGTTGAGCGAACATTCAGTAGCCCAACCTATGTAAACGTAACCCCTTCATTATCCGGTGTCGTCATCATGTTAACAAACCATGTAGGGTGCGTTAGCAGACATTTGACAGCTCCCCTCCGCAAGCTGAGGGGCTTTCCGCCTAACCGATAAGCGGGATACCATGGTCCTCATGGGACTTAACATGCTAATGTAGCGAACTGTGTCGTGATATGTCGATTCACCACAGTACTCGCGAATCAAGCGTTTTAATCACGGAGACTAAATGAACGCAACTTGCATCAGTAAGCATCTCACATCCGTGTTAAGCGGTTTCCCGGAGATTCAGGTTGCTGCCTTGTTCGGTTCGATGGCTCGAGGCTCAGCAGGTCCGAACAGCGATATTGATATCGCAATCCAGCTCGATACCACGCTCACCTTACAGCAACGCATCGATATAACTGAGACGATTGCTCTCGCTTTTAATCGCCCGGTCGACCTTGTCGATCTTCGCACAGCAGGACAGCCTCTGTTAAATGAAATTGTGAGCTCAGGACAGCAGATTATCGGTTCACGCCATCAATGGGGCGACCTTGTGTACCGCAACATTATGGAAAATGAAGATTTCGTTCCCTACCAAAAGCGTATACTGGAGGAGCGCCTCAACTCATGGATCAACAACTAGTAGCCCAGAAGCTGGAGTCGCTACGCAGCTGCATTCATCGCGTCGAGACCAAGCTACCGGAAAGTCAGGAAGTGTTTCTTAACGACCTAGACTCACAAGACATTATCGCACTGAATCTGACACGGGCTGTACAGATGTGTGTTGATATTGCAGCTCACTGGCTAGCCGAAAACACGGAAGCAAGTGCACCAAAAACTATGGGGCAGACCTTTGAAAGCTTATACCAGGTGGGCATAATCACAGAAGAGCTAGCTAATCACATGCGACTGTCTGTTGGATTTAGAAATGTGATGGTACATAACTATGACGATGTTAACTGGGAAATTGTTTACACGATCTGTAGCAAACATATCGACGATTTTCGGGCCTTTGCACAAGTATTTTCCGGGTTATCCAAGCGATAGTCGTCACCTCTTCAATTGTGCTTTCCTGTAAGAATTCCCATACTCTGCCCCAACGTGAACGGCCATTCTTCACCCTGTTCGCATTCGGCAGAATACGCATGCAGTATTAAAACTACTTCTGTACTAAACGCCCGGCTGAGCATTATCCCCCATACCCTTTCGGATTCTGACTCTGCCACCGCCAAGTGTCGGCCATCATCTGATTTAATGAACGCTCAGCACTCCACCCTAACTTCTGATTCGCTTTGGAGGGATCCGCCCAGAATTGCGCGAGATCTCCTTCTCGACGCGGGGCTATTTCGTAGGGGATTTTAACGCCGGTTTCCGCTTCGAACGCTGCGATCATTTCCAGAACGGACACAGGAGAACCCGTCCCTAGGTTATAGGCATCACAACCGGGCTGGCCCAAACTCTGAAGCGCTTTAACGTGACCGTCCGCCAGATCCATCACATGGAGGTAATCGCGACGGCAGGTGCCATCCGGGGTTGGGTAGTCGCCGCCAAAAACGGAAAGTTGGTCTCGACGTCCAACGGCAACCTGCGCCATGAACGGCATCAAGTTGTTAGGGATTCCCAATGGATCTTCACCAATCGAGCCACTCTCATGTGCCCCGATCGGATTAAAGTATCGCAGCAGGGCAATTGACCACTCCGGATGAGCGATAGCCTGATCTTCAAGCATCTGCTCGATCATCGCCTTCGAAGTGCCATAGGGGTTAGACGTCGCGCCGCGGCCGAGACGCTCGACATACGGTGTGGGAGCTTCGCTGCCGTAAACGGTAGCGCTGGAACTAAATACGATTTTTACGACACCTGCACGTTGCATAGCCAGCAACAGCTTAGCGGTACCACCAACGTTAACATCGTAATACTCGGCAGGCTTTTGTACGCTCTCGCCAACGGCCTTCAAGCCGGCAAAGTGAATCACTGCATCAATAGGGTAGTCGCTGAAGACCGCATGCAGAGCATCGGTATCCCGGATATCACCTTTGACAAACGTAACCGGACGTTGCGCCAAGGTTGAAACGCGCTCTACAGAGGCGGTTGAACTATTGCAGAGGTTGTCGAACACGACGACTTCATAGCCTGCTTGCAACAAAACCAATGTTGTATGAGAGCCAATGTAGCCTGCGCCACCCGTCACCAATATACGCACCAAAACCTCTTACACGTCGAATCTGAAGACCGTCTAGTATCTCAAAATGGCCTTGAAATTACCAAATTTCTCAGAGAGCCTCTTACTTGTCATGGGAGGATGGATGGCGAGTTATACGTTCTAATCACCCCGAAATTTATTGGGGCTTTAAGTAGATCTAACAAAGCGCAGTTGCAACAACCAGCGGTTGGCGACAGCCTCTGTTTCAAGGTCGCGGGCAGCATCGTCAGTGAGGAATACTTGGCGATTCACTAGCAATTCTTACCCCGGTTGCGAAGTTTAGCTAACACATCACTCACAAGCTGAACTTTTCCCTCGTCGATTTGACACTGGTCCAGTGCCAATATCTCAAGCAACGCCACAGTCTTTTGTGTTTGCTCGTAGCTTCTGATGTCCCGTATTTCAGCCGGGCTCTTTATTTATTGCCAAATAGCGATATTGTGATATTTTGATTAAATAATTAGCCAATTAGCTATATAGTTAAGATATGAGCGCACGACAATTTATTGGTACCAAAGCAAAAGAGATGCGCAAAAAGTCAGCGCAAACTCAAAAGCGGCTCTCCGAAATAACCGGCCTGCCTCAAAGCACATTATCCGAAATAGAAAACGGTCGATTCACGGGCTCATTGGACATCATGGAGCGCTATCTGGACGCATTGGGACTGCAACTAACCGCAGTTGAAAAAGTTCAACGACTGCCTGACTGGGACGAGCTCGATACACTTTTTGAGGACAAGTGATGAATCTTACCTCCCTACCCCAAAGTGTTGATAAAGTTGGCGTTTTCCTAGCGGATAGAGAACTGGGATTACTCACACGGGGTAGCGTGCACCACTACCAGCCATCCCAAATTGGGCAACACATTTCGCTGACTATGACCCGCCCAACGCTTGATGGGTATTCATCTGGCGCGTTGCATCCTATCTTCGCCCAGAATCTTCCAGAAGGATTTAACCGTCGCTACATAGCAGAGCGACTTGCCCGGTATGCTAAGGTTGATGATATGTATCTTCTTGCACTTCAAGGAGAGAATGGCATAGGCATGCTGTCGTACACTACAGGCATTGAGCTGCCCGTGATTGAGTCAATCACACTGGACGATATCCTCCATTACAAAGGTAAAGAACCGCTTTTTCCTCAGTTGCTAGAGAAGTACTACTTACGCAATACACTTGCCGGTGTGCAGCCGAAGGTAGGTATCAGTGCAACCGAAAGGACGGTTGAGCAACCTGACCTTATCGTTAAGTCGTTTGATCACGAGTTTCCGCTACTGACTGTGAATGAATTTGTCTGCATGGAGGCTGCCAAGCATTGTGGGCTTGAACCACCTTCTGTTTATATCGCAGAAAATCTGGAAACATTCGTCGTCGAGCGTTTTGATAAGCCTAACGGGCAACCCCTCGGGTATGAGGATTTCACCACGCTGATGAAACGGCCGAATACCCCAGATGCCAAATATCTTGGGAGCTACGAAGCACTTCTGGAGGCTACTTACATTTACACGAACAACCTTTCTGAAGTTCTCAAAATGTATCGCTATATCGTGTTCAACTGTTTGATTGGTAACGGGGATGCTCACCTTAAAAACTTTGCACTTCAATACTCGCCGGATATGAGGCACATTTTCGTTTCGCCACCTTTCGATATTACACATACCATCATGTATGACACGATCGACGACAACATGGCCCTGAAAATCAAAGGCAGCAAGGCGTTCCCTAACAAAACAGATCTTGTGAAACTAGCTACATCAAAAAGTTTTCGGCTAAGAGGCGTTGAAGACATCATCGAGAGTACAGCTAACGGTATTCTTGAGTACTTAGACGAGTCCAACCATGTTGGCATGCTCCAAGGGCTGAGGGAATCCATTACCAAATCAGTATCCAGAGCAATGGTCGTCACTCCCAGCATCAAACTCTATCGACACGATAAAAAGCGAAAATATAAGTAGTAGCAGACTCTCTTCGTAAAGGGACTTTTTAAGCCTCTTGGCAAGCGCGCTTTCGGCAAGAATGGCCGTTCACGTTGTGGCAGAATATGCACGGCGCATGCAACCGAAAGCCCTCGAGATATTGTCAAATGTGGATGGAGCGGCAAAAAGGCAGCGCTCTCCCGAGTGAAACACAGTTCCGCTGCAACTGCCGAGTTTCCGCTTTGCGCTTTTTGCGGGTTATATAGTGGATTATGCCCGCCGCACCCTACCCTTATTTTCAGATTTTCATCCGTAGGAAGAAATACAGGCCGTCTTATCCTGTATGTACCGCTGCTCGCTTAATATTCATGCCGAGCGCTCGCAGATAGACCGCATACTTCATTGCAGGCCTTCCTCTAACCCTAAGAGAAGATAGCCCCATCTGATGCTTGAGTCTTGATATGGTTGCTTCAATCCCAGCGCGCCACCGATATCTATCAGTAAATTCCTCAGATTGTTCAGCTAACCGTCGTCGGCATTGAGCGACTCGCTCATGTGTATACTGCCATCGACCATTGTTGCTAGTTTTACGTTGGACGTAGCCTGGACAACGCTCGCGGTCTTTACATCGGCTGCATTCTTTCTGGTTAAATTGAACCTCGATCCTTTTAGAGCCTTGGGAGGTACTAACCGGCATGTGCCCTGCAGGACAACTGACCACGATGCCTGCTGCATCCAGTTTAAAGTCCTCCAGATTCAATCTCCCGAGCTTATAGCCTCGCGGTGGCATTGAGGGCGACACTACTTCAACGCCCTTTTGCGTAATGCGTTTCGTAACCGCTGCAGAACCGTAATGACTATCTCCCAAAATAACTGCGGGCTTTATTGCGCGTTTCTTCAACTCATCAAGCGCCGGTTCAACAGCCCGCGAGTCGTGTTGCGTCATCTTTTGGACGTCAATATAAGTGATCAGATTGAGTCTATGCTCTTCTGGCGACTCCTCCGTTGAGTACGTCTCCATGACTTGGACCAGATAGCCCACACCGCGGTGGCTGTTATAACTTGCATCGGGGTCTGATGGATTTTGCACGGTGTCACTCGGAATCGTAGTTGGCGCTTTCACCTGAACCAGACAATCCTCCGCATCATTCTGAACCACTTCGCATTGTTCGCTGAACACGCGAGATAGCACATGGTAACTCTCTAAATCGGCAGCGCTTGTATCTCGATAACGAACCACTAGATCAGCAAGAACCTTTGCCACTTTAGGTAACTGTCTTTTCGTTTCACTGGGCTTGCCAAAGCCGAAGCACTCACCCTTACGATCGATGAAGCGCCTTGAAATTTCTTGATCAACCAGTGCATATAAAGCTTGATCATGACGGGCTAGTTCGCGCAAAAATTTGCTAACCGCCGCGACCAAAATACCCAGCCGAGTCATCCCACGCATTGCTGATCGGACCGCAGTTGAATCAATTCGCTGCTGTGTGGTGTCCACCGCGAAGGCATTTATCAGTTTGTCAGTGAGTTGCTCAAATAGCTCCTCATCTAACCCTTTATCAATGACCCAGCGGCGATAGGTTCGAAGCGTTCGTTGGCATACATAGCTGTCAGAGGCCTGTTGGATATCCAGGGCATAATGCCATGCGATGTTAAAAGAGACCGCCTCCACGGTTGCGGAATCTGTCAAATCATGTAACTGCTGTAATACCAGCGCGCCGAGAATTACATGCAGATCTTTGCTCGGACGACCGAAGGAGCCAGTTAATTTATCAGCCAGCTGTTCAGCAGGAAGTTGTTCCAATAAATGCTTGCGGAATACACCAGCCCAGCATCGATCGAGTAGTTTTCGTCGCTTTTCGCCCAAAGATTCCCATGGATCAAAAAGGTTGATGGTACTTCTATCGCGTAATGTGATCATAACGACAGAATAACTCAATGCATCCACTCACACGACAACTCTCATGACACAGCGGGTTAAATGCGGCACTTTTTGCCGCTCCATCAAATGTGGTGTACGGCATCAGGCGGCATTCCTGTCTGACTGATCCTCTACTTGTTCTCCGTCCTTGAACTTAACGTTGTTGACCACAAGGGTCAGCAGATTAAATCCTCTAATCCGCTGCCAGCGCTTTTGCGCCGTTTCTAATAGCTTGTAGACCATGGCTAACGTGGTCTCTCGTGAGCCGCAGTTGCGCGCTCTCTTTGTTCTCAGGCGCACTGTTGAGAACGTCGATTCGATCGGATTGGTCGTCCGTATATGTACCCAGTGCTCCGCTGGAAAGTCATAAAAGGCCAGCAGCTCATCACGGTCTTTACGCAACCGAGACATCGCGCCAGGATACTTCGATTCGAAGCGTACCAGCGCTCGGTCATACGCTTTATGGGCCTCTTCACGCGTGGCTGCCATCCAGATCTCGTGGAGCGCCGCTTTGACTTTTGGCTGCACCGACTTTGGCAATACCGCGAGTATGTTCGCCGTCTTGTGTACCCAGCAGCGTTGATGGCGCGTCTCAGGATAGACTTTTAATAGCGCTTTCCAGAAGCCCAATGCACCGTCTCCTGTCGCTAATTTCGGGCTAAGTGTTAGCCCTCTGGAGCGCAGTCCTGCCAACAGCTCGGTCCAACTGGCCTCTGATTCGCGGTAGCCATCTTCAACGGCTACCAGCTCTTTGCGCCCATGCTCTGTCACCCCTATTATCACTAGCAGACAGAGCCGATCATCCATACGCACATTGCTATACACCCCGTCAGCCCACCAGTAGACATAACGCTTCTGGCTCAGGTCACGTTGACACCACTCACGATGCTCATCAGCCCAGTGTTGCTTCAGGCGACTGATGGTATTGGCCGATAGCCCTTTGGCGTTGTCACCCAGTAGTGCAGCCAGAGCCTCCTGATAATCGCCAGTCGAGATCCCTTTAAGGTAGAGCCACGGCAGTAGCTCTTCGATGCTCTTGGCCCGCTTCAGATATGGCGGTAACAAACTGCTATTAAAGCAGACACCTGAGCCGCTGCGATCTCGAACCTTGGGTACTTTCACCTCGACATCTCCGATACCGGTCTGGACAGTACGCTCTGGCAGATAGCCGTTCCTTACGACTGCCTGTCGACCATCAGGTAAACGACATTGTGAATGCTCATCCAGAAGCACTTGAAGTTCGGATTCGACCGCTTGAGCAATGAGATCGCGGGCGCCTCGTCGCAGCAGTTCTGTCAGTGGATCTACTATCGGTTGTTCTGGTTGTGAAAGAGCGGTCAGGTTAAAATGGGTCATGGCGTATCACCTTCTGTTGATTGAGATTCTTGCCGGAATCAATCAACAGGATACGCCATCCTTCCTTTTGCCCGTACACCAGAAATCACCATAACTC
>Ga0209955_1000703_pt1 | contig 11282 bp, 3 predicted proteins | sample SalPonA_A_H2O_MG_FD_185716 | JGI IMG/M metagenome (GOLD analysis project Ga0209955, IMG submission 185716) | Water microbial communities from South San Francisco under conditions of wetland restoration - Salt Pond MetaG R2A_A_H2O_MG (SPAdes)... | ecosystem: Environmental > Aquatic > Non-marine... | reverse complement strand
TCCTGATACAGGATGATGTTGATTCGAAGATCACAGTGACCGCTAGTTACACCGACGATTACAACACCGATGAGTCTGTCACGAGTTCAGCCACCACGACCGTTCAGAACATCAATGATAACCCAACTGGCTCGGTTTCGATCACTGGCACGGCAACGCAAGGACAGACGCTCACAGCGAGTAATACGCTGGCTGATGTCGATGGTCTTGGAACGATCACTTATCAGTGGAAGCGTGATGATGTCGCTATTACCGATGCAACGAATAGCACCTATGTGCTGACACAAGACGACATAGGTTCATCCATTTCGGTAACCGCGAGCTATGAGGATAACTTCGGTACGAGCGAATCGTTAAGAAGTGAGCCAATAGAAGTTGAGAACCCATTTACAGATACGATAAGCGGGCATATTTACCACTGGAGCAGTCATGAGTTGTTGCCTGATGTAGATATCCTCATGCTATCAGAGCTAAATAACCAAAAAAGCTCACCATTCATTTTGAGCAACCTCAGATCTGAGTCTGCTGGCACAAATGTCGTTGATGTATTGTTTAATGGTGAAGGTATACAGACCAAGAGTATCGACCTCACATTGAGTTTTGATCAGACACTCTCAGGCAACTTTGTCTGGGACAACGGTTTAACAGCTGACGGTTGGCAAACTCATGTAAACCAAGCTGGTAGCTATATCGATATTAGCGGGTTTAACTTTTCAGAGGTAGTAACAGGTACACTCTTGCTCGGTTCACTCACGTTGACGGGAGATGACGCTGACAGCTTTACTGTTGAACTCTTAGACGGCCTGACTTCTGTTTCGGGTGTAGAAACGGCTCATTCAGACCAAACAGCAGGTCTCGTACCTTATGCTTTTACAACCGACGCAGACGGTGGGTTTGAGGGCGAAATCAATAACCAGCTAGATTACACATTGTCCGCCTCAAGAAATATTACGAGCACCGAGACTGGCCGTGTTATTAGCGCTGCAGATGCACTTGCCGCGTTAAAAATAGCTGTTGGAATAAACCCAAACGCTGGGGAAGAGGTCTCCCCTTATCAGCTATTGTCCGCTGACGTGAACCAGGATGGTCGAGTCAGTGCCGCAGATGCACTTTCAATTCTGAAGATGGCAGTGGGGCTTGCGGGAGCCCCGGAGCGCGAATGGTTGTTTGTTAACGAGGCTGAGGATTTTAACAATGCTGACGGTAGCGTATTCAGTCGTTCAAAAATAGAGTGGGAAACGCTTGACGAACTTCGAGACTCGGGGGAATCCAACCTAGTTGCTATGTTAGCAGGGGATGTTAACGGCTCTTGGTCTGGTGGTGATACCGGACTGAGCCAATTACCCAATACTTACTTTACAGACCTTGAGGCAACAGGTTTTGCTCCTGCAGAGCAGTGGTGGGTGGTATAGAGGTTCGAGCAGAACTTTTTGCTCGGCTGTTCAGAGAAAGAAGCTTTCAAGCGCAGGGTTATGACAAGGTCCTAGTATCCGACGCGACCAGCCTCACAAATTTGGTTGGGCTAATGTATTACTCACCAGCAGACTAGTTGCTTGGGACGCCACCACAGGAAATTAATCGGTTATGCGTTGAAAAGTAATCCTCTTCACAGCGTTACTCTGGTTTTTAAATGCTTAACAACACGGTCCACTGCACAGGACTAATCTAACATGTCTCCATAAACGTACATAAATGTCGTAATTGCCGTAAAGCTAGGGACGTGAGGTAGATGTAATGGCAACGAGCACAATTTCAGCAACGTCAGATATGCATATCAACTTTGGGGAAGATGACTATATCGTTGATGCGCAAAACCACAGTTTGACTTTACACTTTGATTTTAGCCCTGCTGAGTTGATCGCAAACCTGACAAATGCAGAACGAGAAATAGCGGGTGTTACTTTACCGGCTTACACAATACTTGGACCATCTGGTCAAACGATCACTCTACTTAACCTGCCGAACCACTTAAGACTGGAAACGACGTCTTACAACGATCAAATCATCACGGACAAACAGCTTTGGGTCGACCTTAGAGGTGGCGACGATCTCATACAGCAACTAAACGCCAATCAGAGAATATATCTCGTCGACCCTTATAATCATCTGGCAGATTTCGAAATCGACTCCGAAAACAACGCCATTACATACTCCTACAATTCGGAACTTCATTCCGTGCTATACGGAGGTGATTTCACGTTAGTGGCAGGAAATCTTGCTGACACAGTCTTCGGCTCGCCCTTAAATGACCAAATATCTGGCAACGAGGATAACGACAGCCTAATAGGCGCCTTAGGTAACGACACCCTAGACGGGGGTAGCGGTAATGACCTACTTATTGGTGACGACGCACTGACCGCGTACACGTTCAACGCAATACTGACCCAAAATGATGAAAATTGGACCGCTACAAGCTTAGAAAGGGTCGATCTCACTCTTTACCTAGAGCAAGAGCAGCCGTTCACCTACTCTTATGGAGATCCCTACTCATTTCCCGGCGGACAAGTCGTCCAGATGTTGGTCAACAACGGTACTCTATACGATCACATAAGTTTCAACGGGTACAATGACTCTTTTCAGGCCAACACACCGCTAATATCTCAGTTCACAACAAAAAGTGAAGAGAACTACATCATTCTAGAAATTCCATTCGAAATGGATGGAGTTAAACAAAATTTACTGTTCGAGCTGTACAGCGAAGGTAGCTACTTTGACTCCGTGCAGACACTCGATGACTGGTTCAGTGACGCTCAGCGTAAATCTCAAGGTATTCCGGTTATTACAAACTATCAGGCGGGTTCATCTCTAGGCCTGGCTGATTCAACCTCAGGGCAATTGATTGATGGTTCAAATATAACCGGAAAGCTTGGAGGTAACGATTCGCTTGTTGGTGGCGATGGAGATGACACGATCATTGGGGGCCCCGGCCACGATATCCTGATTGGTGGAGCCGGGAATGATCTACTCAATGACGGTCTGGGAAATGACACGATTGATGGCGGGGACGGCATCGATACCTACACACGCAACTTTTCAGAGGAGACAAATTACATCTGGAAAGTGGGTATCGATCTTGAAAATGGCTATATCTTCCACGCCGAGACCAATGAAATAGGCGACCCGCTTTTAAATATTGAGAACCTATACCTACCTGGCAGTCTGGACAAAAAAATTGTCGGTAGTAGCGATGATAACGAGATCATCACTGGAGCTGGCAACGATACGATACACAGTGGAGGCGGAAACGACACAATCGATTTGGGTAGTGGTGATGATTTAGTTTATCTCGGACACGGAAGTAGCATAGTTGAAGGCGGATTTGGTCACGACGTCGGCGTCGTGGGGGGTAGATCAGATGATTACCTGCTAACTGTAGTTGATGACAACACAATAGCGCTGCAAGCCGCTGGCTACGTGACTACGTTGCAAAACATGAATGAACTGCGTTTTTTAGACAAAACAGTTTTGTTTGAAAATGCTGTCATTACAGATAAGCCTGCACTTACCACAGAACATCCTCCTCACTTTGACGCAATCCGGTCGAGCCTTGTTAACCAATACTCAACTGAACTCCAGCTACTGAGTTTTGATGCAGCCGAAATACTTGCTGAGTTGAACCAATCAGGGCCATTCTTAATAAATACAACTGACTCTGCTCGGCCACTACCTATCGAGCAGGGGCACTTTCCGCTAGGAGTATTGCCCGCTGATACGCTGATTCTGGGAGAAATTTCGTACAGATGGAGCGAACTGACAAGTGCGTTTGGCGAAATCGAAAATTTAAAGTTCACGGGAACAGATCAGAATGACGTGTTGATTTGGGATACGGGGTCAGGTTTCTTTGAGAATGTGTGGAGCGGTGGTGACGATCTCTCCATAATTGGTACAGAGACCTACAATCGAATGCTGCTACATCCGGCTACAGATGGCGTGTCCATAGCAACAAAAAACGTTGAGACGACCTACAGTGATAGTTATGGAGTTCACTATGTTTACCGAGATGAGTCGGGCTCTGGCTCAGTATCAATTTCTGAGCATTTCAATCGTATTCTTCTGCCTCATGAAAGCAATGACGAGATCATCGGCGGCTCTGAAGCTACCAACTACTTTTTTCCTGGCGGTAATGATTACGTCGAGGGAGGCGGTGGAAATGATAGTTTTGATGTGTGGGGCCTGAACGGAACTCTTACGATTGGTGATTATGAGGGTTCAGCGAGTGGCGCGGAACGCATTATATTTACACAAAATGACTATTACATCTCCAGCGTTGACGACTTTGTATCAAATCAAACTTTCATTAATGACGAACCGGTCACCTATCTTGGTCTGAACACCCCATCATTCAATGATGCTCAACTTGTAAAGCTTTACGGACACTGGGATGTAACATCCATTTCTATTTCAACTGATTGGTTTGAGAATGCTGAGCGTCTGAGCATTTACCTTAGACCATTCAGTAGTGAGGATGGCATCTCATGGCGTGGTGAGAACTTCGGGGGTGTCGCGTGGAACGACTTTGCGAATGGCGGAGTAGGTAATGATGTTTTTCGGGGTCTCGATGGTAGTGACACACTCCATGGTGGGGATGGCAACGACAGAATTCTCGGAGGGCAAGGAAACGATTCTCTTTCCGGTGGTGACGGTAGAGATACGCTATATGGCGGTGATGGAGACGATATTCTAGATGGCTCTTCAGGAACAGCTGCGACCCAAGGTCCAGGCGACTACATTCGTGCCGGGCTTGGGAACGACACCATCATTGGACACCAAGAGCACTTTAACGACGGCGGTGAAGGAGCTGTAATATCCTATGGCGACATTACCGGGCTAGGCGGCGTTAAAATTACAGTCACAGACAATGCCACCGGTAGCGGTACCGTGGTCAGTCGAAGTGGCACTACCATCGGTGATAACTTCTCCTACGTACGCTTTTTCCAAGGCTCCGCTGACGCAGATATTATTCAAGGGGGTGTTACTAGCCAGACCGGATTCGCTGGACTTGGAGGTAATGACACCCTATACGGCGGCGAGAGTGAATACGACATCCTTCAATACAACGATGACCATTACGAAGAAGGGGGCGACGGCGCGGTAACAGTAAATTTCGCGACCGGCATAGCGATCGATGGTTTTGGTGACACTGATACCTTCTTCAACATGGAGCAAGTACGAGGAACCGCAAAGGGCGATACCTTTATTGGTAGCGCCAATAACGAGCGTATGCTCGCAATGGGGGGCAACGACAGCCTGATAGGTGCCCTAGGTAACGACACCCTCGACGGTGGTAGCGGTAATGACCTACTTATCGGTGACGATGCGCTGACCGCTTACACGTTCAACGCAATACTGACCAAAAATGATGAAAACTGGACCGCAACAAGCTTAGAAAGGGTCGATCTCACTCTTTACCTAGAGCAAGAGCAGCCGTTCACCTACTCTTATGGAGATCCCTACTCATTTCCCGGCGGACGAGTCGTCCAGATGTTGGTCAACAACGGTACTCTATATGATCACATAAGTTTCAACGGGTACAATGACTCTTTTCAGGCCAACACACCGCTAATATCTCAGTTCACAACAAAAAGTGGTGAGAACTACATCATTCTAGAAATTCCATTCGAAATGGATGGAGTAAAACAAAATCTCCTGTTCGAGCTGTACAGCGAAGGTAGCCACTTTGACTCAGTACAGACACTCGATGACTGGTTCAGTGACGCTCAGCGTAAATCTCAAGGTATTCCGGCTATTCCAAACTATCAGGCGGGTGCATCTCTAAGCCTGGCTGATTCAACCCCAGGGCAATTGATTGATGGTTCAAATTTAACTGGAAAGCTTGGCGGTAATGACTCGCTTGTTGGTGGCGATGGAGATGACACGATCATTGGCGGACCAGGCCACGATAGCCTTCTCGGTGGAGCTGGGAATGATCTACTCAATGACGGTCTGGGAAATGACACGATTGATGGCGGCGACGGCATCGACACCTACACACGCAACTTTTCAGAGGAGACAGATTACATCTGGAAAGTGGGTATCAATCTTGAAAATGGCTATATCTTCCACGCCGAGACCAATGAAATCGGCGACCCACTTTTAAATATTGAGAACCTTTACCTACCAGGCAGTCTGGACAAAAAGATTGTCGGCAGTGGCGTTGATAACGAGATCCTTACTGGGGCTGGCAACGATACGATAAACGCCGGCGGAGGTGATGACACAATATCGGGTGGCGGCGGCAACGATACAATTGATGCAGGAGCTGGCGTTGATGATGTCCTTTATGACGGTGCTCGGTCCGATTATGTCCTGTCTCAGTTGGGGACTGACGTATTTGTAACCAGCAATTTAGACGGTTCAGTCGATACACTTCGAAACGTCGAGTTCCTCTCCTTTAGCGGAGATGGAGCGCGAATTACCATTGATGAGGCGCTCACTGGCACGCCGGGATCCGGATCGGTTCTATCGGGACAAGTATATCAATGGAGCAGCCACTATTTACTACCTGATGTCAGTATTACCGGAGGCGCGCAATCATCGACTTTTAGTGGGACTGAAACGGATCCCCGCTTCAAGATTACAAACATCCGAATAATAGACGGTGTTGTTAAAGCCGATGTGGTCCTGGATGCAAAAACCGAACTTGTTGAAAACTTTACGCTTAACTTGCTGTTCGATGACAGCATAACGGCTGAACTCACAGCAAATTCAGACCTACAAGCTAGTGGATGGCAGACTCTCTCTTCAAATATCGAAGGCGGCGTATCCCTTGGTGGTTTTGCCTTAATTGCCAGCTTCACTGGGGAAAAAACCATAGCGGAACTGACCTTGAGTGGCAGCGTAGACAGCTCTAACATCTTATTTACCATTTCAGACAGTGCAATTGGCACCAGTGATGCTGAAACAATGGTAGCGGACTATGAAGTTCGCTCGACGGTCTTCCAAGCATCTACAACTCAAACTGGCGACTATAACCTTAGTGGTGCGCTTGACGTTAGCACCCCTCTAATCGTTACTAAAAGCCTCGCTGCGACAGATGAAGGTCGTGTTATCAGTGCAGCTGACGCGCTAGCAGCGTTAAAAATTGCAGTTGGTTTAAATCCGAACTTAAATTCAAGCGGTGAGGGATTTGCCACGTCCTCTTACCAATACTTAGCCGCTGATGTGAATGAAGATGGTCGGGTGTCTGCCGCGGACGCTCTGGCCATCCTTAAGATGGCGGTTAAGTTGGATGGTGCACCTGAGCGCGAATGGGTATTCTTAAGAGAGGATGCTGACATCATGAACCCAGACGGAACGTCGAGCTTCAGTAGGAGTTCGGTTGATTGGTCTGAAACGGACACGGCTATCAGCACCGGTGATACCGAGGTGAACTTTGTCGGGTTGCTGAAGGGTGATGTCAACGGCAGTTGGAGTGACGATTCTCTAACCCAGTTGGACGGCAGCTACTTTGATGGCTTTGCAAACGCAGATCAGTGGTGGGTAGTTTAAATGCGGAATTTTGGAGAAGCCTATCTCCTAACGGGATAGTCTACGAACAAATTACAACTAGATATAAATGTAACCGAACACTCTCAACACTTGTGTTGATTGTCTAGTTTTTCGGGGAGAGGTCAAAGTCAGGCTCTGGAGGCCGGATGAAATCTATGACCCGATGGTTCGACAAAATCGTCTGGGACGAATTTGAACGGACTTTAGTCCTGCCGCGAAGCGGCGAGGCTAGAATGGCCCGAGCAATCCGCCTCGAAGTGACCATTCATAGAAGCAGCTAAAACCATCAAACAATATACAAAACACTCTCAGTCAAATCGCCCAATGAAAGGCTGGACACGTCAAATCCGATGGTGAGGATATCCGCTTCATTCGGACCGTAAGAGATGGATAGCTCATTCTGCGCGTTATTAAAGGTTATGCTATCTCTATCAAAAAGAGCCCCGTCTTGGTTGAAGAACTTTAATACGTCGCCGTCATCTAGGCTGAAATCTATTACTACGTCATTAGTTGAAGTCTTAGTAAATTGGAACTCATCTGCTCCGAGGCCTCCCGCGAGCCGATTATTACCACTGCCACCAAATAGAGTATCGTTTCCGGCTCCTCCAAAGATCTCTTCGTCCGCATCTGAACCCCAAACTACATCATCGCCATGTCCCGCATCGATAATGAGTTGCTGTCCGCCGAGCGAATAATCAGGGGAGGTCAGATCAATAACATCGTCACCATATCCACTGTTGATCTCCTCAATAAGCGAGACGCGACTGAAACCGGCGTGCCCTTGAAAATCGTCGTGTAATATTAAGCTGCTATTGAATGAGGATAAATTATCATGCAAGAAAAAGGCATCTGACCGATCAGTTAAAGTTAAGATATCATAGCCAGCACCACCATTTACTACAGTCTCAAATTGAGTTTTTCCTGCAATTGATAGCTTGTCGGCAGTCCCAACCTGCCAATCCGAGCTCACATTCCACGCCAAATAATTAGCTGAATAAACCTTTATAGATGTCAGTGTTATATGGTCACTTGCCTCGTGCGATAAAATTAAATCCTTACCGCCAGTGCTGATGACTTCGTCTCGACCAGAACCGGTCACCAGTAAATTATCAGTTAGAGTATCTTCGATTTTTATGTTTTGGTCGCCGTAATAGCTGAAATTCTCAAAGTTAATGAATTTTGGAAGATTCAGATCGACGCTGGCAGCCATAGAGACTGTCGCATCCAGAGTGTTTTCAGCGATTGGGAGAAGACCCTCAGCGGCTTCATAAGACCATGCGATGATGCCGCTCGCCAAACTAAAATCTAGGTAGTCATACGGTAAAATCGTCGCCGAATCAGTTACGAAGCCCGAGGTTGCATCAGCGGCCAAGTATAGGTGGTCAATCCCTGTCCCCGCATTTACCGTCTCTCCATCCAAAAACATCTGCCGTAAACCCTCAGATTCAACGATATGCAGACCATCAGAGTCACTGGACTGTCTATTTGCTAAATCCAATACGTCTAGCGTGTTGAAGAATGCGTAACCCTGGCCAAATACCTGTTCGTACATTTTATCATCGCTGACGTCCCGGGGGATTGAGTCCGATCTAAATTCTGTATTGAACTTCAATGAGAGGCCTAGATCTGTCATAACAGAATCGATCTCTAGTTCCTGTTCCAGATCAGAGAACGGCTCATTGTATAGCCCGATCTGTTCAGAACTTTCAGTTAAATCCAAATTGAAGAATTGCGCTCGAATACCATCCTCAGCCGCGGATTTTGCAGGATCTTCAGTATGTTGCGCCCAGGTCATTAAGATCTGATCGTCTATCAACTCTAGGTCAAATTCGCCCCGAGCTTTAACATCAACCCTAACCTCATCTGTAATGATTCCTGGGCTCGAGAGATCTAATTTCTTTAGAAAAATATTTCCATCATGCCCGCCAAACCCAGCTATGAATTGATCGTCACCGATAGGTAGAAGGACATTACATATTGCGGGCAGATCAAAACTCAAAACTTCAACGGGCTGTTTATACTGACTATCGGGACTTATTGAGTAAAGCTTTTCCGCGGTAATTAACAAAAATCCATCGTTGTAAGGTGCAATAACAGGATCTGTAATATAACCGGTAGATTGCGCGAGCGACGTTCTATCTACCAATATTGATGGCTGCTCCGAAGATATATCGACGACTAGGTATTCAACCTCATCCCCATCGTCGTGCCTAATCATATAGCTAACCAAGAGAATGTCGTTGTTGTTTACCTGAATATCGACACGGCCAACGTCGTCGGAACGCCAATAGTCCCCGGTATCGCGCAAGTTCAAGATCTCTCTAACCGGCTCCCCTAAATCGTTGTATTCCCAAACGTGGACTGCCGTTTCGGAGGGAAGGTCTTCGTGAATTTCTGAAGTTGTCCAGCCAATCAGAGCCGTGTTGTTACCGTAAGCAATAATGGTTGGATCTGTGTAGGAGTGAAGCTGACCCGCTACATCGCCCGGAAGGTAGATAGGATAATCGGTGTATTCTTGCTCACCAAATTGCTTAATTCTGAGATAGATGTCCCAGGTATCCGTATAATTCCAACTCGAAATTATTGAACCGTTATGTAAACGAGCTATTGAGCCATAATTGTGTGCAACCGCTCCGTAATTCCCCGGTATGGCATCGGCAAAGTAAGCTGAGTTTAGGACGCTCGGCTCTCCAATTAATTCGCTTATAGATATCTTCTTATCAGCGAACTCTAGCTGTTCTACATCGACTAGAAGACTAACGCTGTCAGCGGATATAACTTCATAGCCTTGTTCTGTGGCCCTAAATTGAACTTGGTCGAAGTTAAGATCAAACCTAGCGGTATCTGTACCGTCGCCACCGTAAAGATAGTCGTTGCCAGGTCCACCAGCTAGTGTGTCATCACCCGAACCTGCATCCAGATAGTCATTACCTGCGCCACCATCTAGAAGATCATCGCCTCCCCCTGAGATAAGCTGATCATCCCCGTCCAAACCTAATATTTGTTCCGACTCGTTGGTGCCAATTACAATATTATTTGTTTCACTACCTACGTGTTTGTACTTGTCTGTTGGAACAAACTCCAGTTCGCCGCTGTATATAGGAAGATAATTCACGTCACTTTCGTCAGTAGAGCCCGCAATCCTTTCGAACGTATTTTGGGCCAGGTCGTTCACGGCGATGCGCTTTATTGTATATATCCCCTCGTAGAGATCCTCCCTGACGAGATAGCGTTTGTCGTCGACACTCGCTTCAAAGGCTCCTCTGAAGTCGACGTCAGGATTAACCCAACCGCTAATATCTACATACTCTGGATCCTCGAAGACAATATACGCATTGGCGAGCCCAGAACCGTTGGGATACTCCGAGTCAGCGGCGTAAAAAAGAGTTTGTACATAGTGTAATCCCCCCATTTTTAACGGGAGGTTTTTGTAGAGCTTAGGCTGCCTTCAACAACCACCTCGGTGGTACGCCGCCAATGGCGGTATTTGGCCTTTCATTGTTGTACGTCCAAAGCCACTGCGTGGCGAGTAACTGGGCATGCTCAACAGATTCAAGTTGATGCAGGTCGAGCCATTCATGCCTCGCTGTACGATTGAACCGTTCGATATATGCGTTCTGTCTAGGCTTACCAGGCTGAATATACAACATCGTTATCTGGTTCTCTGTAGCCCAGTTAGTCAGAGGTCCAGAAAGCAATTCCGGACCGTTATCGCATCGTATCGCTGCAGGCTTACCTCGCCATTCAATGACTTGTTCCAGTGACCGAATTACACGAGCACTTGGCATTGAGAG
>Ga0209955_1000702_pt1 | contig 11295 bp, 8 predicted proteins | sample SalPonA_A_H2O_MG_FD_185716 | JGI IMG/M metagenome (GOLD analysis project Ga0209955, IMG submission 185716) | Water microbial communities from South San Francisco under conditions of wetland restoration - Salt Pond MetaG R2A_A_H2O_MG (SPAdes)... | ecosystem: Environmental > Aquatic > Non-marine... | reverse complement strand
CCGGTGATTTACCAAGACTTTAAAGATCATGGTGAGTGGGATGAGAGTTAAACTGCACCGCAATCTCAACGCCCCTAAGAAGGCGGTAGAATGGTCAATTACACCGATAAGTGGCGCGCTGAAAGGTGTCGGCGAACAATAAAGTCCTTTCCTCGGTTTTCAATGAATTCAATGACTTACATATCACCAAAAATCAGCAATAAACAATAAAGTTGTTTCCCGACAAAAATAGTCGGGTAAAGACTTTATTGTTTGTTAATATAAATCAAATATTTAGCCCAATATTGATTCAGCAATGGATTTTCTTAATGCAATCACCTGCGGGAGATTTGTTCGGTTCGTGCTTGTTGTGGATCAGGGCTTACTTAAAGCCCCAATGAAAGAGTCTCGTTTCTATTGCTACCGCTGTAATCCAGTCTGTAACCCATTGCTTTGTAACTTTTCTCTCGCTTCTTGAACATTCGTACCAGCATAGGAAGCGTACAGTCGACATAATCGTGAATAGTCACTTCTGTTTTGCCCTCAGACTCACGATGGATACGACCTGCATATTGAGCTAGCGTACCCTTCCATGCGATCGGCATCGCCAAAAACAACGAGTCCAATCTTGGCAGGTCAAAGCCCTCACCCACATATCTCCCTGTAGCAACGACCACCTCAGCGTTGTGAAGCTGATTGTCCGCACTCTTTCGCTCAGCAGCCTTCATAGCGCCTTTGAGTACGACTGTGTTAATTCCGGTCTCGGCAAGTTGTCGGTGGATGTTCTGTGCATGTTCTCTGCGCTCTGTTAGCACTAATGGATGCCCTCCGCTTTCAACACACTTAATAATGTCGGAGATAATTTTTGAAGTGCGGCGTTCATTTTCGATCATCCAACTATAGGCGTCGCTTACTTTGGGTCGCGTATCAGTTTTTATTAGTTCAGCGGGCGGTGCGTCGTAGAACTGATGAACGTTTACCGTTTGTGTAAACGGCTCACCAGAGCTTTGTTTGACTTTGTAGCGAATCGGCCCCGCTGCCATAAAAATGATTTTTTGATGTCCATCTTGTCTCTCTGGCGTGGCCGTTAAACCCAGCACATATTTTGACCTTACCTCGCTCAAAACCATCTCAAACCTCGGCGCGGAAAGATGATGGCATTCGTCAACAATAATGTGCCCGTAGTCTTGGATGACGGGGCTGATCGAATTGTCCCTTTTATTGACCAAGCTTTGGTAGGTCGCAATATCAATCAGACCGCTCGGCTTTTTCTTTCCTCCCCCGATGGTGCCAATGTCCAAATCCGGTAAAAATGAGCGTATCCGCTCCTGCCATTGATGAAGTAATTGGCGGCTATGAACCAGAATAAGAGTGTTTACTTTCCGTTTCGCGATCATTCCAATCGCTGTAACCGTTTTTCCAAATGCCGTTGGTGCATGCAGGATTCCGAAGTCATGTTTAGTCAGTGCAGCGACAGCTTCAAGCTGATTCTTTCGCAATGTGAACGAAGGGGTAAGCCCTGGTAATGCCTTGCCTATCTCACGTTTGTCGTCAAATAGTGCTGTTATCTCATGTTCTTGCAGCAAACCTAGTGCATCATCAAGGCAACCACGCGGAAGTGCTAAATAGCCGTTTTCAATGCGAGCACAGGAAATAAATCTTGGAATGCCGTGGGTGGAAAAACGCAACGCTTGTGTTTTAAAGAACACCGGATTGGAGAAGCTAGCTAATCGTTTCAAACCTGCCAGTAGTGGGCTGGGTAACTCGCTCATCAAAAAGTAAATATGATTCGCCAATGTAATGGTTATGCTTTTCGGCACAGACTGCAATTTAATAGGAGAGACTTTTGCAGTTATCTCCCAAGGAGGCCGGGTATCCACCAGACCCTGCTCAGCAAGTAAGAGACTGTTAGGCGCAATTATGCTGATGAGTCGATCAACATGTGACTGATTTAGAGCGCTAAACTCAGAAATATACGACCACTGATCGTCAATAGGATTTAACTCACCGTCAACGAAGCAACTGCGGCCTAAGAGCCGAGCCTCCTTTTGAAGAGGCAAAGCAATAAGGTTTCCAAAGCCAGCTTCAGGAAGTACATCCTGGTTAGGAAAGAGACGATCATAGGACTCAAATGATAGGTTTGGGAAGATTTCCATAGCCTTATCAAGTAAAGCAAAACCCAGCGCCCGCGCTTGGTTAGCGGGAATATTCGTTTCAAAAAAGATCCACAAGTGCGCGCCATCGCCAGACCGGGAGATTTCTATCGCATGCGGTATATCAAACTCACGACACGCTTGGGACAATGCTTTTACTTCTTCTTGCCAACCTCTTTTATCAAAATCGGCCGCTAGGAAATAGCACGAATTGTCTTTCAGCAACGGATAAAGGCCAATGACTTGATGGCCAGCAAGGTGGCGATAAATAGTTTGCTCGTTTAGCTCACTGAACTTTCGATGTGTGCAGTCTTGGCACTTTATGCGGGGCTTGTTGCATATTCCGGTAACCCACTCATTATCGCAGGCTACGGAGTAACCACTTCGGCCCTGGTGATTCTGCCAACGGTTAGCGAAGATGTCGTCGCGGCCACGGAACCACCGCCTAAACAGGGCAACTTTTTGTTCTGGAGTGAATGTTTGTATCGGACGGTTTTTGTTGCCGCTCTTTAAAGTCTCGCGTAAAGCGAGAAGATGCAGTTTTTCGTTTTCAAGCTCAGCTAGCCGATCGTCTATATCAGATATGTTTGAGTAACGGGCGTCATTCATAACACACACTCAGCTTCACGACTCTCGTTGTGCAGCGAAACTTTGAATCAACTTAATTTGGAGAATCAGCCTAAAGGACTAGCTCACAGTGGACATGATACCTCTCAAGGTTATGCTTTGTTACTCTCTTTTGGCATTAATTTCCCCGATAGTACACAGTATCAAAGGCTTTACTACCGCTATGTTTGACTTCGTTTTGGTTACATCGATCCCAGCTGAGAGCACAGATTTACTAGCATGGTAGTAGGCTATCAGTACTGCGCCTAAATTCTTTCTCGGAATCAAGATCTGACGCGATAGACGAGCTAAGCGGGCCAGAGAAGGGACAAACAGCGCATAACAATGGGTGACTCAAGGTGAGATTTGCTCTTACGACTATTATTAATTTGATGTCGATAGCTTTGATATGGATAAACGATGGGCCGAAACGTTCACAACAAGTTTGAAGTAAAAGGACAGTATTACTACCTAGACGATATTCCTTGTCGCCGACTACTCGAAATCCGTGATAAATCAGAGGTGATTAATGAACCTGACTTGTTCGTGATTATGATGAACCCTGGGAGTTCAGCGCCCATACAGGGCTCAGATTGTTCAGATGTACCAGTTGATGCTCTACATGACGCCACACAAGAACAGATAATGCGTTTGATGCACATTTTTAACTTTCGTTTTGCTCGCGTGGTAAATCTCTCTGATATGCGAGCGCCAAAGTCAAAAGACCTTCAGAACTTCCTCAGAACTGAGCCGGCAAAGCAAATCCCACACTCTATTTTTGATACCTCCCGTAAAGAAGAGCTTCAGTCATTGCTGCCTAAAAACGCCACTTACATCGTGGCATGGGGTGTACATTACACACTTCGACCCTACGCTCGGAGGGCCTTGGCAGCATTAGCGGGACAAACAGTATATGGCTGGAAAAAACCGAGCAGTGCAGATTGGGAGTACTACCATCCTCTGCCACCTAATACAGACCGTCAGAAGAAATGGTTATCGACGGTCGTGTCTCAAATCAAAGAGGGACAGGCTCTATGATAGATGCCCAGATAACTGAGTCAGTCAGTATCTCCCTGGGCATAAATGGGCACTTGGAGTTTAAGATACCACCACCGTTTGAATGCTACTTGCGCTTCAGTACATGGCAAAGAGGCTTAATCTACGAGCGCTTTGAAAATGGATCTTGGCAGCTTGAAAACTTGGATTGCGGATTTCCGTTACTCGAACTCGCTGAGTCTCAAAAGGACAAACCTCATGTGATTGAGTTCCTCGGCCAAATACCAGATTCAATTCGTGCACGCGCGGAGGGGTATCGTTATGCCCAAGCAACGTTGCTACATTGGATTGCAGCGAATAGCTCCGCAGCTGAATTATTTGAGAGTGCACCAACTCTACTCTGGCTGCTAATTGCAAGACAGCAGGTAGTCGAATGGCCCGATGATCATGTAGCGCGACTATTGTGCTCACCACGAACAAAAATACTGAGTGCAATCTCGGGAGTGGGCCAACGATCCGGGCTAACTTGGCTCAAGAAAATCGAACTGGGTGAAGGCGACAGCAGAGAGCACGAGGTAATTATCAATGCTCTTCGCGCTGAATTCTACAGGAACCCATGCGGGCAAGAATCTAAGATACCTATTCACTGGGTCAAAGCCGCAGCAGAGTTTCCTCAGCTTGCAAACACCCGAGCTTTTCATGGGTTCTGCAAACAACACCCTAAGAAGACCAAGGATTTCAGTCGCGACCTGAGACAAAACGCCAAGTTTTGGGTTGATGCACTCAATGTTGCTCGCATGATTGATATTGCAGACGCCGAAATAGCTCTTAACCGATGCATTGATTTCACGGCTATGCGCCGCCTTCATGACCGTTGGACCGATAGGCTGAATCAGCGTCAGGCGCTTGTCGTCCATGGTGCAACGCCCTTCCCAGAACCACCGATCCCCGGTAACGAGAATATCCACCCAATCACCACTTTGGAGGATCTCCAGGCTGAGGGCCGGCTCATGCACCATTGTGTTGCAGCGTATGAAGCGCCGATTCGCCAAGGCGGGTGCTACATCTACAGAGTACTTCAGCCTGAGAGAGCAACCGTAGAGTTACGGTTTGCTGGTAACCAAGTTCGGGTAGGACAGGTTCAACTCGCATACAATGGTAGACCCTCTAGCGAGACTCGAGTCGAAATAGATTCTTGGTTACTTGCTGCGAGTAAGCAGGTTAGATCCACTTAAGGACAGGCTCGAGCTAGCAAAAAGTATCGAGCGACCAGAGCAAGATCGATTTTCCCACGAGACAGTTGTACTGCCTAGTTATTTTGAACTTCGACTTTCCAGAAATAATGCCCTTCGAAACCCGTTTCAGCCCTTAGCCTGCGCGATATGTTCGCGTGTACTAAATTATACTTATCTATTACTTAGCACAGGACAGGATATGTTTAAAAAAGGTGAGCGTGTAAAGCATCCACTTATGCCTGATTGGGGACTCGGACAGGTATTAGAGGATTGTCCTGGCGATCAAGTTAAAGTTTTTTTCGTCGACGGTGGCCCCAGAACGATCTCACTCAAGCACGTCGAGCTTGTCAAGGTTTCGGATACGGAGGCCGAAAATGTCGTACTAGACTATTTGGCCGATAGCGCCTCATTAGAAGGCGTGACACATTTTTCATTTCCGGCTGCATTAGAGCTGTTTTGTAAAGAATTCCCACAAGGATTCTATGACGAGAAGTACATGGAGCACGAGCGGAATTACAAAATTGATGCGCATTTAATGATGCTAGATCAGTTGGATCGTCAGGAATTCCAAAGGTTGCTCGACAATAAAGAATTTGATGAGATCAGAAGGCGTGTGGTGCGTTTGCTCAGCAAAACCAACATGCTCTCTCCACACGATCACATGAATCTCGGTGATGCTTTAAAGGAACCAGAAAACCAACGGCGATTTGCCACTGAACTATACGACTTTTTGTATTCAGAGGAACCGATTGAATCGAGATTCAGCACTTTCGCACGCGTTCTAGAGGAGATGAATGGCGGAAAGTGGACTGTTATTAGCTTCTTGCTTTTTATGCGCTACCCCAAGGAATTTATGTTCCTAAAGCCGTCGGTGACTGAGCATGTCTGTAAAGTTATGGGATTTGAAATCGGCTACTCACCGGAACTTAAATGGACCACCTATTCTCGACTCCTAACGCTATCGAAAGAACTCATGAAACGACTCGATTCAAAGCAACCGCGCGACATGATTGATGTTCAAAGTTTCATGTGGGTCATTAAACCTGGCACTTACCAATAAATCACAAACTTTCTGGATAGCTGTTGATGACTTCTCCTGATCAAGAAACTACACAATTATATGAACTATGGGATGATTTCTTAACCGAGTGGCCGATAGAACGCTTGAAAACCATGGACCTGAGCGAGTACAGCTCAGTTGGTAGTCAAGACTCGTTAACGGTTTGGCTAGAATCTCACACATCCAAGCTAGGAAGCATATGGGGAGGAAGCTCTTTCAAATTTGGTGTATTCAATAGGCGTGACAAATCGGTTAAAGAAAGCAGCAAAAAATACTCGTACAGCGAAGATTATGCATGGGTTAAGTTACTTGGAGAGACTCCCGATGCCGCCTTCGAGGTTGTTAAACAAAGAATTATCACGATAGCCGAGGATGCACGGGATGGTAAATTCCCAGATTTAAATGAACGCAAACTCTGGCCACTGGTGGAGCTCAAACTTGCATTCTTATATCAGCCTCGCAATTCGCCAATCGTAATTCCAACATATGACGAATCTTACATTAAAGCCTTTTTAGGTATTCCCCGAAATCATCACAAAGGGGATTTTAAGGCCCTCAACTCGATGCTCATTGAAAAACTAGAGCAGCAGGATCTGCTGGATTACTCGAGAAAAGTGTGGGAAGAGGGTAAACGTCGAGCAGATGCCACGATATTCACAGCAGAAGAGGCTGAATCCGAACTGGAGCGTATTTGGACCCGAATTGAAGAACCTAGTCGGTACCTTGCGGGTTTTGTGGCTCCGTCTGGGCGTCAGGTAGCAATTGAACGCACATTACGCGCTGTTCAACTCTTTACCGAACCGTTTGACCTATCCATCACTGGAGCCAAACTAATAAAAACTCACACAACTGACTCGCCTAGAAATAGCAATCTTCAGTCTCAAGCACCAAATCTATCTGTCGGAAATCCAGCCCAGGTTATCCAATTATCAAACCGTGATGCGCTAGATAAGTTTGTCCAGTTGTACGAATCAGAGGAGCTCAGATCAATGCCTAATCCGACTTCGTCCCCAACGGAAGAGACTGAAATGGTGAGATACAGAGGTCCATTAAATCAAATTTTTTATGGCCCCCCAGGAACAGGAAAGACGTTTCACACCATCAATGAGGCGATCGCCATACTGGACCCATCTCTTGATCAAGCGAACTTATCGAGAGAAATCATCAAAGCGCGCTTTGACGAGTATAAAGAGCGTGGTCGCATCGGTTTCGTTACCTTTCACCAAAGCTTCAGCTACGAGGATTTCGTTGAGGGTTTGAGAGCTAACACTGAAGATGGGCAAATCAGTTATGCGGTTGAGGATGGAGTATTCAAGCGTATTTGTGACACCGCCAGAGCAAGATCCGTTTCCAGTTTCAACACTCAGCCTATAAATTTAACGGGGCGACCGGTATGGAAGATGTCACTTGGAAATACACTTGGTGACGACGCTTACATCTATGACGACTGTATACGAGATAGCGTTCTTCGACTCGGTTATGGACATGCGCTGGACTACTCTGGTGCTGATTCGATTGAGAAAGTCCGCGAAGTTCACCGTCAAGCTGGCATAGAGATCACAGATAGTGACTACTCCGTGAAGTCAACGCACTACTTCGTAAATGAGATGGCCACGGGCGATCTGGTAGTCATATCTGATGGAAATCACAAGTTCAGGGCAATCGCCGAGATCACCGGCGAGTATCAATTTGAAAGCGATCGCCATGATCATTATAAGCAGGCAAGGTCCGTCACTTGGCTGACAAAATTAAACCCTTCCATCCCAGTAGATCAATTGCTATCAAAAGTATTTTCCCAGCAAACGCTATACAAAATTAGCTCCTCAATAATCAAAACCGAGATGCTACATGAGTTTGTGGCCAACTCACCGGCAACAGAGAGCTACCCAATCAAACCGGGTGATCAGTTCAATGGCTATTTCGTTGATCATGTCTCAGATGAGATTGTTCGACTTCGTAAACCAAATGGGGCCCGCCTAGCTTTTGACCGGCTGCTACTTGATGAGTTATCCAGCTTGGTAAGACAGCGCCGCATTACTTTAGCGGATATAAAGGACAAAAGGGTATTCGATCTGGTACCAGATTCATTGTTAGAGAAATACATTGTAAACGGTTACAACAACGTTCTTCAGTATCTCGTAGAGGCTTTAATAAATGGCACTACTAATAAACCACCGAAGCATAAATCTGCTACCGACCCTTATGTTTTGATCATCGATGAAATAAACAGGGGAAACATCGCTAATATCTTCGGCGAATTGATTACCTTGATTGAGGATTCCAAGAGGCTCGGTTCGGATGAGGCTCTTGAAGTCACGTTGCCGTACTCTAAAGAGACATTTTCCGTACCAAGTAATCTTTACATCATTGGTACGATGAACACAGCAGACCGCTCTCTAATTTACATGGACACAGCGTTAAGACGCAGATTCGAATTCCGGCCCATGCTTCCAAACCTCGAGGTGCTTCGCGACACACCTGAAATCGAAGGCATCAACATCGTCCAGATGCTGGCAGCACTCAACGAACGAATTGCCGTACTATTCGATCAGGACCATACTCTGGGGCACAGTTTCTTCATGTCCCTCAACAGACCTCAAGCAACCATCAAAGACCTAGCCAGGATATTTGACCGCAAAATCCTTCCTTTGCTTGAAGAATACTTTTTCGAAGACTGGGGCAAAATACGATGGATTCTAGGAGATAACAGAAAAGCAGAAGCTCACCAATTCATCCGTCCGAGACAAAAAAGCCAGTATCTACTTATGTTGGAGGCTGACGGCTTATTGCCCAACGGGGGTGAAAGCTATGAGAGAAATCCAGATGCATTACACTATCCAGAAACCTATTTGGGGATCTATCGGTAACTATTAGATGATCTATACGATCGCGGAATTTGGTAGCTTAACTAGCTTCGGAGAAAGCGACGGGCTGGAAAGCCAGGTCATCTCAGAGGCAAGCTTCGATGCGTTAAAGCATTTAACGCTGAGCACACAAGATAAAGGTTTAGATTCATTTCGTCTGATGAGTCGGGACGGACATGAGTCTATTCAGGCGCTAAATTACGTCGGGATAATATCTCTATCAACCGGCGATCAGATTGAAATTCTGCCGAAAGTAACCCGTCACTCCCAGTCATTGAAAGAAGCACGCCGTATTCTACTGAAGATGCTTGGCGTGGTGAGCGAAATTAAATATCTGCAATCGGGCATGTCCTCTTTGGATACGCTTTCTAGACCTTGGCTAGACGCACTCGTAACCCATTACCTAGCACAGGTTTCGTCATTGGTACGTTCCGGGCTAAAGAAACAATACGTCCGAACGAACAATGAACGAAACGTTATAAAAGGGCAGTTGCAAGTTGCGAAACAGATGCGTCAGCGGCCCGGTCGTCAGCAATTTTTTCATGTGTCATACGACGAATACCATCTAAACAGGCCCGAAAATCGACTATTAAAAACAACACTCGAGATCATCGATAAATGGCCAATAAGCACTGATAATCAGCGTCTCTTGAGGGAATTAACATTCAGCATGGACGCTATTCCAAGCTCTTCAGACAGCCGAGCAGACCTCAATCGATGGTCGCACCAAAGAGATATGGTCCGATACCAACCATTACTACCTTGGATAAAATTAATCCTAGATAAGCTCACGCCCATCTTCGGTCTGGGCGCCCATCAGGGCATCTCGCTACTTTTCCCTATGGAAACACTGTTCGAGGACTATGTAACTATTTGCCTCACTCGTAAAACGGATCTGGGCTATGTGTTGCGTCCCCAAGCGAGGTCTGAATATTTGGTTAAACACCGAGATCGCAACTGGTTTAACTTACGACCTGATTTGTTGGTGATGGATAAAGGTGAACCGTTTGCAGTATTGGACACCAAATGGAAGCTGCTCGACTCTCGAGACGACACCAGTGACAAGAAATACGGACTGAGCCAAGCTGATTTTTATCAAATGTTTGCTTACGGCGAGCGTTATCTAAATGGCAAAGGCAACCTGGCACTTATCTATCCGGCTCACGATTATTTCCAGGAGCCGCTACCACCCTTTCATTTTGGGACTACGACTCTATACGTCCTGCCTTTCGACTTAGTGAGCGACTCGTTAAGGCTGTTGAATCCTGCAATGTTTGGGTTGACGAATTAACTGTTTTGAAACTCTAACGGGCGGCGAGACCTCAGCAAAAAGTTTCTATATATAGCTGCTCAACCTTATCTCGCGCCCACTGCTGTTTACGCAGGAACTTGAGTGAAGATTTCACCGAGGGATCGACCTGGAAGCAGTTAATGTCGATGCGATTACCGAGTTCATCCCAGCCGTAGTGATCGACAAGCCGCTCGACGATATCGGCGAGCTTAACGCCGTGAAGAGGATTATTAGGCTGTTTTTGTGGAGGTTGGTTCATTGAATCAGGGCTCTAGGAGATGTGTGGATATCAGTCTGACTAAGTTTGACTGTATATGCAAAGCCTCTGTGTGGTCCGCTTAGCTTGAGGGTACACGGACTCAGCGCGCATCTAAGCCTAGACGGCATCGTAGGATATCCTGCATTAGACAACGGTCCAGATTATGGCGCTGCCCCTCCAAAACAAACACACCTTCTTCACCAATCAAATCAGCGTAGGTAGCAAGTAGCTCTGGATCGTACAGTTCGTCATTAGTCCCGATAAATATCGCGGTCCGTTCCGGCAGACTGACTCTTCGTTCCTGTACTGCGTTTCGCAGTCGCACTGTCGCCGGGGGGCGCGAGTAATACATACGATCCTTAGCGATCGCTGCGCCCAGCACAGGGGAGAGCAAAACAACTTGATTGAGTTGATGCTCAAGATCTATCAGCGAGAGCAACGTTAGGTACGCCCCATACGAATTGGCTATCAATGTTGCGTCGCCAATCTCCACAATGGCATCACGAATAACCTTTAGCTGATCATCGATTTCTCGACGCAAGAATGGAACGTCGACGGAGATACCAGAGTAATCAGCTACCAGTGTACTAATGTAACCACCCAGCCCTTTTGTGTGGTCACCTCCTCTACCTGATATATACAGAACCGAAGACATCAGAATTGTCACTCCATGGGTTGAGCACTGATTATTTTTCGACAGCGCAGTAAGTTCGGCTTCGGTAGTTGTCCCTATGCCTTCAGCGCCGGAAGACCAATTTCTACTTACTTAGATTTCGTTGTTCGAAGGTCATTGGCACGATATCAAACAAGCCAAGAACCGTTAATGTCATCAATGTGCCAATGAATATAACC
>Ga0209955_1000697_pt1 | contig 11307 bp, 9 predicted proteins | sample SalPonA_A_H2O_MG_FD_185716 | JGI IMG/M metagenome (GOLD analysis project Ga0209955, IMG submission 185716) | Water microbial communities from South San Francisco under conditions of wetland restoration - Salt Pond MetaG R2A_A_H2O_MG (SPAdes)... | ecosystem: Environmental > Aquatic > Non-marine... | reverse complement strand
CCAAACAGCTATGGAGTATCTTCCAGCAGGTTAAAGACCATGACGACCTAGCAGGTGAGTATGGTGTCGATGCAGGTATCGACCCTAACCGCACTAAGGCACAGCAAGAGAAAGATCAGTTCTTCGAGTTTGTTGCCGAGATATTCGCTAACCGTGAGTTTCAGGGTAAGTTGCACGGCATCTTAGCTAAGGATGGCTGGTCATTCCTTGAGCGTGCCGCACGTTCTGTACTCAACATGCTACGTAAGCTGGTAGGCGTCGCGCCTAGCACTAGCATTAACCCTGCAACAGTTAAGCTAGATCAGCTAGTAGAGGCGATCTTAGCTCCATCGACTCGTGACTCTATCATTGAGTTGGGTAGAAAGCGCATCCCTGATGCCGCAGCATCTATTGCCGCTGATGCACGTGCTATGTCTAAGAACATCCATGACCGCATCTACCCAGACTACCAGCCGACTATGCGTACTAAGGTTATGCGTAAGCTGGAAGGCTTAGCTCCTACTGCACGTAAGGTGTTACTGGCAATACAACCACTCAACGTAACAGTCGATTTGACTAAGAAGTGGGAACCGCTACATAAGGTCGCCCGTAAGCTAGAGATCGCCATCCGTAAGCAGAGTGCTCAGCTAAACGAGCAGGCAGAGGCTAACACCTACCGTGTAGGTAAAGTAGCCAACTGGACTAAGAAGATGATGAAGGAAAACCCTGATGCGGTTTATGCCTTCAAGGTGCTTGTAGCTGAGTCAACAGTGGCACAAGTAGACCCATCGCTGACGCTAGCCGAGGCACAACAACGCTACCGTATTGAGGTAGGTACTAACGCTCAAGGTAAGAAAGTCTACGCTCTCGACAAAGATAAGATGGAAGCTTGGCGTGATATGCAGGGTGTATGGCAACAGCTTAAGGGTGTCGGCGGTGACGAGATTTACACCTTCATGCGTGACACCTACCGTGGGTACTTCAACGATATCCAGAAGCATCTCAAGAGCCACATCCGAGGTCTTGCTACGGACGAGGACGGTAACGTCAATGAGTCTATGGCTAAGTCGTTAAACGAAATGCTGGCTGATATGGATGTGATCGAGCCGTACTTCCCGCTAGATCGTCAAGGTGAGTTTTGGGTTAGCTTCAAGTCGGCAGATGGTAAGAACGAGTACGTAGAGGCATACGTGTCAGAAGCCGAACGTGATGCCGCTATCAAGGAACTCAAGCGCGACTACAGCCAAGAGATAGACGTTAACTCTTTCGACCCGTTCCTCAAAGCCGAGATCAAAGATTTCAAGCGTGTACCACCTGCATCGTTTATGAATCAGGTTAAGGACATTCTGGATAAGAACAAGGTCAAGCCAGAGGTCAAACAAGAGATCAGTAAGTTGTTCCTGACGTCTTTGCCCGAACAGTCGCTTATGAAATCGTTTGTTCGTCGTAAAGGCACCGCGGGTTTCAACTTCGATGCCTTCGATGTGTTCAAGCGCCGCATCAACAGCATGGGTCGCCAGCTTGTGCATATGCGCTCAGGCGCAGAGCTAATGGCAATAGAGAACGAGCTACGTGATCTGACGGGTAAAGACGGTGCTAAGGGTGTTAAAGGCGATCCAGCTGCTATCCAGTACATAGACACACTGATTGACTCTGCTGGCTTCGCACGTAGCAACCCAATACCGAACTGGTCTAAGAAGCTGACTATGGCTGGCTTCCACATGACCCTCGGCGCAAACATATCTGCGGCGGTAATCAACTTGTCTCAGATACCTATGGTCATGGGTCCATACCTCTCGGGTGAGTACGGCATTGCCAACACCACGAAAGCTATGGGTTCGGCAATCAAGCTGTTCACTAGTAGTGGTACGAAACGTAAGGTTAAGCTCTACGACAAAGACGGTAATGTCTACTACAAAGACGTTAACGGTATGTATGGTTTAGATAACCATGACTGGGACAAGATGGCGGCTGGCGCGAAGGATGCAGAGACTGCACAACTAGCACGTGATATGAAAGTTCTGGTGCAGGTTGCTAACGAACAGGGCCAGTTGAACCGCACCTCAGTGCAGGATGTATTTGACGATTCAAGTGTAACTGACTCCATCGGTGACAAGGTTCAGTTCTGGTCTGGTTGGATGTTCCACCAGATGGAGCGTGTTAACCGTCAGGTGGGTCTGGCTACTGCATACCAGCTAGAGGTAGCTAAGCTTCGTGAAGGCGGTAAAGAGCCTACACCTGAACAGTTAGCAGATGCGGCTGAGAAGGCTATAGACAAGGTGGAACTACTCAACGGTGCGGCACAGGCTGCGGCGGCTCCACCAATCGCACAGACTGGTCTTGGTCGTGTAGCGTTCCTCTTCAAACGCTACGGTGTGGCGATGTACTACTTGATGTGGTCTATGGCTAAAGGCATGACTACTGGTAAACCACAGGATCGTATGATAGCCGCTAAGCAGATCGGCCTAGTTATGGCAGGTTCTGCGGCAGTTGCGGGTCTGCACGGTGTCCCAATGTTCGGCGTGCTAGCTATGCTTTGGGACTTGTTCATCGGTGAGGATGACGAGGATGACTTCGACACCATGACACGTAAAGCGGTGGGTGAGATTGGTTTCAACGGTCTAGGCAACGCCATGACAGGTTGGGATATGGCGTCTCGTATGGGTCTGTCTGATCTGATCTTCCGTGACCCTTACATGGATGCCGATAAGTCTAAGATTCAGGTTGCTATGGAGCAGATCGGTGGTCCTGTACTTAGCTTGGCTATGGGTATGGAGCGCGGCGCTAAAAAGATAGCGGATGGTGAAGTAGCTCGTGGTTTGGAGCAGATGCTACCAGCGGCTATCCGTAACGTGATGAAGACTTACCGCTACTCTGATGAGGGTGCATTGACTGCACGTAAAGACCCTATAGTTAAGGACTTCGGTGTTAACGAACTCGTAGGTCAGTTAGCTGGATTCGCACCTAGCCGATACACCTTGCAGAGCGCGATCAACACTCGTAACGCTAGGGTGCAGAAGAACGTATCACAAGAGAGCAGTCGTCTACGTAGGAAGTTATTCATAGCACTACGTATGGGTGACACCTACGGACAAGCGGAACTCATGCGTGAGATTATGGAGTACAACCGTAAGCACCCATACAATGCCATCTCGGCTGATAGCTTAGAACGATCTATTGAGTCGCACTACCGTACCTCTGCAACCATGCGGGGTGGTGTAACTGTTAACCAGCGTATGTTCTCGCAGGTTATGCAGAGCGATAGAGAGTTCAGTGATAATATAACTTTTGCGGATTTGATGTATTAATCATCCATAGCCGCACACCCATAAGATCGCGCTCCCTACGTATTCGGAGTGCGATCTTACAACCTTTCTCAAGAGCCAACTTACGAATCTGCTTCATAGCTAGCTCATGGTTTATACAGGGTATAAAGCAAGACTGCCCTATTTCTAGGGCGTCTAGTGGGATTGTTATGGGCAATCCATCAGGCGCTATTTGCCCTTCCCTCATTACTCTGGATGCCATCAATCGTACCGTCTAAAAAACTACCCTCGATTACGAATACTGGAACCTGCGTTACCGCATAGTTAGTACCCTTACCTAGTGAGAACTTAGCTATATACTTAGCTTGCAGTTCTGAGGTCATCTTAGCTTTGAGGTCGGTGAAGCTGACTCGGTTCCCATCTTCCTTACACCACTTGCGTAGAGCACCAGAAGATATGTAAAGACATTCGGTGTCGGGTTCCCACCGCGCAACCAACTTGTTCTTTGGAGAGACGAGAGGCAGAGTGTTGTGTATATCCAGTCCGTTCTCGTTCTTGTTCTTACGTGCATCCTCGCCGCTATCGACCACGACTGAGCTAGCGATGTTGTCGTACCAGAATCTACCGATGAGGTTAGCTGGTGAAGATGTATCTTGTAGGTCTGCAAGGCGGCGCTTAGCCGCTTTAAGCTTATCAACAATATAAGTACGTACTCGTTTAAGATCGTAGTCGTGTATACCTAGCTTCTTAGATATTACACCTGCCAGTAGAGCACAACCCCAACCTGCCGACCAGAAGCGGTTCGGACCTTCCAATCCTGCAAGGCGCTCAAGCTCAGCACGGTACTTATCTACTTCAGATTCTAGTTCATTTGCATGGTCAACTAGGTACTGGATGTACTCGCTAGCACCGTAACCGTAGTTGTTCTCAAGCTCATACATAAGCTTGCGTGCTAGGTCTTGGTTGAGTCCAGTATCTTCGGCACGTACAAAGAACTCACACATACGCTGACCCTCTGCATCGGGGTTAGCCTTATAGTTGTTAACCACATCTAGCAAACTGTCGTTCGCTGTAGTCAGGATGGTAGTGTTCCACCCCTTACCACGAGTACGTACTGCGTTAGCCGAACTAGCCATACGATCACGTTGCTTACCCGAGGACATAGCGTAGATCATGTCGGATAGCTTCTGTGGGTTCTGGTTAGTCATTTCGTCTATCAGTACTGGCGCATGGCGCAGTACCTGTAGGTTGTGCATACGAGCGTTGTGTGTATCGTCTGCAACCATGCTAAGACCTTGCGGCTGACCCCATAACGCCAAGCCGACATACACCATAGAGGTCTTACCTATACCTGACTTCTCACTAGAAAGGTTAGTCGCTGACGTGTTGATACCTGTGAACGCCATAAGCGGTGCCGCCAACGTATAGAGCAGGATAGCCTGCGCTACCTCATTACCATGAGCGCCGAACTGATCTATCCACTTACGAACTACGGCAGGGTCGCCCTTTGGTTTAATGTGCGCCATATGTGCGGCTGTTGCTGGCGTTGCTAGGTTCGGCTGTGGGTCTTGGTCTCTGTGGTATATCCACTCGCCCCATACAAACGATTTCTTATCGTCTGACCATCCGAACTGTTCGTGTGCTATTGTAGATTTGTTCTGTGCCTGTAATTCGTTAACCCATTGCATAAGAAAGAACATCACTTTAGAAGGATCGGCTGGCACTACACCATAGCGTGCCAAGATTTTGCGAGCTTCATCTTTACTGGTTAGTTGCTCCATCTGCATAGAGAACTCAATCATACCGTCATGTGGTAGGTGTGCCCTGATAACTGCGGAGAACTCATTTCGGTCTGACTTGAGGACTTTATGCACGTATATGTCGTAGCGGTATATCTCGCGAGTATCCTTTAGTGCGCCCTCAGAATCATAAATCTTTACGTATACGCCGCCGTTTTCGCCACGTGAGTAACCTGCGGGGAACTTAGGTATAACAACCTCTTTCTCTGCCTCTAGGTACTCACCTTCTAGCTTTACCACCACTGGCTCTTCGATAGTGTTGACCTTCTTACCCAGTACGATAGGTGATTTGATCTTGCCTTGATGTGGACACCCAGCGCATAACCCCGGAGTTGTTAACTCTAAGGTAGAACATAGGGTAGGCCCATCGAACGTAGCGGCTTTAGCATCAGCAACATCAAAGTCGTAGTCAGGGTGCCCCTGAGAGATTATGCGTATAGCTTTCTCGCGGTCTTCACACTTGTTGGCGATAGCCAGCATCTGTGTCCACTCGTCATAGGTCGCTTCGTGCCGTGTGCGCAGTCGATTCACAATCTGAGCGCAGGGCTGTTTATGCTTAACTATGTCACCGAACACTGAGGTAATGTTGCGGGTGTAGTGGTCCAGCATCGTGTCAGGGATAAGGTCACGTGCGGCCTGTGTGACCATAGGTACGGTAGCCATACCATCCATGAGGATAGTCTTTAGCTCCATCGGGTCGTAGAACGTAGGTGCTTCGTGGTTAATGGCCTTAACTACTTCGGTCTTGTCCTGCCACTTCTGGTTGTGAGTGCCGACAACACGTAGGATGCGCGCGGCATCCACAGTACATTGCCCATCTACCAGTAGGTTATGCTTAACACATTGCTCCTTAAGTAGCGTAGCGATGCTAACCCACTCGGCACGAGGCAGTGACTTATCCAGCAACCAGTAAACATGCAAGCCGAAACCTGAGCTAACAATAAGTGGTTTAGGTAACTTGATTGCGGAGCAGAATCTACGTAGCTCCGCTAGAGCTTCACGCTGAGAGGCATAGTCTTTGGTTGGACCTGCGTCTATATCTAGGAATAACGCCTTAAGGCTAACTACGTTTGAGGCTTTGCGATTATCTTTCTCACCGATACATCCAACAGCGAAGTAAGTATCGTATCCCCGTTTATCTTTATTGTGTGCCGCCGCTGCTAACTCTTCGATAGAGTCGTAGAAACTCTGTTCGATACTACCTTGTACAGCTACGTTGTTATTAAATCTGGTTGCCCATAGGCAATACCGTCCATCGTCACCGAGTACGATGCTTAGAAACTTTATTGTGTCCACGCGCTGATTCCCTCATTAAAAAGGGGGCTTGGTCAGCCCCCTTAGTGGTTAGTATTTAGTCATCCCATTCAGCGACCAGATCGGAGATATCTTCTGCCGCTTCTGCTTTAGGTTTCTTACTTACGACTTTTGGTTCTTCGACTTCCTCAGCTTCTACCGAAACTGCCGCGTTGTCAAATAGACCTTTCTCTTCTTGCTTAGCTGGTGCGTCAGAAGCAATCAGTTTGTCGGTCTGTGCAACCGTGAAAGTAACGGCTCGCTTACACTCTTCGGTCTCGCGAAGCTCAAACACTGCCTTTAACTCCTCTTCAGTAAGAGGGCGTGCTGGCTTGAAGTAGAGCTTAGGTACTTCGGCTTCTTCATCGAAGTACATAGTAGTAACGATAGCCGCCGCTGGGGTTTTGTGTGCCGCCAGCTTACGGACGTATGCACCCATAGGCATCTTGTCGCCGTTCACGTCACCGAAGATAGATGTTGCTGGTAACTGCATCTGGTAGATAGTATCCATATCACCTTCAATGGCTACCGCGATGCGCTGTCCAAAACGACAAGCACGTGAGTTACCCTGACCAGAACCTTTAATGTCCTGCTTACAGTTGTTACAGCTATTAGCCTGACGGGTATCTGCTGGCACTGCTTCTGACGGACGCTTAGTACGTGTATCGTCTGACCAACATGCAGGTGGCGCTGGGTTGTTAGGGTCGTATGCACCCTCGTAGTAAGTGCGTGAGATAGGTGCCGCGTCCACGATCACGATGTTCATCTCGTTATCTTTAGATACAGATAACTGCTCACCGTTAACCATCTGACGGAACTTACCGCCCTTGAGTGAGATACGGCGTGTAGTCGTAGAAGACTCGCTACCGCTCATTAGGTTGTCGTTTACTGATTGTAGAGCTTTGAACAGGTCGCTGTTTGCTAACTCTTTAGAGAATTGTGCTAATTCACTCATTGGTAGACTCCTCAGTCTTTTAGGTCTTCTAATAGGCTAATGTCGATTTCAATTTCTTCATCGACTTCGGCTTGGGGTTCTTGTTCGTTTGTTCTATCTGCCTTATTCGCAGCTTCATGTTGAGCCTGCATGACAGACTCCTGAGCTTTAGAGATAAGAAATCGGTAGGTAGTACCTACGTTGATGTAGGAATCCCGCGATATGTATCCCTGACGAATCCATGCACGTACCGTAGAGATACTTACAGCAAAGTGCTTAGCAAGTACTTCAATAGGTACGAATGGTTCTAGATTCTGCATAGTGACCTCACGACTTTCGCACAGACACCTGATACTCAGAGTCTATGTTTAGACCTGCTGGCATCTTGTCTGGGTTATCTTCAAGGAACTGCTTCACGTTAGTCTGGTTCAGGCTTTTGGCGAACAACTCAGGGGTATTGTTCTCCACTACAAACTTGAACATAGACTCCCAATCGCTAGTCCAGTACTTAGTTTTAAGTGTACGGTAGAACAAACCACTCTCAGTACGTACGCTCTCAACGTCATTGTCCTTGCAGTAGTCGAGTAGGGCGCGCTTGATGCGGTCCTGCTTTTCCTTGAGCACAGAGTCTTCGCTGTCGAACTGAGCCTTAAGCTCAGAGCGCTTAGCTTTTATTTTGAGGTATGTACGGGTGAGTGCATCTACTGATACACCATCTTTATTGGTTGCCATAAGTTCTCTCCTCCTTAGTGACAGTTACAATATAGTGACTCATTGTGTCTTAGTCAACTATTTCGTTGTAAAGCTCTATCATTTTTGTGTGTACGTCTATTCTGTTATCTAATAGTGAGTAAATGTGTCTTTCGACTGCACTCCCTTGTAGTTGGATAACCGTACATGGATGTTTCTGTCCGTTACGATGCACGCGAGCGTTAGCCTGCGCGTATATTTCCAGCGAGCTAGTCGGCCCCCACCATACGATTGTGTTAGCGGCAGTAAGTGTCACGCCATGTGCCGCCGCTTGAGGCTGTATCAGCAACACGCGTGGGTCAGGTGTATTCTGGAACTTATCAAATATCTCCGTTCTCTTGTGCCCGGGTACATCGCCGGAGATTACCTCTGTGGTTATGTTGTCACGTGTAAGTAGCTCTTGTACTAATGTGATTGTGTTCTTGAAAGGTAGAAACACGAGCACCTTCTGGCTCGACTCATCTATGGCTTCCTTGAGGACTGCATATCTGTTCTTAACGTCAAACTGTACGGTGTTCTTCTCGTCTGAATACACGGCGCCACAGGATATCTGTAGCAACTTGTTCATCAGAATTGCCGCATTAGATGCAGTAATGTCCTCACCTGCCGTACCTACTAACTTCTGCTTGCGTAGCAATTCGTAGAACTTGCGTTGTTGTGGCGTAAGCTCAACGTCACGTTTGCTGTAAGTCATTTCAGGTAGGTCAAGACACTCCTCCTTCGTATAGCGTATAGCTGGCTGGAGTACCCTATGTATTGTCTCGGTAGCATCAGGTTTGGGTACGTACTTAAACTGTGTGATCTTATACATAACCAAATCTTTGAAGGCGGTCAGGTATCTCGGTACGCCCGAAGGGTTAACCATCTTAGCTAGACCGAAGGCATCGACTGGGGATTGTGCCGCTGGTGTACCCGTCATCATCCACAACCACGTCTTAGGTGTAAGCAGTGAGTTGAGTATCTTCCAGCGTTTAGTCTGTGGGTTCTTATAGTGAGTAGCTTCGTCCACAATAATTAGGTCGAAGCCGCCGTTCTTTATCTCTTCATACACTATGCCGATACCATCGTAGTTAATGATTACGAACTCGGCACCCATATTGAGTATCTCTCGGCGCTTCTTAGCGTTGCCGTAGGCTACGTCTACCTTGCGGTGCATGGCAAATGTAAACAGGTCATTCTTCCAAGCGGCATCCATGATAGATAGGGGGCATACAACTAGGACGCGATTAACTCGACCTTGCTTCATCAGGTAGTCAGCCGCCCAGATTGCAGATGCTGTCTTACCTGTACCCTGCTCGTTAAAGCAGAAGGCGCGTTTGTGTAATGTTAGGAATGAGGCTGTGTTCTTCTGGTGTTCGTAGGGTGGGTGTACGCCTGTCCATTCGTAGCGTGCGTTGATGGGGGATGGTGCCTTTATATTTAGATTTCTCAGCACATGTACTTCGTCTATACCCCAGTTAACCACTACTTTGTTATCGGCAAGTTCCTTGCTCTTAGGTATCACTGTGGTTACTTGCTTAGGGTTCCTAAGCTTAAGTAGTAACGCTTTGTCTTGTACGATCTCCACTGTTCTCTCCTTACAGGGACGCCAAAAAGAGTGAGACAGGTATCTGCTCACTCTACTTTGCTATGTATATTTACCCCGTTATGACCACTGGTGGGGTATACCAGCAAACAACCCTAAACAACCAGAGAGGGCGGTCAGATTTCAGTATACGCTATTTCTTTTTCTTTGCACGCTTTGACGGTTTGCTCATCGCACCACCTGCCGCACGATTCTTTTTGCGTGATTGTACGCTTACACCATCAGAATTTTTGCCGCCCTTACTGATTGGCTTCTTATGTGCAATGTCCTTTCCTTCACGCTTGTCCGCCTTACCGTTATCGTTAGCGTCTTTGCCTTCTTTGTCCATCTTGCGGCGAGCGCGCTGGCGCTCCATACGACCCTCATGTTCACCGCGAGCTTTCTGCTGTTCGTACTCTTTCTTGTACGGACGTTTCTTATTTACGTATGGCATATTAGTGGTTCCCGTTATGAGGACACTCCACTACAGGGCAGTGCCGTTTACATAAGCCACTCGGGTTAGCGTTCCACACGTCAACCTCGTGGGCTTTCTCCATCTTACTATATTTGCCAAGCCACTTAGTCCACAACTCCGCTTCTTGGTCGCGGGTGTACTTAGCTTTTATAAACTTGTTAGCTACAACAAATAGTAAGCCAGCCTTGACTGTATCCACTTCTGGGAAGTGCTTAAATACAGCGAGCGCCATTAGCTCTAGCTGACCAGTGTCTGCATACTTAGCTGACTTACCTGTCTTATAGTCTAGTACACGTGCCTCGCGCTTGCCCTCGTCGAGAATGACCAGATCGGCTATACCTCGGAACCACACATTGTCTGCGTTCATGGCACATGGCTCTAAGTCTGCTGTTAGACCTAACTCGTACTCACATAGCTTCTCACCGTCTATAGCTATCAGAGCATCGAGAACTGGTTTCACATAACTATATTTAGCGGGGATGGGCGTACCATCCCGCACGTAGAACTCAGCCGCTTCATGTACGGCAGTGCCGTACCGCATAGCCTCAGTCTCTTGTTGCACGTATTTGCGTGCGACCTTCTCGTAGTAGAACTGACGGGGGCACTGCTCAAACGACTTCAATCGACTGAAAGACCATTTACGGCTCATCTTTATCTCTCTCCTCTCGTACTGTTTGTACTAATTCTTCTAGTGCTTCGGCTATCCGTTCCAGCACGTCATATAGTTGCTCGTCTGTCACTCACTATCCTCATATGTTTGGATAGGTTTACCATCTACCCCGGTCTCATAATCCCAGCCTGCGTAGCATCCACCTTCGTGCTGGTGTATACGGTATATCTCGCCATCACTCACACACCCCTCCTCTCGGCAACGGAACAAGACTACAAGACCACCGACCTCGGCATTGTGGAAACCATTATAGTCGGCTAAAGACTCAGCCCCGCTAAACAAGCGAGTCTCTGCCCCCTCCATATCTGCCACGGTATACATAGGTACTTGCTCAGTACCTACATCTACACGTCTATAGAAGTCTACGCTGTCTATATAGAGTGTTGGCTTTTTGCAGTTAGGGCACTTCAATACTTTATCCATCACTCACAATCTCCATATGATTTGCCTGTACCTGATTCACAGTCGATAGGTAGACCCTCAGCCCAGTCAGGTAGGCTACGCATACAATGTTCTACATAAGCCTGCGCTTCGGCTACCTCGCCGTCGGGAACAACGCACACAACAGAGTCATGCA
>Ga0209955_1000696_pt1 | contig 11307 bp, 9 predicted proteins | sample SalPonA_A_H2O_MG_FD_185716 | JGI IMG/M metagenome (GOLD analysis project Ga0209955, IMG submission 185716) | Water microbial communities from South San Francisco under conditions of wetland restoration - Salt Pond MetaG R2A_A_H2O_MG (SPAdes)... | ecosystem: Environmental > Aquatic > Non-marine... | reverse complement strand
AGGAGAACACCATGAGCTATAAATACAGTGGCAGAATGCTCCGAGAGGGCCGAAGCTGGACAGACAATGATGGCATCCAACACCCTGCTAGTTGGGGACGTTGGACTGATGAAGAGAAAGCAGCTAAAGGTTTGGTGTGGGTTGATGATCCTGCTCCATTCGACAATCGCTTTTACTGGGGTCGTGACGCTCAAGGTAATCTAATTCCAAAAGAGTTAGATGATGTTCCAGCAGTTGATGAGAATGGTGATCCTGTACTTGATAAAGATGGCAATCAGATAATCACTAAAGGTCTCCGCACTCAGCTAATGGAACAAACAAAGAGGCAAGCTGATGGGCTGTTAAAACCTACTGATTGGATGGTGATTAGAGGTGTAGAATTGCCGGGTAGACCAGTCTCAACTGAAGTAAAGAACTATCGACAGGCAGTGCGTGAAGCGTCTGATGCAATCGAAGCAGCAATCTATGTATGCGGTACGATTGAAGACATTATTATGATTCATACAGTGCCAGTAGATCAGGACGGAAATCCTACGGGTAATGCGCCTATCAATAATTGGCCTAAGGAAATATAAATGGAATACTCATCATACTTATTGACAGCATTAGCAACATTAGGGATGATGGGAGCAGATAGATTTAGAGGCGCTGGTGGCACTTATTTTCTTAAGTGTGATTGGTATGCCTCTATCTTCTTTGGGTTTATTATGATGCTTTTATTAGGTTATGATGAACCTTTAATTCTACTAGGACTTGTTGCAGCTTATAAGTTGGGAGAGTCTTGGGGATGGGGAAGTCCTTTAGGTGATTATTTAACAGAAAGACCTAAAGAGAGTTGGACTCAAGAAGAATGGCAGAAGGGTGTACTTAAGAATAATCTTGAGTTAGCCTTACTGTTTAGAGGTCTAATGTGGGCTACACCTGTAGCTGCTTTCCTGTGGTTTATAGAAGAAGATGCTATCTTGTCCTACATTACTGTAGCTTCCTTTACTTTATCTTTCCTTATAGCTCCTTATTTGTCTATACGCTTTATAGATAAATCAGATAGATGGGCTTGGCAAGAAGAATTAAGAGGAGGCTTACAGATATTTCCTATTGCTCTCTATCTTGGGTATATGTACTACTAATAGGAGTAAATAATGTCTTATGAAGGTGAGGAAAGAAGGAGACCAAAGCCAGCCGATAGCCTCACCGAGAATGAGGTAGTAGGCTTAAGAGAGATGCTTACTGACTATCACTGGTGGTTAACTTTAGGTAAAAAATTAAAGAACGTACTAGCAGGTATTATTGCGATACCTGCTGTTATGTATGGGATTGATTACTTAATGAAGGAGGTATTCAAGTGAAGCGACTTGTGAAAGGACTCATATCTGACTTACATATAATGATTCGTGTTGTAGTTATAGTAGCTTTATTTATTTGGAGTATTGCTGGACTAAAACAACTTGAGCCTATTATTTACCCTGTTGTTAGTGATTTCTCTATCACTGAAGTAAAATATGAAAAAGACCATACTCTAATAGCTGGTAGACTTACTAAAGAAAGAGATTGCACTTTTAAGGAAGTTATAGCTATTAGCCATGATGCTATAGTATCTATAGAGTTTCAAGAGACAGCTTATCATTCTACTGGTGTAGTATCTCGTCCTGTAGGTCAATATGATTGGGGATGGTGGTCAGTAATGCCTAGAGTAAGTGAATTAACGTTATACTCTAGACATGAATGTGATACAGGGAAAGTACTAACTAAACTCTATGACGGAGAGTTGATAGAGAAAAGGACAGTACAATGACAATCTTTGACAAGAGTGTAGCGTTAATCTTAAAGCATGAAGGTGGGTATGTTAATGACCCTAGAGATCCCGGAGGAGAGACTAACTATGGTATCTCTAAAAGGGCTTATCCTGACTTAAATATCAGTAAGCTTAGTGAAGATGAAGCTAAGGGGATATATAAGGAAGACTATTGGGATAGGGTTAAGGGAGATGACTTACCACCTAGTGTAGCATTGGTAGTCTTTGATATGGCAGTAAATGCTGGAGTAAGAAGAGCTATAAAGATGTTACAAGAAGTAGTAGGAACCAAGAGAGATGGTATCATAGGAGATATAACTCTTGGTGAGGTAAGAAAGAAAGATGATAAAGAATTAGCTACTAGATACACTTTAAGAAGATTAGAGTATTATACATCATTAGTAACTTTTAACATCTATGGTAAAGGATGGACTAAAAGGACTATAGAGACCCTTAAGGTATCCCTTAATATACCTTAAAGTATATCTTAATATATTATTAATAATTAATTATTAATAAGATATTTAAAGGGGGAGGGGGAACCCCCCTTAACCATGCATCTAAATATCTCATTGATTTATATCTAGCCGCATAGTTAAGAGAAGACCTCATTTAAACTAAAGGAAATACTATGATCAGATCTTTATCTTCAGAAGAGTTAGCACTTAGATGGTCAGAGATTAAACCATTCATTGATAAAGCGATAGATCATGGTATAGGTGAAGTATCATCTATGGATATGTTTGTAGGGGCTATGAATGGTCAATATGAATGTTTAGAGGCTATAGATGATACAGATAACTCCCTTAGCTTTGGTATGCTTAGAATCAATACCTTCAATAGACAGAAACAACTTCAGATAGTTACTACAGCTGGAGATAGCTTAGACGTATGGGCTAAGGAAGGTTTAGAATATGTAGAAGATTATGCTAAAGTTTTAGGCTGTAAGTACGTTACTATTTGGGGTCGCCTAGGGTGGCCTAGAGTATTAAAGAAATTTGGGTACAAGCAAGTATATGCTGTATGTGCCAAAGAGATAGAGGTTTCTAAATGAATATATTTTCTATGGCTCGTAAACTTAGAGGCGAAGAACCTTGGGTACTAGCTAAAGGTGGTGGTGGTGAACAGACATCTACTACTACTTCAGGTATTGAGAAAGAATGGTATGATGAATATGCTTCTCCTGTTTTAAAAGAAATTACAAATAGTTTCTTTGCTGGATCAAAAGATCCTAATGATACTGTAGCATCTCTTTCTCCTGAACAATTAGAAGCGCTTAAAGCTCAGAAGATTTTAGCTAATCAAGCTATGTCTGCTGAAGGCATTTATAACGATGAAGCTAACGTACAGCGTACTCTACAGAATGCTCAAGGTGCTTATGATTACGGTAGACAAGGTGCTCAAGGTTCTGCTAGAGCTGATAGAGCGCAGCAAGCAGCTATGGCTGATATGGCTTATCAGATCCAACAGGGTAGACAGCAGAAAGCAGAAGCTGGTGCTCAATCTATGCGTGATGTAGGCACATTACTACAAGAGCAGAAACAAAGAGAGTTAGATGCCCCTTACACTAGGCAACAGAGAGTTGCTAGTCTTATCAGTCCTTTTGCTCCTCAGACTAGTACTACTACTCAGACTGGAGGAGGTAAAGCATAATGTACGTAGGTAATCCTAATAGAAAAGGTTTAGCAGCTGGTCCAATGGCTCCTCAACAGGGTACTCAGTTTAACCAATTACCCCAACACGCTGTCTTTCCTCAAGAAGAGCAGGGTGTAGTGGATATGGCTAAACAAATGGCTATGTCTAAAGGCGTTGAAATGGGTGGACAAAAGGCTATGGAATATGGTGCCCCATTAGCTAAGGAAGCTATGGGATACGTTAGTAATTTACCCGCTACTATGGGTATGTCTGGTGCTATGGGAGGTGCTTCAATAGCTCCCGGATCTCAAGCTGCTATGTTAGCTGCACAGAATGCTGGATTAGAAGGTGCTGCTGGTTTAACTGCTAATGCATTAGGTGCAAGTACAACAGGTGCTGCTGGAGCTGGCGCTATGGCTGGTCTAGGTGCTGCTATGCCTTGGATTGGTGCAGGTCTGTTAGGGGCTAAAATGTTTGGCTTGTTCTCTGAGGGAGGACTAGTTGGTCCACTAGCAGGTATCAAGTATAAATCTATGGGTGGTGAAGTAAGTGATGAGTTTAATGTAAACTTCGTATCACCTTTGAATCCTAAGTAAGGAGTAACCATGCCAAATTATAACCCCAATTATGTATATAGCCCTCGCTATGGTAGTCGCTATATGGGTAATAAAATACCCGCCCCTGCTCAGGGTACTCTTGGTATGCAAGACCCTTTGTCTGCTCCTATTAACTATGAAGCAGGGGTACAAGCACAACAACCCGCTGCTAGTGTACCCAGTACAGTAGATGGTGGTGTTCCTCAGTTAGCTCAAGCTGCACCTAATGGTAATGCCTATGATGCTTATGGATGGACTGATAGTACTGATAGAGATACTAGTGTTATTAGTAATTTAGGTGAGTTTGGTTTTAGACAACTAGCACAGGAAGATCCTTTAGGTGATGGATACTTAGATACTCCTGTTACTACTACTACTCCAGCACCTACTAGTGATCCTATATTAGCACAAACTGGTGCTGTCCCTAGTGTCCCTATTTCTTCATCTTCAGGAACAACAGAAGTAAATCCTCCTTGGTATGGATCTACGGATAGATCAGCTGTTAGGTTTATATCTTCAGATGCAGGTTTATCAGATGTCTACACAGGTATTCAAAGAGATACTGGTACGTGGACTGTAGTTGACCCTCAAAATGAAACTTATTCGGGTATCATGGTTAACCGTGATGATAAATGGGCTCCCGGTAACTTCAATATTGCTGGTGACGGTATGATGGCTGGCAATGACCCTGACGGTGTGTGGATGGGTAACGATAAAGGTTACTCTAACTCGCGAACACAACTTGGATATGACCTAGGTCAAATTCCTTGGTGGATGCCGGGAGGTATTCTTGCTACAGGTGCAAGCAACTTGCTCCTAAATAACTCTGAGACTGACATCCCTAATGTTGGTAAGGTATTGACTAATGCTGGTTCGTTTGACGTAGGTGCATTCTCAGGTAGTGATGGAAGTCCTACTGATATATCTGGTGGAGCTACTGGTAGCAATGTAGGTATCAATAAATATGGTGACAAAGTATCTCTAGGTTATGGTTATGGTCAGATGGATCCAGCTATAGCAAGAGCTGCAGGGTTTAATGTAGGTGTTCCTATTACAGATCTTAGTAGTGCTAGGGGAACTCTTGGAGCTACCTCTGGATTTAATAGTGCTATAGCTGATGTTGATATGTCTAATATGACTGCTGATGAAATGCAGAGTGCTATTGCTAATAGTGATCTCAATAACATAGACCCTCAATACATGACTGCTGAACAGCGTGTAGATCTCAATCGTATGCAACAGACCTACGAAGCACAAGAGCAGAAAGAGTTTGAGGAGGTTACTAGTAAGTTTAATACTATAGGTATTCAACCATCAAGTGATGATCGTAAAACTCTTCAAGCACAATTACCAATAGCTCAAGCAGCTTACGATAAAGCAAATAAATATGGCGTAGATATTGAAGGTCAGACCTTAGCAGAAGCACAAATGACTGTAGCTAATGCTGAGACTAACTATAATGCAGCTGTTCGTGATGCTAAGAAGGCAGGTGTATCTACATCTGGTACTACTGCTGAAATTAAATCTCGTATTGATAAACAAGCACAAGCTGCTATTGCTAAGAATCAATCACAAGGTTCTTCGAGTCTTACTCCATCTGAAAGAGCAGCTATAGTTTCATCTACTGGTAAGTCTCCTGTATATGTTGGCCCATCTGTTACTACATCTAGTGGTTCTACATATAAGCCTAACTTTGACTTTGACCCTAATGATTTTACTGCTAACTATGGTAGTGGCCCAAGTGGAGATGTTCCTACTATAAACGCTTCTAATGTAATAACTAACTCTCGTACTGGTGAAGCTATTACTAACTCTCGTACTGGTAAAGCTATTACTAACTCTAATACTGGCTCATCCTCTAGCGGTGGTGGCGGTGGTGGATGTGTAATAGCTACTCATGGTGTTATGACAGGTGGATTTACTTTAAGAGAGAAAGCTACTGCTGAACTCTATTGTATTAAGACATTCCATAATACTTGGTGGGGTGAAGCATTCCGTAGAGGTTATCGCTACACTGGTATGCAACACATTAATAATGGTACTGCTGAAAGTGTATATCAAGAGTTCAAAGACTTTGTTAAAACAGGTAGAGGTCTTAAGAAAGATTGGAAGTCTAAAGCTAACTTTTACTGGCGTATTGCTTCTTTCATAGTAAAAGGTTTAACAGTAGCCCGTAAGGAGAAGTGATGAACAACATTAAAAAATACACTCAGAAGGATCGCTATGGAAATAGCATGTCCTTTGAGTTTGATGTACCTCCTATGGGAGATCATCCCGGAATTCCTGTAGGTACTGATACTGTACCTGCATGGTTAACTCCGGGAGAGTTTGTAATGAATGCTGAAGCTACTCGTATGTTCAAGCCTCAGATTGAAGCTATGAATAATCAAGGGCAAGCTATGCAAGCTGCTCAGGGTGGTACTATTCCTCAATACGCTAATACAGGCGGTCATGTAGCTGCTCAAGGCAATATGATGAATGGTATGGCTGGTGGTTTAGGTGTAATGGATCCAATTAGGGGTGCTACAGGACAGAATGTAGTTAACTCTATGGATGTTATGGCTGGACCAAATGGTTTACCTATGCCTCAGTATGCGGCAAGTGGAGGAGATGTATATGAATCATCTTTTGGAAATCGTCTTAAAGCCTATGGTACAGGTATATCAAATGTCCCTGTCGATATCTTACGTTATCTTGGGCATGGCGGGAATTATGCTCTTAATGCAGTAGGAGTTAGAGATGATGATGAATATATTAAAGCTCAAAGGGCTATAGCATCTGTTCAAAATCCAATAGATGATGGTTATTATGCTAAACATGAACCAGAGATGCACACTCTTGGTGAGATAATGGGTAATTCTTTAGGTGCCTATAAGACCATTAAGACTATAGATGGTATGGTTAAAACTGTACCAGCAATAGAAGCATTAAGGGCTATAGCGGCGGGAACTGCAATGGAGTTAGCGATAGAGCCTTATTTAGATGATAAAACTAAGTCACATGCAGATTCTAAAGTTCAGTATAAATATCAAGGTGGTCCAGTACCTCCTATGCAATATGGTGGTGAAATCCCTCCTGCGGCTATAGAAGCACTTGCTCGACTAAATCAAGAAGAGTACGATGCCGTTAGAGCTAGACAGCTAATGGATCAGCGTCTTAAAGATGCACCTCTTATTGATATCATTGGTATGACTGGTAATCCTAGTACTATGGGTAATCAACCTATGAGTCAAGAAGAGATAGATGCTGTAAATCAAAGAGCAATGATGGATGAGTATCTTAAGACTGCCAATCCTGCTGAACTAGAAGCTATGGCAGGTGCTGGTGTTATAACGGAAGAAGAAAGAGCTGTAAGAGAAAGACAGCAAATGGATGAGTATCTTAAGACTGCTAATCCTGATGATATCCGTACTATGACAGGTATGCCTGAGCCTAACAGAATGTCTGTTGAAGAAGCTACAGCAGTTAACAATAGAGATTTAATGGATGGCTATTTAGAGACTGCTACTCCTGATGATATTGGTGCTATGACTGGTGTGCCAGCTATTACTCCTTCGTCTACTTATGATGAGGCTGGAGTACAGCTTACTCCTGAGATTCCTAAACCTCAAGATAGTGAAATCCCTCAAGATGCTACTACTGAGGGAGAAGAGTCTAAGGCTTTAGAAAGCATTACACTAGATAGTACACCTGAAGAAGTAGTTAAGACTGTTAAGCCTACTGTAATTGCTACAACAGAAGAAGGAAGTGCTACAACTCCTCCTAATCCTGAGACTGAAGTTGTTAAAGCAGCTACTAAGAAAATAGAAGAAGATCCTTCTGCTTGGGAGAAGACTAAGGCTTACTTCAAGCGTATTCAGGAAGACCCTCAAGCACTCTTAGGTGACGCTTATGATCTTGTTGCTGACTCAGGTATCATTGATGGTGGCTTCTTAGCTAGAACTGCTCTCTTATATCTTGGCTCTAGAGCTTTAGGCTATGGTCATACTGACTCTTTACGTTGGTCTGGTAAACAGTACTTAGGTCTTATCCAAGCTAGGGATAAAGCTATTGCTGAAGCTAATGCTAGACGTCAGGAGATGGAAATATGGTTGAAGCAAGAAGGGTATAAACAAAATAGATTAGACGCTAGAGAAGAATTTAAAGAGAAAGGCGTTAATGAAAGATTTAATGCTGAACAGACACTTAAAGTTCAACTTAAGAACGCTGATCTTGGAGTTGAAGCTCGGAAGATAGGTATCTCTGAAGCGGAGTTGGCAGCTAAAATTAACAAGAATGTTATGGATGTAGCTACTGCTTTATATGATGATGGTACGTATATGGTTTGGGAAGAGGCTTTACAGAAAGCTATACAAACATCTCCTTTCTCAGGCGTATTATCAGGAGCAGGTATTACAGCGGATAGCTTTTTAGTAGGGGGAGATACACCTACTGGTACTGCTACAGGTGAGCCTACTACAGCTACTAGTACTACACCTACTACTACATCTACTGGTACTACACCTACTACTTCTCAACCTACTGAACAGACTAATGATCTTCAGGAAGGTACAGAGATTAAGAGCATTCAACAGTTTAACATTACTGCTAGACGTTTAGGTGCTCAGAACATTGGTAACAATACTCAACCTGCTTATATAACTAAAGCCTATACAACTAGTGATGGTAGATATATTCCACCTATGACTAAGGTTGAAGGTTATGTTGGTTCTACAGGGTTAGTAACTAATATAGGTGGTAAGTTAACTGTTATTCCTACTTCTAATTATGAGCGTAAAGATGATAAACAACATAGTTTAGCTTCTATGCGTAATAATCTTAATGATGAGTTTGATAGAATAATTGGGCCATACGATGTAAGGCTTACTGAAACTACTACTGATGGTGATACTAGAACTGCTCAATCTCTTTCTGGTAACAGAGTTAACTATGAAAGACTTAAGAATGAAGCTGTTAAGCATTTCACAAAGCTTTATGGTAGTGAAGAAGCTGCATTATGGATGCTTAATAAGCAAGCAGGCTTAGATATGTTATCACAGTATGTAGAGAAGGCTACTGAGTATACTACTAAGTATAATAAACCTATTAGTAACTTTGCTGGCTTTATTTCTGCTATTAACATTGATGCATTCGATGTAAACACGGGTAATATTAGATTCCCTCTATTACCTAAAGATCCTTCTAACCCTGTCTTTGCTGACATTGAAGTAGCTATTAATAAACAAGTTAATCGGATAGGTGCAGCGGGTGGTACACCACCTAGAAGTGCTACTCCAGTATTAATGAATGCTATCAATGTTCTTGATGGTAATATTTCTGGTGCTAACTTAGAGCAGTGGGAGATTGATCTTCGTGATAAGTATCTCAAGGCTAGCGAAGGTAAATCGGGTGCTGCATTAGATGCAGTCAGAAGTAAGTTTGTTCTTGAACATATCAATAGTGTTATGGCTAAATAATCATTTCTTTGTATGAGGTATTTATGGATGTAAAAGAGTTAGAAAAGAGATTCGCACTCTTTGAAGCGCCTGAAGTAGAAATAGGTGGAGAGAAGGTCACTCTTTATGATGCTGATACCTCATACAAGTTAGACCCTGAAGCTGAACCTTACTCTCTGGAAGAATATTCTGAGGGTAAGCGTTTCTATGGATTGGATGCGCCAGAAGCTCCGGGACTTAACAGATTAGAATCCGGAGCACCTGATATGTCTCAGGGGTTTGTTCAGGTAACTGATTACAATCCCTTTGAACGTAACTATGTACAAGCTGTTAAAGAAAAGATTGATGAAGGTTATAACACACCTATCTTTATGGGTAAGGATAGGCATGATCGTGATCTAACTGTACTTCAAAACCCTTATGGGGATGAAATGCATTTAGCTCTTACACGAGAAGGTACATTTGACCCTAGTCGTTATAACTTTAATGATGCTAACATTCAAGCTTCTTACGATGCTGGTAATCATTTCAGAACTGTTAATAACCTAAACAATGCTGATCCTTGGAAGAAGACTGAGACTGCATTTAAGATGTTGATGTCTCCTATTGTAGAGGGAGAAGAGATACAGTTAGGTGATAGTCAATATGATGCATATAAAACACTTGGGATTAAACGTGAAGATCCTAATAGTGTTGAAGCTGCAATGAACTATTACTGGAATCAGGCTAAAGTTAACTCTGCTTCCTTTGCTGTCTCTTTAGGTATGGATACTCTTGATGATGTTAAAGCATATCAAGAAGAAATACAGAGAGAAACACCTCAGGGCTTTATCATTGGTTTAGAAGATGTAGAAGACATAAGTGATCTTACTGACTTTGCTCTTAATAACATTATGATACAAGGTCCAGACTATGCTATCGTAGCAAGCGGTACTTCTATCGGTGCTGGCATAGGTACTATGATAAATCCCGGTGTAGGTACTGTTATAGGTGGGGGTATAGGTTTCTTAATAAGTAAAGGTTGGTCATTCTTACAATCAGTAGGTAGTGTTCAAGGTGAGATCATTGAAACTACTGGTAAGCCTGATATAGCTCTTGCTTGGTCATTAGGTGTACCTATAGCTTTGCTTGATATCTTTGGTGCCACTAAGTTATTTGACCCTAGAGAGATGCTAAACAAAGATGGTCGTAAGAAACTAATTGAACATGTAGCTAATAGAGATAACATCTCAGAAGAAGCTGCTAAAGAATTAGTAGAGGGTATGACTAAAAAGATTATAGCTAGTTCACTTAAAGAATCTGCTTTAGGTGTTAGTGCTATGATCTCTAAGAAGAAGGCAGTAGGTGCTGCTCTTAATAAAGCCCTTAAACAGGGGGGTAAAGAGGTTGCTACTGAGATGACACAGGAATCCATACAATACTTTGGTATACATGGTATTCCTCAGAGTGCAGAAGAATGGGAGAAGTACGGGTGGCGTTTAGCTAATGCTGGTGCGGCAGGTGGTATTGTAGGTACTGCTTATAGTATGCCTAACTCTGTAGGTGATTACCTTAAATATCAAGGTATGCGTAATGATACTATCTATGATATTAATGTAGCTAAAGATTCAGCTGCTACTGCTTTTCAGACTAAAGAAGCTACGGCTAATAAGTCTGTTAGAGACTCAGTAGAAGATTATGATGTACCTGTTACTGGTAAGTCTATCTTTGAGTGGGCTGAGAAAGCTCAAGGTAGGATGGGTAGACGAGTATCTAAAATAACTAGAGGACAGTACAATCCTTTCTCTAACTTTAGAAAAAGAAGCCTATTACCTTTACTCAGAGATACTACTGGTAAGATAGTTAAAGG